>Ga0316217_10000277_pt1 | contig 75409 bp, 54 predicted proteins | sample 1anoAmetaG_FD_203633 | JGI IMG/M metagenome (GOLD analysis project Ga0316217, IMG submission 203633) | Freshwater microbial communities from Trout Bog Lake, Wisconsin, USA - 1anoA | ecosystem: Environmental > Aquatic > Freshwater > Lake > Hypolimnion/Profundal zone | place: USA: Wisconsin... | reverse complement strand
ACTGTCCAAGACTTGATCTGCGCCATCTCACTCAGGATCTTCGCCCAGTTCCCAGCCACATCCACAACAGAATCGATCCCGGGAATCAAGCCAGTCACTATTTACGGATAAGTTCTTAGTGTGGAACTCGTAGGCGTAATTGCGTAGCTTCAGAAGCATGACGAAATGGCGAATCGAAGTCAGAAGCGATTCCTGCTCTCCTGCGGTGATATAGAGGTATGGCGTATGGGCAGGGTCGGCGGATTTGACTAGAACGAAGGGATCGCTATGCACGCGTGTTCCGCTTTCCGCAGGACCGAAAATGGTTCGGAAGCGCATGCTCTGCGACAACCTTCTTGCACTGAAACCTCGGCTGGGCACATCGACGGCGGGACTGATGGCGCCAGCAAAGGCAAATAGATCCGGTCGGGTGAGGGCCAGTTTCACGGCTGCAAAGCCGCCCATCGAAACGCCTACGATGGCGCGACTCTCCCGGTTGCGCAAGACTGGAAAGCGGGACTCGGCGTCAGAAATCAAGTCGTGGACGAAGTAGTCCTCGTACCTGTCTTTGGCGCTGAGAGCAGCATTCACGTAATACGAGCAGGCGCCATCGACCATAACAAGAATGAGTCCGTTCGCGGCGTATGCGCCAACATCCGAGTAGTTGGACCAATCCCGGAAGCTTGTACCACAGCCGTGCAGCAGGTAGACCGTCGGCAATCGCGTGCCTGCGGAAACATCGCGAGGGAGGTATACGCGGTACGTCATGTTGCGGTCGAGAGCCGATGAGTAGAAGGTCACATCCTTGCTTACGACACTCGGGAAGCTGCGCGGATGATCCGTCACCTCCAACTGACCGCAATGACAGCCCGCAAACACGGCTAGCGCGGCAATGACAACGCATGAAGAACTGAGAGTCGCTTTCATCGGAAGATCGATTATACGCAGCGGATCGCGGTCAGCATCTGAGCGTAGAGAACAATATTGCACTTATTGGGTAGTCGCCTACTCGTAAATTGGCCGCCCCTGCAACGCTGGTTCGATCGGTGGATTCAAACGAACCCACCGCCCGGCCAGGCAGCTCGTAAACCCTGCTCCCCACTTTGCATATAATTTCCCGCCCTTGGCGCACAATCAACATAACGGCTCCAGAACCGCAGTACCCGGGAGCCGGACGGGCTCAAAACCCTCGGAGATTCCCCCGGCGCTTCTCAGGATGTAGGACAAAACGCCGGGATCAACCCCGAAAACGCCCCTAACTCCTTTGCGCAGAGGATTTTACGTCCAAAATACCAGTGGGGGGGTATCCCCCGGTGCCGCCAGAGGCGCCCCGGTTGTATACCCTTGTACGGGTGGGCAGCTCGCATCGGCCGATACGGCCTCGCTACAGATACATCTCGTCGATGTAGCACCAGCGCCAGTCTTCGCCGCGCTCAGCCGACTGGATCAGCGGATGCTGCGTGGCGTGAAAATGTGCCCTTGCGTGCCGGTTTATTGACGAGTCGCAGCAACCCACATGCCCGCACTCCAGGCACATGCGCAGATGCACCCACGTGTCGCCGCTCGCCAAACATTCCTCGCATCCCTTTGTCCGCGGCTTCACCTTTTTCAGGTGCTCCGCAACATGACTGCAATGCGCTGCTGCCATCTTGACCTCCGCCGATACGAACTTCTTCTTCCCTTCCTTTCAAACTACCCGATATTGCTCTGCCAGCGCGCCAAATTCCTTGACCTGATTCTTGATCCACGCCTCATCGCGCCCCAGCTCCGCCGCCAGCAGACGCGCCACCGGCTCCGCCATGGCTATCGCCGCCTCCGCATGAAGGAACAGCGCCCGCGTGTGCCGCGCCAGCACGTCTTCCACCGTCCGCGCCATCTCTTCCCGCGCCGCCCACACTACTTCTGCCGCAATGTACGGCAGCGCCGGATGCAGTTGCATGGCCAGAACCGGATCCTTCGCCAGCGTACGGATGGCCTCCGCATCGGAGCCATACACTTCCAGACTGCCCAATGCGGCCGAGTCTTCCACGTACCCATGAATCCGCAGGTTCTTCGTGGTGCACTCCACGTCTGCCAGCTTGCCCAGCGTGATGGCATGGTCCACGGTGTCCTCGGCCATGTGCCGGTAGGTGGTCCACTTGCCGCCGGTAATGGTCAGCAGCCCCGACGTGTCCACATGAATCAGGTGATCTCTCGACAGGGCCGAGGTCTTGCCCTCGCCCTTCACCAGCGGTCGCAGACCCACGAAAACGGCCAGAACGTCTTTGCGGCTGGGCGGGCGCACAAAGAAGCGCGATGCCGTCTCCAGCACGAATTCGATTTCTTCTTCCAGCGGCCGGGGTTCCAGGCTCGGCGCATCCACCGGCGTATCGGTGGTGCCGGCCACGGCGTGCCCATGCCACGGAATCACAAACAGCACCCGCCCGTCACTGGTCTTGGGAACCATCAGCGCCGTATCGCCCTTCAGGAACGAGCGGTCGAAAACCAGATGAATTCCCTGGCTGGTCACCATCAGTGGCTCCGCAGCCGGGTCGGCCATCTGCCGTATGGAATCCGTAAACACACCCGTCGCGTTCACCACCATTCGCGCCGGAATCGTCAGCTCTTCACCGGTTTCCTCGTCGCGCGCGGTCACGCCGTTCACATAGCCGTCCGCATCGCGCGTCAGCCCCGTCGCCGGGCAATAGTTCACCAGCGTGGCGCCGTGATCCGCAGCCGTCATGGCCAGGTGAATCAGCAGCCGCGCATCGTCGAACTGGCCGTCGTAATAGACCACGCCGCCGCGCAGTTCGTTCGGCTCCAGGGCCGGCAGCAGTTCCAGCGTCTCTTCCTTGCTCAGCAGCCGGGACGCGCCAAACCCGTACTTGCCCGCCAGCAGGTCATAGAGCTTCAGACCGATGCCGTAAAACGGCGCCTCCCACCACGAGTAGTTGGGCACAATGAAGGCCAGGTCGTGCACCAGGTGCGGCGCATTCTGCCGCATCAGACCGCGCTCCTTCAGGGCAGACATCACCAGCGGAATATTGCCCTGCTCCAGGTAGCGCACCCCGCCATGCACCAGCTTGGTGCTGCGGCTGCTGGTTCCCTTGCCAAAGTCGTGGGCTTCCAGCAGCACCACGCCCAACCCGCGCGCCGCCGCATCCACGGCCACGCCCATGCCGGTGGCTCCGCCGCCAATCACCGCAATGTCCCAGGGCTGTTGCCGCTCCCTGATGTTGCGTACCATCTCTTCCCTGCGCATCGTTTGCTCCTGTTCCTTGTTCTCTTACGCGGTCCAGTTCTTTGACCGCTCCACGGCCCGCTGCCAGCGTCCGCGCCGCTCGGCCCGTTCCTGCGGCGTCATCTTCGGCTCAAAGCGCGCATCGTTCTGCCGCTTGGCGCGCAACTCTTCCGGACCCGCCCAGAAACCCGTAGCCAATCCTGCCAGATAGGCAGCGCCCAGCGCGGTGGTCTCTGTCACTTGTGGCCGCACCACCGGCACGCCCAGCACGTCTGCCTGGAACTGCATCAGCAGATTGTTCACGGCTGCCCCGCCGTCCACACGCAGCGCGGCCAGCGGCGTGGTCTCGCTCTGCACAGCCTCCAGCACGTCAGCCACCTGGAAGGCGATGCTTTCCAGAGCCGCCCGCGCAATGTGTCCCGGCTTCGTGTCCCTGCGCAGCCCAATCAGCAGGCCGCCCGCATGAGCATCCCAGTGCGGCGCGCCCAGCCCCACAAACGCCGGCACAAACACCACGCCGCCCGCATCCGGAACGCTGGCCGCCAGCGCCTCCACTTCGGCCGAGGAGCCAATCAGCTTCAGGTTGTCGCGCAGCCACTGCACCACCGCCCCGCCGATAAAGATGCTCCCCTCGAATGCGTACTCCAGCCGCTTCTGCGCGCTGGCCGCCAGCGTGGTAATCAGCCGGTGCTTCGAGCGCACAAATTCCGTACCGATGTTCTGCAGCAAAAAGCAGCCGGTCCCATACGTATTTTTGGCCTCGCCTGCGCCCCAGCACAACTGCCCAAACAGCGCCGCCTGCTGATCGCCGGCAATGCCCGCAATCACCGTGCCGCCCAACCCCAGCGTCGTCGTCACTTCGCCCACCAACTCGCTGGACCACACCACCTCCGGCAGCAGGCTCTCGGGAATATTGAAGATGCGCAGCAGCTCCGGATCCCAAGCGCCCTTCACAATATTGAACAGCAGCGTCCGCGAAGCGTTGGTCACGTCCGTCACGTGCCGCTGCCCGCTGGTCAGGTGCCAGATCAGCCAACTGTCCACGGTGCCAAAGGCCAGCTCGCCCCGCTCCGCACGCGCCCGCGCGCCGGGCACATGGTCCAGAATCCAACCCACTTTGGTCGCGGAAAAATACGGGTCCAGCACCAGCCCGGTGCGGTTTGAAACGGTATCCCCAACCCCGCTCTCTTCCAGCAGGCTGCACTGCGCGGCGGTGCGGCGGTCCTGCCACACAATCGCCGGATGAATCGGCTTGCCCGTCGCCCGCTCCCACACAATCACCGTCTCGCGCTGGTTGGTAATGCCGATCGCCGCCACGTCCCGCGGCCGCGCACCCACCCGCCCCAGTGCCTCCACTGCGCAGGACAACTGGCTGGTCATAATTTCCATCGGGTCGTGTTCCACCCAGCCCGCCTGCGGGTAAAACTGCTCAAACTCATGCTGCGCCACTGCGGCAATCGCGCCCGCCTCGTCAAACAGAATCGCTCGCGAACTCGTTGTCCCCTGGTCCAGGGCAAGAATGTAAGCCATGTGTGCCGTCCACCTTCGGCCACCAGTCAAACACGCGGGGCTAACAGCGGGCAAGGCGGCCCTCGGTCTGTTGCAGCTTTGGAACGCTGTCGTCATCTCCGTTTGCACGAATCACGTTGACGCGCAACAATAACAGTTTGCTGGCAAACTTATTTTCTGGCTGTAGCCTTTACAGCAAGGCTGGGTTGCCTCAGCCGCCCGCATTTCACAACCCATCGATCGTGAGGAGAGCTATATGAGGCTAGAGCATTTCCGGAATATACATAGACTATTGAGGATCGTAACAGGTGGCTTTTTCTTAAGAAAAAAGCCACTTAAGCGCATAGCTTCGGGCTACATCAATTCCGAAAATGCTATATTGCGCCATACCCTGTTGTTCGCCGCATCGCTTACCGCTATACCTTTCTATGCACAGCGTCCTGCAAGTCCAGGTCTTCCGGGGCAGCCGGGCCCCTTGACTGAGCACTATCGCGCGGCTGCCGCGCGCATTCTAGCCGCTGCGGATGCGGATACCGACGGCTATGCCGCGCTAACCTATCTTTGCTACCACATTGGCAATCGGAACAGCGGATCCCCGCAGTTGAACACGGCCGTGCAGTGGGGCGCGGACCTCATGCGCCGGGCCGGTCTGGAAAACGTCACAGTGCAGCCGGTCATGGTGCCGCACTGGGTGCGCGGCCAGGAAGAAGCGTCCATCCTCGCGCCGGTTCCGCGCCGCCTGCATATGGTCGGATTAGGCATGAGCGTTGGCACGCCGCCTGAAGGCATCACGGCGCCTGTTGTTTTCGTTCATGACTTCAAAGAGCTCGATGCGCTGCCCGCCGGGGCCGTGCGCGGCAAGATTGTGGTCTTCAATCCCGGTTGGCACGGATACGGGGTCGGCACGAACTACCGCACCAATGGGCCATCGCGCGCCGCATCCAAAGGGGCGGTGGCTGTGCTGGTACGCTCGGCGACGGGCCTGGCGCTTGAAACGCCTCATACCGGGATGCTCGAATACGATCCGGCACAACCCAAGGTTCCCGCCGCCGGCATCTCTGTGGAAGATGCTTTGCTCATCGAGCGGCTGGCAAAAGAAGGTCCCGTTCAGATTCATCTGCAGATGCAAGCCCACTTTGAACCGGATGTCGAGTCCGGCAACGTGATAGGAGAAATTACCGGATCGGAACATCCGGACGAAGTGGTAGTCATTGGCGGCCATATCGATTCGTGGGACGTGGGCCAGGGAGCACAGGATGACGGGTCCGGCATTATGGCCACGTTCGAGGCGGTTTCACTGCTGCATAAGCTGGGCCTGCATCCCAGGCGCACCATCCGCCTGGTCTTCTGGGTCAGTGAAGAAAACGGCGGCACGGGCAGCGTGGTTTATCACGATCGGCTCAGCCCGGAGGCCCTGCGGAAGCATGTAGCCGCCATCGAGATGGATGGTGGCGCAGAACGGCCGATGGGCATTGGATACGGGGGATTTCGCGTTCGCCCTGGCCCTCCTCCTGCTTCCGGTGCGGCGCCGCTATCGGCCCCACCCGCCTTCGATGTAAAGACTCTCACTCCCGAGCAGCAAAAGTCGTTCAATATTCTGGAGCAGATTGCCGCGCTCCTTGAGCCGATAGGCGCGAACCGCGTCTTTCCCGGTGGCGGCGGCGAAGATATCGAGCCGCTGGTTGCGCAGGGAGTTCCATCGCTCAGCCCCCATGTCGTTGGCGAGCACTACTTCGACTGGCACCACAGTGAAGCCGATACCCTCGACAAGGTCGATCTGTCGGACTTCCGCCGCAACATTGCGCTCCTCGCCGTAACCACCTATGTGCTTGCGGACAGCGACAGCAAGCTATCGGGCGTAGTCTCGGCCGACGCTCACTAAGAAGAGGAACCAGGGAACTAGAGGGATTTCCGGTTTCAATCCCTCTAGTTCCTTGGCCGTATAAAGATGTGTCGTCTTGGGAATGTCGCTCACTCAATAAAACATCTTCATCCGGTTACGCTCCTAGTTTGAGCTAACCAGCAGCCAATAGTGGAAGCCATCCACAATAGCCATCAGCGCCGCCTGGTTCATGTCGCTGCTCACGCCCGCCGTGGTCCACGGTTCGTGGCCGTCGGCGTGGAAACTCACCGTCACGCGCACATGCGCCGCCGTATCGTGCGCGGATACGTCGATAGCCGTCACGCTGAACCGGCCCAGATGCATCCGCGCGATCACCGGGTACCAGTTCTCCAGCTCGCGCCGCAGCGCCTTGGTCAGCGCGTCCACCGGCCCGGCGCCCTCCGCGCGCGTAACCGCAATCGTGGAGTCGCTCAGACTCAGTGACATCGACGCTTGAACGTATTTGTTCCCGGTTTCATCGTACTCGTCCAGAACTCTCCAGCTCTTGATGCTGAAGCGGTCGCGCAGGGTTTTCAGCACCTTCATGCAGGCCAGCTTGAATGAAACTTCACTGGCCGTAAAGCCGCCGCCTTCGATCATCGCCTGGTTGGCGTCCATCAATTCCTGCGCCTGTGCCGAGTCGAGAGGCACGTCCTGCGCCTGCGACAGCAAAACAATGTTGGCTCTTCCCGATTGGCCGTTGACGCCGATCACGGCATTGGCGCCCACCCGCGCCGGATCGCACCAGAGGTAAGCCCCGGGATTCTTGCGTTCGCTGCTGCCGTGCATTCCGGCCCACGTGCCATACGCGCCCAGGCCCACAATCGGCGCTCCGTGCGGCACGTCCAGCCCGAAGGCCGCATACGCCGAATGCGCCAGGCTGGTAAGTCCTGTCAACTCCGCGGCAGTCACAAACTCGGCCTCTCCACCCAGTTGCATGCCGCCGATCACCGTGGTCAGGTTCACGTTGCCGCAGCGTTCCCCGGTGCCCAGAAGCGTGCCTTGAATCTGTGCGGCTCCGGCCAGAATGGCGGCTCGCGTATTCGCAACTCCAAGACCGCGGTCCGTGTGCCCGTGAAATCCGAACTTGCCCCCGGGCCAGGTCCGGATCAGGCCGCCGATCACCTGGGAAACTTCTTCCGGGCTGGAGCTGCCGGTGGTATCGCAAATCACCAGGCGGCTCACTTGCTGCTGAATGCATTGCGCCGTGATCTGCTGGAAGTAGTCCAGGCTGCGCTTGCTGAAGTCGCTGTCGCTCGGCTTGCCGTATTCACCGCGCCCGCAGTTGGCGTCCATGGCGTGCTCAAAATCGACGATGACTTCGAGGCCGTTGTCCTGCAGGCACGCAATCGTTTCTGATGCCATCAGCAGGTTTTCTTCCGGCGTGGTTTCCAACGATCTTTGAATATCCAGCAGCCGGGATTTGACCACGACCACCGCCACCGGAACGCGCTCCTTGTGGCTGATCATCACCTGCACATCGGGCCAGTCCTGCACCCTGGCGCCGCGTCCGCGCGTCCTGCCAAACAAGGCCAGCTTCATGGCGCGCGTATCGGCCGCATACAAAGCGCCGGTCAAATCTCCCACAAACTGGTTGGCGCCGGCAAAGCCGATTTCCGCGTAATGTACGCCAAACGCGGCCATGCGCTGCAGCAGGCTGACGGCATTCGGAACAGAGATTTCAATGTTCGGTTGCTGCATCCCGTCCCGGAGGCTTGTATCGAACAGCTCGACTTTTCGTATTCCAGTTGCCTTCATTTGTTCCTGCTGGATGGTGAAAGTTTTCTGCGCAAGGATTGCTCTGCAAACAGCCTCCCAACATCGCTCTGCCGAGGCCATCTGCAACGTCTCAGAATACTACGGCAGCTGCATCACGCGGTTTTCTGAGCCTTCGCACGCGCGATTGCAAGCATTTACGCAACCGCATGACCACAAGCGATAAAATCATGGTGTTACACGCAGTTTCACTTAAACAGAAAAGGATCACACTCCCTTGATCTTAGATAAATTCAGTTTGAAGGGTAAGACAGCGCTGGTCACCGGCTCCTCCCGTGGCCTTGGCGCGGCCATTGCCGTGGCGCTGGCCGAAGCCGGCGCCAACATTGCCATCCATGGCTCAAAAGCAATCCCTGAAGCCACGCAACAACGCCTGAAGGCAATTGGAGCCAATCCGTTCGCAGTGGTTGGCGATGTGGCCGATGCCGATGCATGCGCGCGCCTGGTGGAAGAAACGGTTCTGCACTTCGGAGCCATCGATATTCTCGTCAACAACGCCGGCATCATCCGCCGCTCTGACGCCATCGACCACTCCGAGGAAGACTGGAACGCCGTCATCGGCACCGACCTGACCAGCGTCTTTCGCCTCACCCAGCACGCGGGAAAACACATGCTGGCGCAAGGCTCGGGAAAGATCGTCAACATCGCCTCCCTGCTGACCTTCCAGGGCGGAATCCGCGTTCCTTCTTACGCCGCGGCCAAGGGCGCCGTCGGGCAACTGACCAAGGCCTTCGCCAATGAATGGGCGGCAAAGGGCATCAACGTAAACGGCATCGCGCCCGGTTACATGGCCACGGACAACACGGAGGCCTTGCGGGCAAATCCCGAGCGCGCGAGTCAGATTCTGGAGCGCATTCCCGCCGGCCGCTGGGGAACGCCTGAGGATGTTGCAGGCGCGGCAGTCTTTCTTGCTTCCAGCGCCAGCGACTATGTGAACGGCCACCTGCTGGTCGTCGATGGCGGATGGATGTGCCGCTAATCAATGCGGCGCGCGGAACCGGCGCAGGGAAACTCGCCTGGTTCCTTAGCCGTATCAAGATATGCCGTCTTGGAAGGTACCGCCGGCCTCCCGGCCGGCTGTAGCGTGGGCTTCCAAGCCCACGCTCGCTCACTCAATAAAACAACTTCATCCGGTCACGGTCCTAGTGAGGATGCCCCGGCAGCACAAGATGTTCCGCGCAGCGCGGCTCGTAGGAGTCGCCGGGCATTTTGACGGGGCTGTCATAAGGCGCGGGCTTGCCTTCAATCAGCCGCTGCGAGTAAAGAGCCCGGTTGCCGCACGTGCAGTAAGCAATGCATTCGGTCACGCTGCCGCCGTACGCATTCACAAGCCACGTAAGGTTCAGCATCTCTCCAAAGGGAACCGCTCGAAAATCCAGGTCGAGTCCCGCGATCAGAACGTCGTGGTTGTCTTCGAGAAGGCGCTTTGTAAAAAGAAACAACCCCTCCACAAACTGCCCTTCATCGATGGCAATGCATTCCACCCGCTTGCCAATCTCCTTTTCCCGGGCGGCGATCACGGGAAGAATCTCCCACGGGTTTTGCGAGTTGAATTCCACGGCCTCCATCTTGCCGTGCCCGTTGGGATTGCGGCTCTCCACCACGCCGGGCTTGCCCTTGGTGTCGTCGCTGGGCTTCAGGATCAGCACGTACTGGCCGGCGTACTGGCGGCGCATATCGGCGCGGCGCAGCAACTCCGCGGTCTTGTTGCTGCGCATCGGCCCCATCAGTAATTCCAGCTTGCCATGCATGATGGCCTCCCCCATAAACCCGTGAATTTGCCGCATCCCCGCAATGCCCATCCCTGTTGACCGCACAGATTATACTGCGCGGTGGCAGCGGCGCAATGCGCTGCCTGACGCGATACGCCGGCACGAAGCGCACCGCGCCCATTTACCCGCAAACGGTAAAATGATCTCCTGCCAGTTAATCGAACTGCGGAAGTAAGCAGCCTGAGGGCGTTGAAAGGTAACAAAGTTACGATGAAAAATTTGTGGTTGAAAGCCCTGGTGCTGCTTGCGATTTCCGCTTGCCCGCTTTATTCCCTTGCGCAAGCTCCGCCGATCAGCGGCATCGCGCATTTTGCTTTCCGCGTCGGCAATCTCGACCAAGCGCGCGCGTTTTTTCTTAAGCTCGGCTTTGAAGAGTCGTTCGTGCTGACCGATAACGGCAAGACATCGGAGGTCTTTGTCAAAATCAACGACCGCCAGTTTATCGAGCTGTACCCGCGCACCAGTGACTCGCAACCTCTCGGCTGGATGCATGTTTGTTTTGAATCGGACGCGCTGAGTGCGTTGAACGGACTCTATGCCGCGCACGGCCTCAAGCCTCCGCCCGTCGCCAAGGCCGGCGCCGGAAATCTGCTCTTTTCCATCAGCGATCCGGAAGGCAGAGTCACCGAGTTCACGCAATACATGCCCGGCTCGCGCCACACCCTGGACCGTGGCAAACATCTGGGCGAACACCGCATCGCAGAGGAGTTGCTGGGCTTCAATCTGCCCGCTGCCAATTTTGCGGCCGAGCGGCAGTTCTACACTGCGGGCCTGGGGTTTGACGCGCAGCAGATGCACTCGGGAGTGCGTTTGCGCCTCGCCAGTGCTCCGCACCTCGAGATCGAAATCCACGCCGCCAAAGACGGAGACCGGCTGCAGTCCCTCTTTCGGGTTCCGGATGCCGCCAGGGCGGCGCGGCAGTTAAGCGCGCAGGGGCTTGCCGTGAAGCGGAACAGGAATCTCGCTTCCGTTGCCGATCCGGACGGAAACGTCTTTGTCTTTGTGGGGGATCAAGCGCACTGAGTGTGAGCAGTGGATTCCCGATCGCACAACACCGGGCAGGTCTTCCGATCGAAGCAGTCTCGCGATCGAGACTGGGAACCGCTCTAGTTGCGCGCAGCCTGGGCTTCGATGGCTTTTTCCTTTTCGAGCAGCACTGCGAGAGCTTTTTCCGGGCAGATATGATGGGCCTCAATCAGGCTCAGCTCTTTCTCTGTCTCCACGCAGGACGCTATCGTCATGAAACAGTCCAGGCACCGCGTGTTGTAACTGCCGTTGTCGTTTTGAGTGCGGTTGTACATCGTACCTCGGAAACACTATGGCGATTGTGCGATGCTACGCACCTTTGTGTTCCCTCGACGTGACTCACATCACCAGATGTTGTGATCTCCAGGTCCGGCAGAACATTTCTCCAGAGGAAATATTATTTACATATCCATTCCCTGGTTGGGGTTTCGCCGCAGTTGCCAGCATGGATTCCGGCCCGACTGCGCAAAAAGTGACACCGAGCAGGGCACATCCAGGGTGCCCAGATAATCGAACTCCGACTTGCGCCCCTTGAGCGGAATCGTCACGTAGCGGTTGACCGTTACCTTGCCCATGGGCGAGCCGCGCAGCTTGAACAGAACCGAATCGCCGCCGTAGACGGTGACAAAAACCGCCGCCAGCACCACAGTCGCCCGGAATATCCAACGCCTCAAGAGCTTCGACACGTTTCAGCCTTCCTTGAATACGCCAAGGGCCAGCCTGATCCGGCTGGCCCTCTTCGCATTCTGCATAGGATCCAATGCCCTAGATTTTAATGGAAGCCGCACGCGGCGAAATTCCGCTGATCTCCGCGGCGCGCGCTTCCGCGTAAGCCGCAGCCCCCAGCACCGCCGTGCCGCTCTCCAGAATTATGCGCACCGGCATATTCACCAGCAACTGGCTCAGCCGGCCCTTGTCGGTAAAGGCCTTCATGAACGTGCCGTCCTTGAGCTTGTCCAGAATGCGCGGCGCAATGCCTCCGCCCACGTACAGCCCGCCCACCGACAGAATCTTCAGGGCCAGGTTGCCGGCCTCGGCTCCATAGGCTGAGACAAACATGTCCATCGCCTTCTCGCAGATTTCGCTCTTGGCCGCCAGCGCCAGTTCGGTGATTACGGCGTTCGGATCCTTTTCTTCGGCAATGCGCGCCGCCAGCCATGCCGGCTCTTCCACGCCGCGGACCTCGCGCAGGAACTCGTAGACGTTGGTAAGGCCCTGGCCGCTGACCACGCGCTCAAAGCTGATGCGCCCGTTGTACTTCTGCCTGAGGAAGCGCAGCAGGTCAATCTCGTCCTCGGTGCGCGGCGCAAAGTCCACGTGGCCGCCCTCAGAGGGAAACGGATCGTGACTGCGGCCGTTCCACACCAGAAAGCCCTCGCCCAGGCCGGTTCCGGCGGCAATCAGCGCGCGGTTGCCCATCTGGCGGGGATCGCCCTCGTTCAGGGTGTAGATCTGGTCGGCAGAAAGCTCGGCCACGCCGTAGCCGTTGGCCTGCAGGTCGTTGATCAGGAACACATGCTCGATGGCCAAACTGGCAGCCAGTTCGCGGCTATCCAGGGTCCAGGGCAGGTTGGTCAGGCGCAGGCGTCCGTCGCGCACCGGTCCGGGAACGCCGAAACAGGCCGCCGTCGCCTTATCCGTGCCCAGAAACTCTCGTACAATCTCTTCCAGGCCGGAGTATTCCCTGGCCGGATATTGCTTGCTGCGGGTGGGTTCAAGTTTGCCATCGGTAAAGTCATACAGCGCCAAGTGGACTTTGGTGCCGCCTACATCGCCCGCCAGAATCATCGTTGCCTCTCCAAAACCCCGCAACCTTCCCCATCTGTCGCGGGTAAAAGCGAAGCTGCGGCCTTGTCCAGGATCAGGGTAAGTATACCGCTAGCGGGCCAAATCAACTGGCTGGGCAGGCGTTCCGGATCGTGCGGGCCGGTTAATACGTCCTTTAAAATCTGAGCCTTATCCGCCCCGCCGATGAGGAAAAACACTGAATCGGCGTGGTTGATCACTGGCCAGGTAAGCGTGATGCGCCAGGCGTCTTTCTGCGGCACGTAGTTGGCCGCCACCAGGCGGCTCATCTCGTGGATGGCCTCAGTGCGAGGGAACAGCGATGCAGTGTGGCCGTCGTCGCCCATTCCCAGGGCAACCAGGTCAAAACGCGGGCTTTCTGCGCCTTCCAGCCGGAAGCTGTTGCGCAGCTCCGACTCGTAGCGCGACGCCGCCACCTCAGGCTCCAGTTCGCCCTCCATGCGGTGAATCTGCTCCGGATGCAGAGGAACCTGGTCCAGCAACGCCTCCCGGGTCTTGCCGTAATTGCTCTCCGCGCTGTCCGGTGGAACGCAGCGCTCGTCCACCCAGTACAAATCCAGCTTGTCCCAGGGCATCCGTCCCCGCCAAGGCTGGTTGGGATCGACCAGCATCAGGAAGGTAGACACGGGGGTTGAGCCGCCGCTGATGGCGATCCGCACCCGTCCCTGGCAAGCCACAGCCTCCCCTGCCATCTCCACAAAATACTGCGCCGCCCGGCGCGCCAACGCCTCTGCATCCGGCTCCACGTAGTATTTGATTCTGAGTTTTCTTGCCATGGGTCGTAACTCCCTTGTATCTCTACTCTACGCGGAAGCCGTTAGCGGAGGACTGCTTTTCTTGTGATCCATGTGAGAGGAATGCAAGGAATTAACCCACGCTTCAACTGCGCTATCGCCCCAGGTACACCCGGTACTGCTGCTCCAGAATTCCGGCTGACCGCGCCAGCGCGAGCTTTGACAGGTTGAACTGGTAAAGGCTTTCCACCAGGTTGTTTTGGGCGGCAGCCAGAGTGGCCTGCGCGGTCACCAGCGGCAGGTTGTCGTCCACGCCGGCGTTCACGCGGTCGGTTTCGTCACTGAGCGCGCGCGTGGCCAGGTCCACATTGGACCGCGCCACGTCCACCAGCTTTGAGGTCGCGTCCACATCCAGCAGCGCCGAGCGAACCTGCTGGTCAATACGGTCGCGCAGGTCGGCCAGTTGGGCGTTCACGGCAGACAACTGGGCCTGGGCCGTCTCCGTATCGCCGCGCAACTTGGCCTCGCGGAAAAGGGGAACGCTGAGCGTGCCCTGGGCCACAAAAACGCCGTGGGAGCCCGCGCCGTTCACCTTGTCCACGCCATAGGAACTGCCAAAGCTGAGTGTGGGCAGCCGCTGGCTGCGGTAGGCAGCGTGAAGGGCCCTGTACTCCAGCGCCTGATTCTGCAGATTCTGGTAGTCCTGGCGGTTTGCGTACGCCACAGCGCGCACCTCTTCCGGTGTTTGCGCCGCCAGATCGCTGAAGGGGGCGCGATCGGTCAACGCAATCCTCTGGCCGGGATCGATACCTGTCTCCCGCTTGAGCAGGATCAAATCCTTTTCGAAGGCGTTTTCGGCGGCAATCCGCGCCTGCTGCTGCGCCTGCAGTTGCACCCGGGCACGCAATTCGTCCAGATTGGCAGCGGTTCCGGCCTGGTGCGCGGCCTGGGCATGGTCAAGCTGCACCTGGTCGGCCGCTTCCAGCGCTTTGGCGTTGTCCACTTCGCTGGCCGCCGCAATGGCATGAAGATAGGCCGTGGCCACCTGCTGCACCACCTCGCCACGCGCCGACATCTTGTTGAAAAAAGCCGCCTTCGTCGCCGCGCCCGCCGCCTTCCAGCCCGCGATCACCGGACCGGAAAAGAGCGTCTGCCGGAAGTGAATGGTCCCCTCGGTCAAGTCGTCGCGCGTAATTTCAGAGAATCCGGCTGGCATTTTGCCGCCGGGAAAAAGCGACTTGAACTCGCCGATGACTCCCGCGCTAAAGCCCTGTGCCGCCAGATTGTGCTGGTAGACGCCGGTATCGCCGCTGAGGGCAATGGTGGGCAAAAACTGCTGCAACGCCTCGTTTTTTTGCCCTTGCAGGGCTTTTTCGCCGTTCTCGGCTTCCTTCAAACCCAGGTTGTTTTTCAGGCCGCGGCTCACCGCCTCGTCCAGCGAAAGCTGCAGCGTCTCCTCGCTCACCGGCTTCGCGGTCACGCTGCCGAAAAAAGGATTGGAGGCGGAAGACGGATTCTGCGCCTGCGCACAGGCCGCCGCTCCCAAGCCGGCCAAAACCAGCAGGACGAACAAAACCGGCATTCCCTGCCGCCGGAAGACAAAATGGGCCGCCTGATTCACTACCATCATTCTCTCAGATTCGCCAACCGCCGTGAGGATTCCGGGATCGCGCGGAAAACCCGCAGTTTGGCTCCAATTTACCGGACGCTTTACAGTCCTGGACCGATCTGGCCGCCCGGAACGCCTGCCTACACCATCGCCCGTTCCTTCACCGCCAGATACTGGTTCAGCACCCGCGAGGTCAGCTCCGCCGGGTTCAGGTCCAGCGTGAGCGCGCCCTGTTCGTGCAGCCGCGCCAGCAGCACTTCGCGCCGGCCGGCCATCTCCTGCGCGGCGGCAGCCATGAACATCTGCTCCACGTTTCTGGGCCGGCTCCGGGCGATAACGTCCACCTCCGGCTGCGCCATGGCCACAAACAGCAGCACGTGCCGGCGCAGCAGTTGCATCGCGCCGTCAATCACTTCGGGCCGCATGGCGGTCTCTGCCAGGTCCGTGACCCATAGAATCAGCGAGCGGCGCGGTTGCAGGCGGTTCAGCATGGCCGTAGCCCGCAGGTGGTCGGCCTCGCCGGACTCGGCATGAACCAGGGCCAGCGCCTCGATCAACTGCCGCAGATGCGCCGCCCCGCGGCCCGGTAAAAGCCGCTGCTGGATGCCTTGTCCATACGCCAGCAGCCCCACCCGGTCGCCGGAGAACAGAGCCAGTTGCGCCAGCGCCACCGCCGTCGTGCAGGCGTGGTCCAGCTTGGAGTGAGGGCTTGGCGTCCGCCCGGCATCATGCGTTCCAGATGCCACCCGCGACCGCATCAGCCGCCCGCAGTCCAGCACAATCCAGACCGCCTGGCTGCGTTCGGTTTGGTATTGCCGCGTGATCGGGCTGCCGCACCGTGCCGTGGCCGTCCAGCAAATATCGCGCAGGTCGTCGCCCTCGCGGTACTCGCGCAGGCTCTCAAAGTCGCGGCCCAGGCCCCGCTGCCGTTCCTGCCGCAGTTGCAGATCCATCTGCCGGCTCCGCGCCAGAAAGATCTGCTGCTCCTCGCCCGTCCGCAGGGCCGGATAAACCCGCACCGTCTGGGTGAGCGGCGCACGGGCCCAGCGCTCGGCCAGTCCAAGAGGCGAGCGGTAACGCACGTAAAGCAAGCCCGTCTCCCAGTCGCCCCGTTCCCGCGGCTCCACGCGGTAGCGCAGACTCGCCGGCACGCGCGGAAAAGCCGTCAGCCGGTGCGTGTCCGGCTCGGCAACCAGCGCTGCCGGCAAATCGTCCACCAGCCGGCACTCCACAATCACGCTGCCCTGGTTTTCAATGGAAATTTCGATCTCTGTCTCGCTGTCCAGTGACGGCGCATTGGACCAGGACCGCCCGGCAATCAATTGCTCCGGGCGCGGCAGGCGCAGTTCGTCCAGCAGCGCAGCCAGCAGCACCAGCCCGTCCCATGCCAGCATTCCATAAGCCAGACGCCCGTCCCAGAAGCCCGGAATCAACCACAAAAATCCCGCTGCCAACAGGCCAATGCTCCTCGGCGTCAGGCCGAAGCCCCAGCGTCTGCGCCGCTCACAGGCGGCACGCACCGGCCCGGGATGGAGCGATGCAGAGATCATTGCCGCGGCACCGGTACCGCCGCAATCACGTCGGCCAGCACGCGGTCGGCGTCAAAGCCCTCCAACTCGGCCTCGGGCTTGAGAATCACTCTGTGCCGCAGCACCGGTTGCACGGCGCGCTTCACGTCGTCGGGAACCAGGTAGTCGCGCCCGTCGAACGCAGCCGCAGCCTGGGCCACCAGCATCAGGCTCAGCGCCGCGCGGGGGCTGGCGCCCAACAGCAGCGTGGGCCACTCGCGGGTGTGCCTCGCCAGCGACAAAATATAGGTGTACAACTCCGGCTCAATGCGGATGGCCCGCACCTCGGCCCGCGCCGCCCCCAGCAACCCCTCGGGAATAGGCACAATCGAGGCGTCTTCCAGCAGCCCTGCGCCCGACCCCGCATGATGCCGCTCCAGAATCTGCAACTCCTCGGCTTGCGACGGATAAGCCACGCGAATCTTCAGCAGAAACCGGTCTAACTGCGCCTCAGGCAACGGATAGGTGCCTTCAAAATCCACCGGATTCTGCGTGGCGAAGACAGTGAACCAGGCAGGCAGAGTCCGGCGCACGCCGTCGCTGGTCACCTGCCGCTCTTCCATGCATTCCAGAAGGGCTGCCTGGGTGCGCGGAGGCATGCGGTTGATCTCGTCCACCAGCAGCAGGTCGGTAAACACCGGCCCCTTATGGAACGTGAAGCTGTCCGTGCCGGTGCGCAGGATGCTGGTGCCCAGAATGTCGGCCGGCATCAGGTCGGGCGTAGCCTGCACGCGCTGGAACTCGAGCCCCAGCAACCTGCCAAGGGCTTTCACAATCAGCGTCTTGGCAATCCCCGGCACGCCTTCCAGCAGCGCATGGCCCTGGCACAGAACGGCGATCAGCACCTCTTCGATCACCTCTCCCTGTCCGGCGATCACCAGCCCCAGTTCCCGGCGGGCGTGGGCAATCAACTGGTTGGTGGCCCGCAGCGCCTGCGGCTGCAACTCCCCATTTATCTCTTGATTCGGTTCCTGGCTCATGAAGCCCTTTCCTTCTGTTTGAAATGAAGTCCTTCGGTTCGCATTCCCTGGCCGCCTGGCTTGATCGCGGCAGTCAACGATTCCAGGTGCCCATGGAGTTTCTGGATCAGTTTCAGCGCTTCGCGGGGAAGCATTGTCTCGCCCCATGCGGCGTCCTGGCAGGCTTCCAAATCCGCTTCCAGGCTGTCATCGGCCTGGGGAAACCGCCGCCGAATCGCTGCTGCCAGTTCCGATGCGCTCATCTGCTGGCCGCGCAATCCGCACAACCGCAAGCTCTGCCGCCGGAATCGCTCCCAGGCAATCGCCACAGCCGCCGACGCCGCCCCGGCGTTGCTGTAGAGCGACCCCAGAGCCTGAAGAAACTCAACAGGCGTGGCCCGCGCCGGCGCAGGCAGTTCGCGCACCGGCCCACTGCGCCGGCTGAAGCTCAACAGCACCAGCAGCCCCAGTACCGGCAGTCCAATCTGCAGCAACGTCAGCGACGGCCCGGAGGCGTAGCTCCAGTTTGACCGCACTTCCCCGTGCAGCGACTCGTCCCAATAGAAGTGGTGCCCATCGCGCGGTCCCAGCGAGTTCAGAAACAGGTCCAGATCCCGGGCGCGGGCCAGGGAGCCGTTTTCGAGCGGTGTCGAACTGGCCCACCAAACCACGTGTCCCTTGCCCCAGTCGTATTCGACAACGGCCGGTTGCCCGGCGCAGCTGTAATCCACGCGGTGCGCCGGGTTGCCCACCTGCCAGCTCGCCTGCGGAACCATCCACACCTCGCCTGACCCGGCCAGCGCATTGAGCCCTTCCGGCTCCAGCTTGCAGGCGGAAAAATTGAACTCCTTTGGCGTTTCGCTGGCCTCGCCGGGCAGGATGAACCCGCCCCAGAAGCCGGTCGACAGCACCCGGCCGCCCCGCTCCAGAATGGTTCGTACCGCCTTGATGTCGCTCCCTTCGCGCGTAAACGGCTGGGCAAGAATCACCACCGTCTCCGGTCCCGCCGTCGCGGCCAGTTCGCTCAACGGGCGCTCCCAGCGTTCAATCGGATAGTTGGAGCGGAGCAGTGTTTCATAAGCCGCGCGCGCTCCGTGCCGTCCGGACAGGTACGTCGAAGGCAGGGGATTGTCGTTATCGTTTGCGCTCGGCAGCAGGAACCCGGTCAGCACCGCCAGCGTCAGTCCGCCCCCCAGGCACCAGAGCAGCAGTTTTCGGTCTTTGGCGTCGAGCGTAGTGAGCAACTTCATTGCGCCGCGCCTCCTGAAGTTCTGCTTCCCGCAATCAACGCACCGGCAAGCTGCTCGGCATCGCGGTAGTCGCTCTCATCCGCCGCGCGCCCACCGTACCAGAAGCGCTCAAAGCTGCCGGTCAGTGCGGCCAGCCCGGTCCGGCGCGGGTCCGCCGCCGCCACCAGGGCAAGATACTCGCGCGGCGTGCGGGCGCGGTCCGCGGGCCACAACCTCCGCGCTTCAAGCCGCGAAATTGCCGCCCAATACACAAAATGAATTGCCTCGCGCCACTGGCCGGCGGCGGCAGCTTTGTGCGCGTCCTCCAGCCACAATTGCCAGTCCCTGGCTGAAGCCGCTCCAGATGCCGGACCACCACTCTCCGGCGCCAACCGGATACGGCCCTTGCGCTCCAGTCGTATCAGCAGCCAGGCCAGCCCCACACAGACCGTCAGAATGAATCCCCACACAATTGCCCGGCCCAACCAGGCCGCATGAGCGGTCAGCTTTGCGGCGCCTGCAAAGACCTGGTTCAGCCATGTGCCCAGCTTTTCCAGAACCGTATCCCGCGCCGTCGTTTCATCCAGGTTGCGAAACTCGCGGCCGGCAAGCACCTGGCGCAACGCCGCGCGCTCCCGGTCGTGCCCGGGCTCGGTTGCCGGGTCTGCGCTGGTCTGGGCCAGTTCCTGTGCCAGCCGCGTCCCGGCATCCTTTAACAGCTGCGTTGTAGGAGGCCTCGGCGGCCTCGCGCTCTCTTCTTCCGCTGCTTTCTTTTTGCCTGCATTGGACTCGGCCACATCCTTGTCCTGAGCCTTGGCGAGCAGCACCCGCAGCCATCCGTAGCGCACCAGCCGCCGCTCTCCGCCGCTGCCGGCCGCCACGGAAATATGAGCTGGAACGCGGTCGTCCGGTCCCACCAGCGTTGGGTCGCAGGTCTTTGCATCGCGCGCTTTGGCGCAGGCTTCCACAATCGCCGTCAGCGCCTGCAAGTGTTTGCGGTAATCCTCCAGCGAGACATCGTTCCAGTGGCTTGCCGGGAGCGCCGAAGGAGCGGCAAGCGGCAAATCGGCGCGCGCCTGCGCCGCAGCCAGAACCGCCGCCAGAGCAGCACCCGCAAACATGAACCGAGCCCTCAAGTCTGGATTCCCTCCGGCAATCAGTCGGCTTCCGCGCTCAACGGACTTCCGCCGGATGAATCCAGATTGCGTTGCCGCCGCCTGAAACCATGTGTACATCCAGCACCGTCGTCCGGTCCACGGTCTGCTTCGAGAGTGTCGTGTGCGTTGCCTCTTGGGCTGCATCGGGCGCGTCCGCATACATCTCCGCCACGTACTTGCCCTCGCCCAGGAAGCTCAGCGGCACTTTCACCGTGCGCGCATCCCAGTTGGTCAGCGAGCCCACGTACCAGTCTTTGCCGCTGCGCCGCGCCAGCGTAATGTTCTCCATCGGCCTGCCGTTCACCACGCGCACCTCGTCCCAGGTGGCAGGAACCCGCTTCAGAAAGTCGAACTCCTTCTGTCCCTGGTAGTGCTCCGGATAATCCGACACCATCTCGAACGGGCTCTCGAACACCACGAACAGCGCCAGCTCGTGCGCGCGCGTTCCCAGCCCCATCGGCATCACGTTCCGCGCCACAAAGTTCGCCCGGTTGCTGTTGCCAAAGGCGCCGGGCGTGTAATCCATGGGCCCGGCCAGCATGCGCGTAAAAGGCAGCGTCGTGTTATGCGCCGGAGTCGTCCGGGCGCTCCATTTCAAGTACTCCTTGCCCATCACGCCTTCCCGGGTCATCAGGTTCGGATACGTGCGCCGCAAACCATCCGGCTTGTACGCGCCGTGGAAATCGATCATCAGGTGATGCGCCGCCGCGGTTTCAACAACGCGATGATAGAAACCCACCATCCACTGATCGTCCCGGTTCATGAAGTCGATCTTGACGCCCGCGATGCCCCACTGTTCAAACAGCGGAAACGCCTGGTCCATATACTCGTCCACCGATTTCCAGTGCGACCACAGCCACAGCCGCACGTGCTTCTCTTTGGCGTAGCGCACCAGTTCCGGCATATCCACTTCCGGCGTCACCTGCGTAATGTCCGCCTCTGCCGAGTAGTCGCCCGGATCCTTGCGCGTGGCCGACTTGGCCCAGCCCGCATCGATCAGCATGTAAGGAAATCCCGAGTCCGACGCGAAATCGATATAGTGCTTCATCGTCGCCGTGTTCATGCCCGTCTTGAAGCTCACGCCCGGAGCCGCCTCGCCACTCCACCAGTCCCACGCCGACTTGCCCGCCTTGATCCACGACGTATCCGCAATCTTCGACGGCGGATTCAGATTCAGCACAATATTCGACTCGATCAGCCGTCCCGGCTCGTCGCCAATCATCAGAATGCGCCACGGGCTGCTGAACGGCGTCTCCGTCTCCACCGCAATGCCGCCCGGCATGGCGCTTCCCGACGCGTCCGCCCGCGGGGATAAATCCGCCCTGACGCTGAAACTCCCTTTGCCCTTGCGCAGGTACATGCCCGCATAGTTGTCAATATTCGCCTCGGTAATCGCAACCCAGCCAATCCCCGGCTCCTCCGCCAGATAGGGCATCCCGATCAGCCAGTCCCGGTGCAGCCCGCTCACCTGCCGCCGCTGATATTCGTCTTCCCACGAAGATTGGTACCCGTCCAGAATCAGCGGATAAGTGCTTGCATCCTTCACATAAGTGAACTCGGTAATCTCGCGCGCAATCCGCACCTGCTTCAGCGCCGGCTGATCCGGCACCGCATACCGGAAGCCCACGCCATCGTCGAAGACCCGCGCCTCAATCGTCAGCTTGCGTCCGCCGGCATCCGCAAAATCGGCGCGCACCGCGTTATAGTGGTCGCGCACCGTGCGCGTCTTGCCCACGGGAATCGTGTAACTTTCGTCCACGCTGCGGTTCTCTGCGCCTGTCCTGTGCATCCCCGGCCCCAGAGCCGGTTGTCCCGCAATCTCCAGCCCCAGCGCCGACTCGGCCAGCAGCCGATTGCCGTGGAACTCCACCGCGTAGCGCAATCCCTCCAGGCCCCGCGCATTCCGCCCCGCCTGCGCTCCTGCATCCACGGTCGCCGCGCCGTCAAACAGCAGAAATGTAATTTGGCCATTCGGCGAAGTTACTTTGATGGGCCCGGCGCTGCCGGTTTGTGCGGCCGCGGTTTCAACAACACAAAACGCAAGCAGGCAAAGCAGAATTGCGCGCAAAGAGGTCATGGTTCCTCCGTCAAAATCAGATTGAATCCAGGGTGTAGTTCACCGGCTCGCGCCAGTATACGCCGGGTCGCCCTCACACAGATTCACCGGCTTGCGGAGCTTCTGCCGCCGGCGCGCTCGTCATCCCCGCCCGCTGCATCATCCGCTCGATATCGTAGCCTTCCCTGCGCACCCGCTGGTCGTTGTAGAGTACCGCGAGGGCGGTCGTCATCCCCGACCACGAGAACGCGGTCCAGAGAAAGATGACGGCGGCCACGCAGATCCCACCAAGCCCCAGGCCAATGTAACTCCATGGCACTGACGCCTGTAGATGCAGCACGGAAACTCCCAGCGCCCCAACCGCAACCAGAACCAGCGCAACCAGATAGAAGGCCATCAGGAAGACGTAGCTGATGGCATAGATCACCAGCAGCATCAGGAAAATGCGCCCCTTCGCACCTTGGGTCAGATAGCTGCTTCGTTGGATTGCGCTGCGGGCGGTGAGGCCCTCCACCACGCAAGCCGGAAACGCCAGCGATAGCCGGAGCGCGACCACGATTCCATAAACAAAAGCCGCAAGATACAGCAGAATGCCAACTGGAAAGAACAGAAACGTAGCAGGATTGGAACTCGCCCCACCCAGGAACGAATGCAAGCCCACCGCTGAGAACATCAGCAACATAATCGCCAGTGCCGGACCAAAGGCGCGGAGATAGACCCACGCCAGGAGCAGGAAGTGGCGCCCTGCGCGCCGCCAGGCCAGGCGATAGGCTTCGCGAAAGGTGACTTTGATCCCTGCATCGGCCTGCGTGGAGACATAGGATGCCGCCGCCAGATAAAGCGCAAACACCGCCATGATCGGTATGCAGGCCACCAATATCAACGGAAAAGCAATGCCAAAGACCGGCTCGGGATTAGGTCCGTTCGGGATGTGCAGCAGTACGCCGGTAAGCAAAACTGTCGCGGCCACGATTACGTAGAGCGCGAGCATTGCGCCGAATGGAACTGCGGAAATCCCTGCCAGCAGACGCATATGCGTTCGCAGCAGATGGAAAGTCCGGTCGAGAATCTCACCGAAGCTTCTGGGGCCAAAAGCAGTTTGACCGGCCGGCGTGGAATTGGCTAACTCGTTCATATGGACTCATCGGGTTCTGTTTGCTGTGGCTCTATCAGTCGAGGTTCGGAAGACGGCGCATTCTCGGCGAGTGCGTCTGCATCCGGAGTTGTTACGAATTCCGCCCCGGTCACGGGCTCCGGCGCCGTCAGCCCCGCGGCCTGCATCATCCACTCAATGTCAAACCCTTCCTTGCGTACCCGCTGGTCGTAGTAGAAGAGCGTAATGCCTGTAGCGTAGATGGGCCCCAGAAAGCTGTTGGTAAAAAACGCAATGATCTGCGACAACGCGGTCAGACCCGGTCCCAGTTGGCCGTGCTGCTTGATGGCGGCCACAACAATAAAGATCTGCGTCACCATCACCAACCCCAGCTTGATCGCGCCCACCAGCAATCCCAGTACGAAGATCCGTCCCCGCGATCCCTTGCTCAGGTCGATGCTGCGCCGCAGGGCCTGCCGCGCCTTCACGTTCTCCACCACGCATGCCGGCAGCGCCAGTGCGTAGCGCAGGCTCATCAGAATCGTGTAAGCGGCCACCGGAATCAGCAGCAGAAAGAACGCCACCGAAACAGCCAGCACAATCGCCGTCATCTGCGGGTTGACCGTGGCATGTTGAGCGGCTGCGCCGGCCTGGGCTTTGATGCCGTTCCCGTAATAAGCCAGAGTCCCGAAAAAGCCGCCGTAGAGCAGCACAAACGGCGTCCAAATCACAAACGCGGTGATGGTCATCAACCACAGGTAGCGGCCCAGGCGCGGCAAAATGCTCGTGTAAGCTCCGCGGATGGTAGCCGGTTTGCCCAGATGCACCCAGGCCACCGCCCGGCTGATGGCTGCCACGGCCGCGCCAAGCAACAGAAATAGAAACAGCAATTCAATTCCCGTGGCGATCAAGGTAACCCATGCCAGCGAGCCGGTCATGTGCAGCGCTTTCAGCAACTGGCCCACGCCGATCAGCAGCAGGTTCAGCACCAGCGCCACGCCGGCATACACGGCAAAGATTCCCGCAAACAAAACAAAGTTTGTCCGGTATAGCTGCGCGGTAAGGTCCAGAATCTCGCTGAGAGTCAGTGGGCGAAGATTGCTTTCCATACTGGGGACCTCAAAATCAACTTACGAAGGCTTGCCGGGATACTAGCATACGAGAAACAGTTCTACCGTGATCACGTTACTCAGGTGCGCCTCCCAATTTACAAACAAGTAACTCTCTCCATACCCTTGCGGTAAACTGGACTCCCGCGCGATGGACGAATTCGGCACATCGGTCAACGATCTCGCAAAATCATGCGCCCGGTCCGCCTCTGCCGCGGAATGGGACGAGTTTCTGCGCCGCTGCGTTCCCCTGGCCTCGCTGGTCGCCCTGCGCGTCACCCGGCTGTGGCTGAACACTCCCTCTCCATCCGCGGTGGACGACATTGTGCAGGAGGTCTTCCTCAAGCTCTGCGAACAGGAGCGCCGCATTCTCAGGGACTTTGAGCCCCGCGGCGAAGATTCCTTCCTGGGCCTGCTGCGCATCGTTACCGCCTCGGTGGCCAACGACTACTTCCGCCGTCTCTACTCAGCCAAACGGGGCGGCAAAGTGATCACCATGCAGCTTGTCGACGAGGCGGCGCCCATCCCTGAGGGCGGCGCTCATCCGGCCGCGCAAATGCAACGGTCCGTGCTGTTGGCTCAACTCGACCGCAAACTCAGCTCCGCGCCGGGCGTCATCGCCGAGCGCGACCGCGCCTTGTTCTGGCTCTACTATCTGCAGGGTTTCACCGCCGAGGAGATTGCCGCTTTTCCGCTCTTCGGACTCACGGCCAAGGGCGTTGAAAGCGCGCTGCGCCGTGTCACCATCTGGCTCCGCGGCCAGGTTGAACAGCCAGGGCAGCAGAATCGCGCTGAATCCGGCTAGTGCCGGTAAAGCTTGAAAAAAAGGAATTTCGCCCGCAAATCCGATAATTAGAGTGCAGTCATGAACGATGATTTGAAACCCGAACGCCCGATGAATCTCCCCGAAGACGCCTTGTCGCAGGCGCTGCAGGAGCTGATCGATGGGCAAGCGATCCCGTCTGCAGAGCGCCTCTGCGCCGCCTCCACGGAGGCCTCGCCGGAGGAGGCCGCTGAGGTTGCCGGGCTCGCTTCCGCGTCTCGTGATTGGCAGCACAATCTGGCCGTTCAGCTTGCCTGTACCCCACATCGCACCGCGCGCGGCATGGCTTCGCGCTTCTACCTCTGGGCAGGAGCCGGCCTGGCCGCATCGCTGCTCTTCGCTGCCGTGCTCACCGTTTACTGGCAGCACGCAAACTCTCCTGAGCGTCTGCTGGCCGAGGCCTATACCCACTCCCGCATCTTCGAACTCCGCATCCCCGGCGCCGGATTCGCTGAAATCACCCCGCAGGCCCACCTGCGCGGCGGCGTCACAGACCAGGAATCCTCCCGCCTGCTGGACGCCCGCTCCCGCATTGAACGCCACCTGGAGAACTCGCCCCAGAACCCGCACTGGCTTCAGCTTCAGGCCCGCGCTGACCTGATGGAAGAAAAATACGATCCGGCCATCGGCATCCTTGACCGTCTGCTGGCCGCCGGACCGGTCACCTCCAGCCTGCTGGTGGACGATGCGTCAGCCTACTTTCAGCGCGGCGCAGCCACCGGCAGCGAAAACGATCGCGCCACCGCCCTTGAATACCTCCGCCGCGCCGACGAACTGGCCCCCGACGATCCCGTGGTGCTCTTCAATGAAGCCGTCGTCATGGAAGATCGCGGCCAGGTGATGAACGCCGTCGAAACCTGGAACCGCTACCTGCGCTTTGAGCGGGACCTGGACTGGCTGACTGAAGGCCGCAGCCGCCTTGAGGCCCTTGAACTGAAGCTGAACCAGTTGAAGACCCATCAAGGCCGCTTGAATCAATACCTGGCCACTCCCGAGGCAATGCGCGCCCTGGCCGCCAATCCCGCGGCGCTGGCCGCCTTCGACGAGGAGCTTTCCGGCAGCGCTCTGCTTCCACGCCTGCTGCGCGCCGCCTTCCCCATGCCTGTCAGCCGTTCGCGCGGTTCCCCGTGCGATCAAGGTTGCCTTGCCGCACGCACCCTTCTCCAGGCCCTCGCCGCATCGCTCGATCGCAACCATAAAGACCCATGGCTCACCCAGCTGCTCCCTCAAAATATTTCCCAGTCTGACGCTTCCCCGCCTGCCCCAGCGTTCATTCAGGCGGCCCAGGCTCTCGCCCAGGCCATGGACGCTGACACTCTGGGCGAATATCCCAGGGCCCGGCAGAGCGCCCTCCAGGCTACCCGCCTCTTTCATTCCCTTGCCAACCCCGCCGGAGAAGACCGCGCCCAGGTCGAGCAGTCGTACGCGCTGCTCCGCACCAGCGATGTCCCCGGCTGCTATCGTGCGGCTCACCTTGTGCTCGGCCGCAACCCCCGGTTTGCCTGGATTCAGATTCACGCCCGCACCCAGGACGCTCTCTGCGACCCCGCCCCTGGAACCGCGGCGGAAAACGATCCCGCCTTTCAGCAGGCAATCAGGCTGGCCCGCGATTCCCGCTATACCCTGCTCGAACTGCGCGCCTGGAACCTGCTCGGCGCCGCGGCCGTTGACTCCGGCGACAGCGAAGCCGCCTGGCGCATCTATCTCCCCGTCATCCGCCGTTTCTATTCCGGCGACTATCCCGCCATCCGGTTGTATGCCACGCTCTCCGGACTGGCAGAGGTCGAGAAAGCCACTCCGCGCGTTCACCACGCCCTCCTGCTCCAGCGCGAAGTCGTGGGCGTTCTCGAGCTCACCGATAGCCGCGAGTTGATCCCCACCGAGCGTCTTAACCTGGTCTATGCCGCCATTCGCGCCGGTTCTGTTCCTGAGGCCCAGCAGCAGATGCAACTGGCGCAGAGCGAGCTTGTGGCCATGGGTGGAGGAAAGTCCGTGCAAGGCCTGTTGGCCGAGGCTGAAATCGACATGGCGGCGCTCTATCTCGACCGCCATGACCTCACTTCCGCCGCCAGGTTGCTCGATTCAGCCCACGGCCACATGACCGGCGAAAATAACTCCTATCATCGCCGCGACTATGCCGTCGCCCGCGGCGAGTTGGAGCTTGCCCAGGGCCATCCTGAAACCGCCGAGCCTCTGCTGCACGATGCCATCCTTGAGGAGGAACAGCTCGCCGGAAAGCCCTCTGCCGAGAGCATTGTCCTTGCCCAGCAGGATCACGACCTTTATGCCGTTCTGGCCGGCGTATGGTTGGCGGAAGGCCGTCACCCCGAGGAAATCCTGGCTCTCTGGGAGAGGTATCGCCTCCGCATTCTCGGCAATGCACCGCCGCCCTGTACCGACAAACGACTGGCCTGTCTCCGGCCTGAACTTTCTCTGGCGCTGGCGCATCTCGGCACCGGCCAGGTGCTCGGCCAGATCGTCTTGTTTGACCGCCTGCTCCGCTACCGGGCCAATGCGCAGGGCGTTGACTGGACCTCTATTCCCAGCCGCAAGGACGACACCCTGGCAGCCGCCGCGCCGCTCGAGCTTGCCGTCAGCTCGCCCGCAACCCCGATGGATTCCGTCCATCAGGCCGCCCGCCGCGCCGGCGATCTCTTCCTGGGCCCGGAACTTCAGCAGCTCACGCCCATCGCATCCAGCACACATTCCGCCACAGAATCTGCGCAACTGCTGCTTGAGCCCGATCCGCTGCTCGGCAATCTACCCTGGCCCTCCGTTGAAACCGCCAACGGCCCCATCGGCATTCACTTCAACCTGGAGGAGCTGCCGTCCCTACTGCTCGACAGCCGGTCCAACGGCCGAGCCGCTCAACCCTCCGGCAAGCCGCTTATCGTCGGAGCCTCCATCGCCTCCGGACAGGGCCAGCTCCTGCCTGAAGTGCTGGGCGAGGCCCGCGATGTGGCTCGCTTCGGCAACTCTCCCAATCTTCTAGTTGGCGAGCAAGCCACGCAGCCGCTGGTCACTGCGCGCCTCTCCACCGCCACGGCCATTCATTTTGCAGGCCACGCTGCCCAGCAGGACGGCGCAATGCGCCTGCTTCTCGCCCCCGCCAATCCCTCCACCCGCACAACCGGTCAGGAAAATTCCAGCTCAGCCAGGCCCTGGCTCGACAGCGATCTGCTGCGCCGCCATCCGCCCCGCGCGGCCCGCCTGGTCGTCTTCTCCGCCTGCTCCACCGGCAAAAAGGAAGAAGGCTGGAATCACGGCATGAGCGACCTTGTCGCCACTCTGGCCTCTCTCGGCGTCCGCGATGTGGTCGCCACCCGCTGGCAGATTGACTCCGCCTCTGCATTGCCCATGATGGACGCCTTTTACAGCGGCCTGGCCTCGGGACTCACCGTTCCCCAATCCCTTACTGCCGCCCGTCAATCCCTGCTCAACGATCCCCGCTACCGTCACCCTTACTACTGGGCCGCCTGGTACGCCTCGGGCTCAGGAAGCTCCAGCCTCCGGCCGATCTTTCACGCGAGCCGGTAGACGAGCCTCGCCGTCAGGAACGGAAGTCCCGGCGGCTGCGCTGTTAGTCCAGTTGGGTATCTGTGTCGGGAGTGCAGGAATGGCTTTGGGCTGGACACACATCCACACGGGCATTGCGTCCAGCCGCTCAGCGGCTTCTTAAACCATCAGCATGTCGGTTTGCGTTTCGGCCAGCAGGCGCGCCAGCTCTTTCTTCAGATCGCTCAGAACCTGCCGGTTCGCGGCGTCGCCAATCACGTTCTTCTCTTCGCGCGGGTCTGCGGAAAGATCGTACAGCTCATCGGCTCCCGGCACGGTCGGGTAATAGGTGTACTTCCACTTGCCCATGCGGACGCATTGCCAGTCCGGTACCGAGGGCATGTACTTCTCCAGAAAATATTCGGTCAGAAATGAGTCGCGCAGATGTGCATCCGCGCTGCCGAAGACAGGCACCAGCGATTTGCCGTGCATCGGCGCCGGCGGCTTCACTCCGGCCAGGTCCAGCACCGTCGGCGCAATATCGATGCTCAGCACGTCCTGGTCCCGCTTGCTCCCCGCGGGAATCAGCTTCGGATAGCGCATCACCATCGGCACGCGCTCCGATGGCTCCCACGACCAGCGCTTCGCCTCCGTGATGCCGTGCTCGCCCATCAGGTAGCCGTGATCGCTGGTGCAGATAATAATCGTGTTGTCGAGCTGCCCGGTGCGCTCCAGCGCATCGTAGATCATGCCCACGCCGTCATCCAGTGAGTTGATGCAGCGCGCGCGGTCGCGGGCCACTGAGGCCAGGTCCAGCAGCCGGTCCCGGTTCGATTCCTGCGGCTCCGGCGTCACGCCATCCGTGCGCAGCACGTCCACCGGCTCCGGCTTGTAGCGCAGGATCGGCTTGCCTTCCACGTCGCCGGGCGCAACCGCAGGAGGCTGGAATGCCGCGTTCTTGTAGAGGTCGTTGTGCCGCGCCGCGGGGATGTAGGGCTTGTGCGGAGCCTTGTGGCCCACGTACAGCACAAACGGCTTGCTGTGCGGCTGCTCAATGAATTTCACGGCATATTCGTTCAGATGGTCCGTCGTATAGCCGCGCTTTTGCTCGCGCACGCCGTTCACGTTGAACTGATTGTTATCGTAAAGCCCCAGCGCTCTGAAGCTGACCCAGAGATCGAATCCCGGCCGCGGCGTGTCGTCGAATCCCATGTGCCACTTGCCCATGAACGCGGTTTCGTAGCCCTCGTTGAAAAGAATCCGGGGAAACGTGGGCAGCCGGTGGCTGATCTCCGCCAATCCGTTGCGGTCGTTGTTCACAATCTGGTTGCTGTGCACATAGAGGCCGGTCAGATAGCTGGCGCGGCTCGGAGAACAAAGCGGCGTGGTGCAGCGCGCGTTGGTGAAGAGTGCGCCTTCGCGCGCCAGCCGGTCCAGGTGCGGCGTCTTCGCGAATGGATGGCCTACGCACGACATATCGTCGTGGCGCATGTCGTCGGCAATCAGGAAAACGATGTTGGGCCTCTGGTCGTGCCGGGGCGCGTGCGGTGCTGCGTTGTGCGGTTCGGCCTGTGGGGCGCCGAGCCCAAGCGCCGCGTGAGCGGGCGCCTGGGCTGCGGCAACCAACAGTGCTGACTGGAGCAAACTACGCCGGGAAATCTTCTTTTCTCCGCTCATTTGTGTATTCCCTCCGCCTCTTGCTCCATTGGTTTCTATTTCTGATCGTGCGGATAGGCAAACTGCACGGTCTCGATCGAGTAGGGGGTAACGGGCACTGTCACATGGTCGGAATCGACCAGGGGCAGAGCCGCGCCTTCCGGCTTCTCCATCAGGTTGGTGAACGTTGCCGAGGTTGCGCCCTTGGGAACGGTCAGTTGAACGTCGCCGCTCTTGCCTGCCCATTCGTAGAAGCGCAGGACGAGCGCGTCGGTGTCCTCGGCCTTCTTCACCGCGGTCAGAACCACGTTGTCGTTCTTGACAGAGATGAAGGAGTGCTCCAGCGGCATGGTTCCCGCGTGCGAAGCCACCTGCGTCGCGTGGAGTTTGTAGTTGTATTCAAAGCCGTGACGGACCGTCATTGCAGACTTCCAGTCGCCGGCATGAGGATAGAGCGCGTAGCTGAAGTGCTGGTGTCCGCGATCGGCAACCGGATCGGGATCGGTGGGCGAGCGCAGCAAGGTAAGACGCAGCACATTGTCCTTGCAGTCGTACCCGTACTTCGCCTCGTTGATCAGCGAGAATCCATGCTGACCATCGCCCAGGTCGGCCCAGCGAATCGCCGAAACCTCGAACTTTGCCGCATCCCAGCTGCTTTCCCGGGTGGTCGGCCGCTCGATGGTTCCGTAGGGAATTTCGTACGTCGCCATCTTGCTGGTTGCCGCCAGCGGGAACGCAGCCTTCAGCAGAATGTACGTTTCATGCCAATCGAAATCGTTGACGACTTCAACTTTGTCCGAGTCCGCATAGAGCGTGATGTCCTGTACGAACTTTGAACTCTGCCAGGTCCGCGATACGCGAATCACTGCGCGCAGCGGCGTCTGCTCCACCAGCTTCACGGAGTCGGCCTTGTCAATCAGAGTTGCATGATCGAAGGTTCCCGGATCGATATTCCAGGCGGTTTCAACCCACGAATGATCGTGGAAGGCCTGCAACTGGTTGCCGCATGCGCCCGCCGCCAGCGACTCGAAGTTGGACTTCTTGTCGTAGAGGCTGGTGATGCAACCGTTGGCCGGATCGACTGTCACCTTGACGAAGGAGTTTTCCAGCGTCAGCCCGCTCGCCTTCAGATCGCTGACAAACGGCTTCTTGCCGGGAACGGCGTGCAGCACGTCGTAACCGAGTGAGGGGATGTGCTTCGCATCCACCAGCAGATGATAGGTGTTGGTGGCGCTGTCGCTGGACATGACCTGCGAGGGAACCACGTGATTGTTCTTGTCCAGGATCGTAACTCCATCGCTGGCGGCCGGCATCTCCACGTCCACATGCACAAGCCCGGAACGGTCCCATCCCAGAGGATTGAAGACCAGGATCGGCACGGCTCCAGCCGCGTGGGTGTCAATGCGCGCCTGAATCGTGTTGAGAGCCTTGGACGAAGCTTCCTGCGTGGCCCAACGCACCTGGTCGTAGTCCCGCTGCGCATCCTTATAGATGATGCCGATGCCGGAGCCGGCGCCGAGATCGTGGAACTGGTTGAACAGAACCTTCTTCCAGGCCTCGGTCAGCGCCGTGCCAGGGTAGCTCTGTCCATCAAGCCACGCCAATGAGGAATATTTCTCCGCATTCAGCGTCCACTCTTCGCTCTCGCGCATGTTCCGCTTGTGGTTGGCCTGCGTGGTGTACGTGCCGCGATGATGCTCGAAGTACACTTCGTCATTCCATGTGGGAATACTAACTTCACCCGCAGGCGGGGCCGGCAGTGCTCCGCCGCCGTGCGCCATGGCCTGGTAGTTATAAGTCGGCGAGTCGGGCGCAATGACCTTCTCGATGCTGCTGAAATAACTCTGGGCCGTTCCGAACTCCATCCTGGGGACAATCTTGTCAGGCTGCATCCAGTGCACGCCCTCGTCCAAGACCTCGCGGGTTGGCCCGCCGCCGTGGTCGCCCACGCCATACATATCCAATATGTTGGTCAGGCCTGGATTCAGAACTCGCCCATGGACGAGATCGTTGGACAAACGCACAGGGCTTAGATTGTTATTTCCATACTCATGTGGGAAATATGTAAGCACCTTGCTGCCATCCGGGGATTGCCACCAGAACAGCTTGAAGGGAAACGGGTTGGTTTCGTTGTAGGACATTTTCTGCGTCACAAAGTAGTCCATGCCGGACTTCTTGTAGATCTGCGGAAGCTGCCAGTCGTACCCGAATGTGTCAGGATTCCAGCCGATGCGCGTAGTTACGCCGTACAGAAGTTGTGCTTCCCGCTGGCCCACCAGCAACTGGCGAACCTGCGATTCTCCATCGGGCAAATTCAGGTCGGGCTCAACCCACATGCCGCCCACGATCTCCCAGCGCCCTTCCTGAATGCGCTTCTTGATCTCCGCATTCATCTCCGGATACTTCTCCGACATCCACTCGTTGTAGACAAGGCCGGACTGCGCATAGGTGTAATTCGGATACTCATCCATCAACTGGAGCGCCGTGCCGAAGGTACGCCGCACCACGTCCACGGTCTCCGTCACCGGCCACAGCCATGCCGCATCGATGTGCGAATTGCCGGTCACATGGAAGTTCGCCTTCTGCAAAGTAGGCTTGAGAGATTCCAGGTCCTGCTGGGACTTGCGCAGTGAGGCGTCGAATTTCTGCGGATCGTTGGCATCCAGGGCAGTCAGATCGACATCCTCGATGGCCTTGTCCAGGGTTGCGATGTCCGCGGATACATTCTGGGACAGATCCGGAAGCAGCAGAGCCGCGGAGACGAACTCGGTGTACATGTCCTGCGGATTGGGCCGGTTCGGCGCATAGTCGACGTGAATCTGGATGTAAGGAACACTCTTCGGCCGGGAAGTCGTTGCCCACCGAAGCGCGACCTGCACTGTATCCCCAGGTTTTGCCGAACCGAAAAGCACCATCGGCTCCATCGACTCGCCGGCAGCCACCCGCTCGCCGTTGAAAAAAACCGACAGCGCGTTGTTCGATGTGTAGCCTTGAATCCAGAGCCGTGTGCCCGTCAGGTCATAGCCGGCAACCGTGCTGGGAACAACGATCTTCTTGCGCAGCCAGATCACATCAGTCGTTTGCACCCGGCGCGGAACCTGAATCTCCTGCCAGGAGGAATCGTCGAAGGAGACGGATTGTCCGCCCTGGACATCGCCGTCGTGATATCTCCAGTCCTGCACGGGAATCTCGTCCAGTTTGGACAACCGGCCGAGCACCGTACGCGATTGGCTCGACAGAGTCTTCAACGCTGCCGCAATCTGCGTCGGGCCAGGATTATTGAACTCTCTGTTTAGAGCATTTTGCGGGTCTTTGGCGTCTGGATTGCGCTCGGCATTTCCTGCCAATGGCAACAACACGAGGCCGAGCATAATCACGACAACCTGGGCTATGCTCACGCGACAAGAACGTAGAATTTGGCGAGGGATCTGGATTAGCATTGGATTCGCTCCTGATGAATCTCGGAATTGCACTGTAATGTCCGCTTCACATTAGAGAACGGACTTGAAAGCTGGTACTAAGCCTGTTGGATTGTAATGCAGCGATTGGAAGAGGTGTCAAGCCTTCAGCCAACATAGCTGATATATCAGCTTTTGCGGCTATATTCGTTTGTATTGAGATAGTTATCTCGCTGGTCAAATCCTATCTATCCGTGACTCTTGGCAGGTTGCGCAACTAAATACATGGTTTATCGGGCATGCGCTATACATGGTTTATCGGGCATGCGCTCCAGGCGCAATCAATCCAAATCTCCCGGTTTGATCCACTCACCTATAAAGTTCATAATTCCGTCTCGATAAGTAGAGACAAAAACTCCCAGTTACAAGTCATAAGTCGAGTTTGTAGATCCTATCCCAGCCTTGCTATATCTGGACAGCCGCTTCAATCTCTGCCCACTCCTCCGGAGCCAGCCTCAGCGCGGCGGCGGCAATGTTTTCTTCAAGGTGCGCAACGCTGGACGTTCCCGGAATCGGCAGCATCGCCGGCGAGCGCTGCAGCAGCCAGGCCAGCGACAGTTGAGACACCGTGGCCGCATGGCGCGCGGCGGTGCGGGCCAGGGCCTGCGCGCCGGGATAGTCAGCCTTGAGCAGTTTTCCCCCGGCATTGGGATACCACGGCATAAAACCGATGCCCTGCTGCTGGCACCAGTTCAGCGTCTCCTCATGCCGGCGGTCGCCCAGACTGTATCGATTCTGGACAGTCACCACATCCACAATCTTCCGGGCCGCCTCGATCTCCTCCACCGTCACTTCGCTCAAACCGATATGGCGAATCTTGCCCTGCTCCTGCATCCGCTTCAAGGCGCCCAGGCTCTCTTCCAGCGGGGTGCGCGGATCGATGCGGTGGAGTTGGTAGAGGTCGATGCGCTCCAGTTTGAGCCGGCGCAGGCTCATCTCCACGCATTGAATCAGATAGCCGGCGCGGCCAACGTATTCCGTTTTAGCCGGGCCCTGCCGGGTAATGCCGCCCTTGGTGGCAATCACCACACCGTCCGCATAGGGCTTAAGCGATTCGCCGATCAGCCGCTCCGCTATCTCCGGACCGTAGGCGTCTGCGGTGTCGATCAGATTGACGCCTAACTCGACGGCGCGGCGCAACACACGGCGTGCCTCGGCCGGGTCGGCAGGTTCGCCCCAGGCGCCCTCGCCCACCAGGCGCATGGTGCCGTAACCAAGACGATGTACCGGCAGATCGCCGCCGATGAGGAAGGCGCCGCCGGCTGCCGCGGAAGGAACAGGTGTTGTCATGCTGGGTTAGATGCTACGGTATTTCTTTTCGGAGCAAAGACTTCACCCGGCCCGGAACCGCGCACCGGCCGGATGCGTATCCTGAGACCAGAGCAAGGAGTTCCCGCCATGAACAGCTATCCGTATCCCAACCCGCAAGCCATCTTTTATCAGCAGTATGAGTTGGTGCGCCGCGACGAGGTCGTGGGCATTCTGCTGGCGCTGTTTTTGGGTACGTTCGGCGTGCATCATTTCTATCTGCGCCGTACCGGGCTGGGAGTTCTCTATTGCTGCTTTTTCTGGTCCGGGATTCCCGCGCTTCTCGGCTTTATCGAGTGCTTCTTCATGCCCGGCCGTGTAAGGGAGTTCAATGCCATCCAGGCCGCTGGCATTGCGGCCATGCTGGGCATCGCCATGCCAGGATGGGGCCAGCCGGTCAACGTGACCGTGAACATGCCGCCCGCCGCGCAATCCGGGACACTATCTGCCTGCGTGCGCTGCCACCAGACCAACCCGCCCGGAGCGCGGTTCTGCTCAGGATGCGGGTTGGCGCTGTAAAAATCAGCGCGCCGCAACCCTACATATTGGCGTGCCCCGACCGCATCGACTCGTTGAACTGCGGCTTGGTGAAGTTCAGCGCGGCTTCCAGCGCGGCCTGGTACTCGGGCGCACGTGCCAGCAGCGCTGGCGTGGCAGAGGCAAACTCGCCGTCCAATACCAGCAATCCTTCGCCGGCCTTGTCCCCGGCCATGCGCAGCAAATCGGCCTCGGTCGTGTTCAGGTATTGAGCGTCCCTGGGGTCGGCAATCCACACCGGCTTGCCCTCGCCCAGCACGCCGCTTAACCAGTAAATCTTGCGCAGCAGGTACTCAAGACGCTCCGCGTCGTTGGTTTCAGTGAAGATAAACTTCTTCTGCCAACGGCTGTAATAGCGGGTGGTCACCGGAACCGGCTGGCGGTTGCCGGACTTCAAAAATTCCAACTGGCCCAGGTCCACCGTCTTGCGCACCGCGTTGTAAACAAAGGTTTCCGCATAGGGCTGCTCCAGGGCGGGCACAATCTCGGCAAAGGTCAGGGTCACCGACGCGGCAATCTTGGCGTGCAGGTTGTGCGCGCCGCCATCGGCCAGGTGCACTTCGCCGTGGACGATATGGGTGTCCGCGCCCGAAGTGGAACTGTGGAAGGGCCACTGAAACTGCCCAAAAGCCAGCGGCAAACCTCCCAGGGTCACGTAGCACTCCGGCCGGGGATTGCGCAGGCGCTTGGCTTCGTCCGCCAGATGAGCCGTCATCGTGGGCAGCAGGCCCGGCTTGTCGAAGTCGAAACCCTCGCTCAGCTCCAGCTTCAGCGAGCGTGCGGCTTCGGTTCCGGGCAGGCCAAGCTGGAAGACCGCCGTGGGGCGTCCGTGGAAGTCGCTGCCTTCCGTGACAGTGAGCAGAATCAGGCCGGCCTGGGCGGCGGCCGTCTCAAGAGACGAAACAAGTGTGGATTTCAAATTGGAGGTCATTCGCGGGGAATCCTGTGTTCGAGATCGTTACAGAACCATTCTAATGGGAGCAGGCGGGCAAACGCCGCATTTACAATGGAACTCGTGCAGCCCGAACCCTCTTCGCCCATCATTCTTGCCGAAAACCTGACCAAGGTTTACGCCGCTGGCCGGCTCCAGGTCACCGCGGTCCACGGGGTTTCGCTCGCCATTGAGCCGGGAGAGTTTGTGGCCATTGTCGGCCCTTCCGGATCGGGCAAGTCGACGCTCTTTTACCTCCTGGGCGGGCTCACCCAGGCCACCGAAGGGCGGGTGGTCATTGACGGCGTGGACTTTGCCACGCTCAACGACGGCCAGCGCACGCGGCTGCGCAAGCATCGCATCGGCTTCGTCTTTCAAAAGTTCAACCTGCTGCCTACGCTCTCGGCCATGGGCAATATCGAAATCGCCTACGCCGTCAGCGGGCGCAAGGAGCCCCTCGACCTCGCCTATCTTGACCACCTCAGCGAGCTCCTGTCGATTCAGGGGCGCCTCCAGCACCGGCCTTCTGAACTGAGCGGCGGCGAGCAGCAGAGAGTGGCGATTGCCCGCGCGCTGATTACGCGGCCGGCCATTGTGCTGGCCGACGAGCCCACCGGCAACCTGGACACGAAAAACTCCGATGCCGTCCTGCGCATGCTGCTGCGCTCCAATCGGGAACTGGGCCAGACCACGCTGATGATCACCCACAATCCCGAAGCGGCGTCCATTGCCAGCCGCATTCTGTACATGCGCGATGGCGAGATAGTGCGCGAGGAGAAGGGTTCGCATGCCGATACGGCACTGCCGGCTTCAGGCGCATCGTTGTCTGCCGCAGTTTCGGCCCCGCCCGCGGTTTGACCTCATTTAGGCCGCCCGGTATACTCAATCTTGCAACAAGCGGGAGTAGCTCAGTGGTAGAGCATCGCCTTGCCAAGGCGAGGGTCGCGAGTTCAAATCTCGTCTCCCGCTCCATTCCGCCCTCCGGCCCTTGCCGGGTTGGCTACGGTGGTTTGGAGCGATACGCACGTTCATAAGGCAGCCCTGCCAAGGCGCGGTACCCAAGTGGTAAGGGAGAGGTCTGCAAAACCTTTATGCGCCGGTTCGATCCCGGCCCGCGCCTCCAATATTTTCAACAACTTACAACAAAAGTGACAAACGGCCCAAAGTGCCACTGTGGGGACTTTTGTGGGGACTACTTGCATTTTGCCCATGCGGGCTGGGGTGTAAGCTGATCTGCGGGGAGATGCAGCCATGAAGAAAGGCGCGCACCTGTCACCAGATGGGCGGTACCGCTACTGGCTCATTCGTCGATGGGACGCGAAACGCCCGCTGCTGTGCGTGGTTGGCCTGAATCCAAGTGCCGCCGATGCAGTGCAAGATGATCCAACGCTGCGGAAGGTCATAGGGTTCGCTATCGAGCTTGGCTTTGGGGGTGTTCTGATGCTCAATGTTGGAGCTTACCGGACGAAGGACCCACGAGAATGGAAGAGAGCTTCGGACCCATTTGGGCCTAGGAATACCATTCGCTATCTGAAGAGCTACATTGCCAGATTCAAGCCAGAGAAGATTGTTGTGGCCTGGGGCAAGAACTGCAATTCCGACCCGGCGCGGATGCGTGTGGCGGCTCTCCTGGCCGAACTCCCGCGCCTTCATTGCTGGGGCAGAAACGCCGATGGTTCTCCAAGGCATCCCGGCAGGATTTCGTACTCCACACCCCTCGTCCTATTCCGCCCAATCGCTACTGCGTCATCGAGGGCTGTTGCTTCTCAAATGCCGCAATCTGTTGCGCCGCGTTGAAGCGCTCTAGCTGTTCCATCGCTTTCGTCTGGTGCTCTTGCGTGGGATGGGCATAGCGGAGAACCATCTGGATTCTGGAGTGTCCCAACATCGCCGCTAGCGTGACCAGATCAATGCCGGACATAGCGGCGCGCGTTGCCCATGTGTGGCGAAGGTCATAGAGCCGCAGAGGAGCGATCTTGCTATCCTTCACCGCGCGGTCATGGGCATTGTTGATCTTGGGGATAGGCCGTTTGGGGTTCGCATCACAAGAGAAGACATAGGGAGTCTCCAAGCCCTTCATGCGCCGCCGCAAAACCTCCATTGCACCAGCCGTGAGTCTCAGGAGCCGCCGCGCCGCCGCCGTCTTGCCTTGGGGGACCTGGAGAACTCCCCTTTGTAAATCCACGTTTTCAGGGCGGAGCGTATAAACCTCTTCCGGGCGCATCCCGGTTTCAAGAATCAACCTGGCAATGTCCTGCAATACGGGGGAGGCTTTGGCGAAGTAATCGCGCTCTTCGACGTGGGAGAGAACCCGCGTCTGTTGATTGTTCTCCGCCAGAAACTTCACCCGGCTTACAGGATTTCGCACAATTACATCAGCCTTGATTGCGAAATTGAATAGGGCCTTTAGACAGGCCATTTCCCGGTTTACGGTGGCCGGACGAACGCGCTTCTTAGTCTTGACGCGCGCTCCCTTCTCCTTTCCACGCACAGTCTTGAACTCACCAGCCCGGATGGATTTGAATCGTTCGACCTCTTCTGGGGTGATCTTGTCGAGCGGGGTATCGCCAAAGCACTTGAGCAGCGCAACGCTACTGGTTTTGTAACGAACATGAGTGCGGGGGTGCGCAGTGTGCTCTTCCTCTGACCACTTGAGAAAATCTTCCATGCTGGTGCGAAAGCCCGGAACTGGCTTGCGCTCTGTTATTCCCACGTCACCCTTGGCAAGAGCCGTCTTAAAGGCCGCTTCAATTTCCCGCGCCGCCCTCTGGTTTCCCACGTTCGCGCTCTTCCGATAGCGCCTCCCGCCGTACACAAACTCATACCAGTACACGTCTCCCCGCTTGAAAAGTGCCATCGTTACTTCCTGCCTTTCTTGGCTTTGATTCCCGCCGCGCGCTTCTTTGCCGAGTCTCTTTCCGCCTTTTCATCCTCACGCCGTCGATAAACCGAAGCCTTGTGTGCGCAAGCCTGTGAGCAATACGCCCGCTGGTGGTTTGACCTCACCTCATAAACTTTCGAGCAATCTTTGAAAGAGCAAAGCTCATACTGGATTCCGCTTTGGGTATCAATGTAGATGCTGGCCAGCATCGCATCCACCGAAGTATTGACCATCACTTCTGCGACCATCGCGAGCCGGTGTTGTGGATCGCTTTGCTCTTCATCGCTCTGAATCTGTAAGGATGTAGCTCTCCCTTGCAACCAATAGAACGTGGGCTCTTGGACATTGAGAGCAAGTTGCCTCAGCTCGTCGGGGAGCAATTCATATTTGCCATTCTCATCGGGACCCCAAACGAACGAATCCCGACTCGGAGATTCAAAATCGCCCAAATGAAGAAAGTTGTCCACGAAAATGACTCTGAGCAGACGCTGCCAGAGTTGAAACTCGTTCCAAGTCAAAACAGATTTGACCGCATCACTCTTGTCCCGTAAGAACCGGAACCGCCCGCTGGCATTCAGAAAACGCAAGGCTTCTTCCGGGATCTTGACAGAAAGAAACGCCTCCCGAAGCATGACTGCGTTTACGTCCTTGTCTGCATCCGTCCCATCTCTGAGGCTCTGACGGAAGACCAATCCATCTTTGGTCGTTTCAAGTGCAACCGTCATGTGATTGGCATAATTGAGCACTTGCACGGGCATCGAAGGAACGCGGCGGACGATAGGCGGGCCGAAGATGTCATCCACCGCGCGCGGCATGGATTGAGATTCCTGAGTCGATTTCTTGTGTGCCATAATGTGTGCCATAGACCGTGGACAACAACTTCGATTATTGTGCTCTTCGTGGATGCTTATTGCAATGGGTATCCGAGAGGAGACAAGAGGAAATGCTGGTAGGCGATCTGTTGACCACCAAAGAAGCGGCGGAACTGCTGAGGGTTTCCCATTGGACTGTTTCGGCTTGGCTGTCTCAAGGCAGGCTTCCCCGCGTCAAAGCCGGGGGCCGGACCCTGATTGCCAAGGCAGACCTGGAGGCATTTCTTCGCAGGGGTAACGAATCTGAGTCCGCATAACAGCCCGTGGACATCGTGCAATCGAAAGGTGGGGGATAGAAGCATGGGCACTGGGGGGCTGCGTAGACAGTGAGCATCCATTGGATGAGCTATGCGTGGAAGGCAGGCCCGGAAGACTGCAACTGGCGCTATGTCTACCTTGCTCTTGCCGACAATGCGAACGATCAAGGCTTTGCCTTTCCGTCTCTGACGTTGCTCTGTGCGAAGACCAAACTCTCCGAGTCCACCGTGCGGCGGTGCATCGCCAAATTGGAGGCGAACGGCTGGCTTGAGGTAAAGCGCGGCGTGGGCAAAGGGAAGCGCTCGGAATACACGCTCAAAAAGGTATCGGAGAGAACCCTTTCACCGAATGCAAAAGGTGCCACAGGGACAGAGAAAAGGTGCCAGTGCGACAGCAAAAACACCTCACAGAGACAGGCAAAAGGTATCACCGTGACGAATCCCCCACACCCCCTTATAGGAGTAACCGTCATTGAACCGTCATTGAACCATCAAGGGGAACCGTCACGCTCGCAGGGAGTCGGAACGGCTTCTACCGGCCACAATGCCAATAGGAATGAAAACGCTATGCCTGGAGAGGAAATGGAAGCGGCATTATGGCTCTTTGAAGAACTAGGAGCCCCTTCCGACTACCAGACTCGCGATCTGGCTGCTCAGGCAATCCGAATGCAAGCGCGCGTATGGGGCGGACTCTCCCGAGCGGCGGAGCGGATTCTGGAGGCAGCTAAGACTGCAAAAGGCAACGGCGAGACGCGCTGGCGGTTTTGGTTCCAAGATGCCGGTTATCTCGGAACGAACACCAGCGGGAACGAGAGGAAGGGAGAATGCAGCCGTGGGCAACAATGGTCAGACGCAAATGAAGAGGCAGCGAGACGAGCATTGGAACGCCTCAACGGTCAATGCGTTGAAGGAAATGGCCGAATTGCGACAAGCGAGAGTTAGCACCGATACGCTGGTGCTCTATGCCGAGAATCTTTCCGGGTGGGAACTGTCCGAATTGTTGCCTGCAATCAAGCAAATCGCTCTCCAGACCCGCAAGAAAGGTGAAACCGCTTTTCCGCCCCTTGCCGATATTCTCGAACGCTTGCAGGCAGGGATGGTGCAGAGCCATGGAGAGCACAAGAGTTCCGCTCTTAAAGAGCAACATGAGCAAGAGTTTTGGATGCATGTGGACTACATGAAGGAAAGCACAGGCAAGACCGAGCAAGAAGTCTTGGACGCAATCAAGACACCTGGCTACACCGGGAGAAAAGCAAGGGAACGGGGCGGCAATAACGATGGGCTGGCAAAGTCGGGCCGGGGGTCGGGGACGGTCGAAATCTCCAACGACCACTCTGCGCAGACCGTGTGGTAAAGCAGACTTTTACTTCCACAAAATAACAAAAACTCAGCAAACAGGCTGGAAATGGCGAATCCGTCAATCACTCCGCAGGGCATGGTTCGTGAGGCCGGAAAAGCTCTCTGGTGCGCTTAACCTCGCAGAGACAGCGCGCGCGGCCTCTCGGGGGATAGGGGGTCAAAAAGAATATGACTTCGATCTGGTAGACCGTTGTGGAGTGGCGCTCGCACGTCCACAAAATGAAACATTTTTCGGAAATCGGCCGCAAATTCACCGCCCTTCCAACCCTCCGCAGAGCACGGCGCGCAAGGCCGCAGGCCGCCCGCTGGTGCGCTCTGCCTCACAGAGACGGCGGCGCGCGTGGCCTTCTACGCGGGGAGCATCCCGCCGAATACTCCCCAAACCCGCCGCCCTCTGCGAGAATTGATCTTCACCCCGAGAGTTACCCCGCCCATGCCGCTAACGCTCGCTGAATTCGTCACCCGCTGGAAAGCCAGTACGCTCACAGAGCGCGCCGCTGCGCAATCGCACTTCATTGACCTCTGCGAAGTGCTCCACCAGCCGCACCCCGCCGCCGCCGATCAAACCGGAGATTCCTACACGTTTGAAAAGCACGTCTCTCTGACCAAAGGCGGCAAGGGCTTTGCCGATGTTTGGAAGCGCGGGCATTTTGGATGGGAGTACAAGGGCAAGCATAAGGACTTGAAAGCGGCCTACCTCCAACTTAATGACTATCGGGAAGACCTGGAGAATCCGCCCTTGCTGGTGGTTTGCGACCAAAATCTTTTCGAAGTCCATACCAACTTCACCGGAACCCGCCCGCACGTCTACCGCTTCACTCTTGACGATCTGCTCACGAACACGGCCACGGCCTCATGCGCCATGCCTCCGTTGGAAGTTCTGCGGGACACTTTCACTGCGCCGGAACAACTCCGCCCCGAGCGCGCCGCCGCCCGCGTCACCGAATCGGCGGCGGGGGAGTTTGCCAAGCTCGCCACCAGTCTTGAGCAGCGCGGCAACGAACCCGAGGCCGTTGCGCATTTCCTCATGCGGCTGTTGTTCTGCCTCTTTGCCGATAGCATCGGCCTTTTGCCGGACCATCTTTTCCGCCAGATGATTGAGTTGGACAGAGCCAAGTCCGCCAGCTTTACACGCAAGCTCCGCCAGCTATTCGCGGCCATGGCCACCAGCGGCAACAGTTTCGGAGTGCATGACATTGCATGGTTCAATGGCGGCCTCTTTGCCGATGATGCCGTCTTCGATCTGACCTCTGCCGATATGGGCACCCTGCGCGCCGCCGCCGCGCTGGACTGGTCAGCGATTGAACCCGCCATCTTCGGGACCCTCTTTGAGCGCAGCCTGGACCCCGGCAAGCGCTCCCAACTCGGAGCGCATTACACCAGCAAGCAAGACATTCTGCTCATTGTTGAGCCGGTAGTCATAGAGCCATTGCAGGCGCGCTGGCAAGCGGTTAAGGCGGAGGCAATGGCGCTGGTGGAGGCCGCAGACAGGCTCCCAAGAGGCGCGGCCTATAACAAGCTCCGAGCGCAGATGCAAGACAAGCTCTATGCGTGGCTTGCCGAACTCTCCGCCGTGCGCATCCTTGACCCCGCCTGTGGCAGCGGCAATTTCCTTTACCTGGCCTTGCGTCGGATGCTTGACCTGTGGCGAGAGGTCTATCTCTTCAGCGCAGAGCACGGCCTCCCTACCGTCTTGCCGCATCAGGTTCACCCATCACAGCTCTACGGCCTTGAAACCAACGTCTACGCGCACGAGCTGGCCTCTGTGGTGGTTTGGATAGGCTACCTGCAATGGTTGAACGACAACGGCATCGGATGGCCTACAGAGCCGATTCTCCGCAAACTCGATAACATCCAACACCGGGACGCGATTCTTGCGCATGATGCAGAGGGCAAGCCGGTAGAACCCGCATGGCCAGAGGCGGAATACATCATCGGCAATCCGCCGTTTCTCGGGGGAAGCAAGACACGCGCCGAACTCGGAGACGAGTACGTGGAAGAGCTACGAAGGCTCTATGAGGGTCGTGTACCGGGCGGGGCCGATCTGGTGACTTACTGGTTTGAGCGAGCGCGCGCACAGATTGAAGCGGGACGTGCAAAGCGGGCCGGACTGCTGGCAACCAACTCAATCACGATGGTTGGCAATCGCCCTATTCTTGAGCACATTCTTGAAACTGGCGCTATCTTCATGGCCTGGAGTGACCGCCCTTGGATTTTGGACGGCGCAGCAGTCCGCGTTTCCCTCTTAGGCTTTGACGATGGCTCAGAATCAACCCGAAATCTTGACGGGCGCACAGTCACGGTAATTAACGCAGACCTAACCGCCGGTACAAACGTCGCGAATGCGGTTAGATTGCCGGAGAATCTGAATCTTTCATTCAAGGGTGTCACCCAACAAGGTCCGTTTGATCTCTCGTACGAGCTAGCGGAGAAAATGCTTGCTGCCCCTCTTAACCCCAATGGACGACCAAATTCTGATGTCATTAAGAGGACTCTGAACGGAAGCGACGTTGTGCGGACCAGTCGAAATGCGCGGATGATTGATTTCGGCGAAATGACAGAATCGGAAGCAGCACTCTATGAATTGCCTTTCGAGCATGTGCGGAAACATGTGAAACCCCTTCGGGATGTCAGCCGCGAAGCTATAATTCGCCAAAACTGGTGGCTCCACGCTCGCTCTCGTCCGGCTCTTAGAAAGGCCCTCAATGGCCTTACTCGTTGCATCGTAACGCCGGGGGTTGCCAAACATCGTGTCTTCGTCTGGATTGGCACTGACATAGTGCCAGATCAGAAGCTTTGCGTTATTCCCCGCGATGACGATTACTTTTTCGGCGTCCTTCACTCTCGATTGCATGAGGTTTGGTCGCTGGGGATGTGTGGGTGGATAGGTGTTGGAAATGATGTTTCGTACACATCCGGAACAACCTTTGAGACCTACCCTTTCCCCTGGCCACCGGGCCATGAGCCGCAAGAATCCTCGCTGGTGGATGCCATCGCAGGGGCGGCGCGCGAACTGGTAGAGAAGCGGGACGCATGGCTCAATCCGCCGAACGCCAGCCAAGAAGAATTGAAGCGTCGCACCCTCACGAATCTCTACAACGCCCGCCCCAGTTGGCTGGCGGAGGCGCATCGGAAGCTGGACGCGGCGGTGTTCGCGGCCTACGGCTGGCCTGTGACGTTGACCGATGCGGAACTGTTGGAGCGCTTGCTCGCCTTGAACCGCGAGCGCGCCGCGTCAACATCCAGCATCGCCGTGGTCAAAGGCTCTTGAGATGAGTGAGAGAACGTGCCTCACAATCGCGCTTTCGCATCTTGAAATGATTGAGTTGCCCGATATTTCCTTACCGCTCTCCACGTTCGAGGAAGTAGACGAAGAGCGCGTCATCTTTGGAGTCCGATATTACGCCTACGCATCAATCGCGCATGTGAGGAAGATACTAAAGGGACTTGTCCAAGTTTCGGATGAGGCAAACTGGGCTTGTGCGAATGTCTTGGCGCGTCACCTGATAGAGTGGGCGGCCCATGCCACCTTTCTGAAAGTCAAATTGCCGGGCCTTATCCAATCAAAGCATTTGGAGGAAGCCTGGGCTATGTTGCTTCAATTGAACGGCGGAGACATGTACTTCCGAAGATACGGAGCGAAGTACCTGGAGGTCGATGCACCGATACCCGACATACCAAATCCGGTTAGGGTCAAAGCACTCTTCAACGTGTACGACCAAGAACATGCAGACTCCGACGGGCGCGGAAGCGCTCAAGAGGATTATTCCCTGTTGAGCGAACTCTCCCATGCGAGCGCCGCGTGCATGAGGCGCTGTATGGAGACTCGCGGGAATCGAATAGTCTTCTGCGCAGGAGAGGATGACGATTCGCCTTTGGGGATTGCGAGCGCGTCCGCGATTGATTGGATACTCAGCGTTGGAACATTATTGTCTTTGATCTCTGACACAGCGGTTGCCCCAAAGGTAATCGCAGCAATTAAGGAAATGAGCGAATCTGGCAGTTCAAACTGACTTTGCTTTGAACCTGTGAAACGCAACGTCGAAATCCAGAGGAGAACGGTTATGACATACTGGCGAATGCAGTTGCACCCCAGCGAACCGGGGGGGTCTGTGCGGCATACAGTCGAGAGCCTGTCGGCTGGTTACATTGGATTGGACTTCGTTGAAGATGCTCACGACTTGACCACCGTCGAGAAACACGACCTCCCTGCGAATCAGCGCAACTATTGGGGGTTTGCTCACGAAATGGATGAGGGAGACAGGGTTCTCCTGTTCACTCACCATTTTCCGTTTGCCCTGGTGCGCGTTGCCGGTCCATACAACTACATTCATTCAATCGCGCCTGAAATTCATGTTTGGTTTCGACACTTCAGAAAAGTAAACGACATTCGCTATTACGGTGACTTCGTAACGAACGCGCATAATTGGGAGTCCATAAAGATGAATGCCACAATTACGCCGCTTCGCAGGAAAGATTCAGCTTCGTACCAACTTATAGAGCGATGGCTTGAAGAGACTGAGTAGTGTGAGGACTAACGCTGCACGCGCTGGAGCAATAGCGAGCGCATGTGGTGAATGCGGTCTGGCGTGATGGGGTGGTCACTGCCAAATGCTGCGAGCCTCCCAAACACGCCGGTTGACGTGTCACCCAAAAACATTTCAATTCTGCCGAACCCTCCTGCTGCGTCAAATGGGTTGTATCCGGCTGCGGTGAAGATACGAAATCCGATTTCGTCGGCGCGGGACTCGCACGTTCTCTGCTCCACCAAAACGTTTCTACCAGACCCGCCAAGGAGTTTGTCCAACTCGCCACTTAGCGTCGGGTGAGCTATTTGGGCGCGGCCTGAATCCGATTTGCAGGTATCGTCTAGCGCGTGTCCGATTTCATGTGCATAGAAGAATGCCATCTCGCCTTCACTGTCGCCCATAAACCTTACGAATGCGGTCGGCACGCAGATGAGGGCATTGTGAGGAGCTAGGTCGTTCTCCCATGCGTTGATTGTGTTGCTTTCCACGATAGCCAAATGGATTTGGTACTGCGGAACTCGGGCAAGAATGGGTGCGAGCCGCTGGCGGATACTCACCATCCGATCAAACTCCGGCCCGCTGGTAACCTCTGGAGCATGGCAGAAGTGTTCAACAGCCTCCGCTCTTGTGTGAGTGACTACGCTCGGGTGGTGTGATTGGGCGTTGACTGGCAGAGAGAAAAAAAGCGATACAAGCACAGTAAGAAGGCTCTTCATCGAACGATACCCTTTCGAAGCCGGTTGGGAACTTATGGAGTCGTTTGGAATTGCGGCGCGGGTGCGGAAATATGCCGTGACGTTGGAACACCAGCCCGCTTTGAACCAAGAGCGCGCCGCCGCTTCGCAGGGATAGGCACCGCTGGCGCTACAGGGGCAGTTACCGTCGCTGGTGGAGTTATGGGCGGGGGAAGGGTGCGAGGCATGAGCATAAAGACCACCAGTCCGCCCGCCACGAACGCAAGGGCAAGCATCCCCAAGGCAAGCCGCCCCGTGCCATTACCTGTGGCCGCGCCGGGTGTCCCCGCCGCGTCTCCGCCCGCCGCCCTGCCCTGGCTGGAATAGGTCCGGCTGTAGAGGCCCGTACCGGGGATGGAAGCCGCCGTGTACGATCTGCCCTTGGCATCGGTGCCAATCCGAAAGCCACGAACGCCGATGGAAGTCCCCACGCCGTATTTGGACAGGTTCAACCGGAGCGGTCCAAGTTTGATGCTCTTGCGAAAGCGCCATGCCATAACCCCGCAATTCTACCGCCCGCCAGCACCGAGCCGGGGGAGTGGCCGCGCCGATCTGTGCTGAGTGTGCGTGGAGCCACCAGAGGCCGGGGCCATCCCACGGGCAAGCAACTAGCCCCCGCGCAGAGACAGGCCACCCCGCCGCACCAGCGCCCCGCCTTGGCACCAATCTCACCAGCGCCGGGGAATTGCATCCCCCTGGAGACGATCTGCGCAATGGGCTGGTGCGATGGTTGCCCCGAAATTGAGACAGAAAAGCGCTGTGGGGACTGTGGGGACTTTTGTGGGGAGTACCTGCATGTTGGGGCTTGTTGACCCTTGTTGCTCCAAGGCCGATTAGTTAGTTTTTCCAATGACTTACACAAATCGACAAAACCCCACAATCGGCCTTGGCAGGTCTGCAAAACCTTTATGCGCCGGTTCGATCCCGGCCCGCGCCTCCAATCCTTTCAACAACTTAGAACAATCCCCTGATTCCATCAAAAATCACTGTAGGGGGCGCCTGTCGTTTTTCACTGAAGGCGCCATGGCTGCCGCTCTCAGCTCTGGCAACATGGCTTCTTTCTGCCGTGCTGCGATGAACCGCTCCAGACGTTACCCGATCCGCGCCCGATGCTCTCGGCAGGATAGGCACGGGAGACGCTACGGCGCCTCCGGGACGTATCCCGTTACCCAGTACTAAGCGTTTCTCCCTGGCTCCTTCAGCGGAAGTACCTCGGTGGAATCAGTCTCATCACGTAAGCTATCCAGATGCTGGGTTCTCGCAATAACTCCATCCGTCTGTTCCGTTTCGCCGGAGTCGAGGTTTTCCTCCACTGGTCCTGGTTTCTCGTTGCAGCCTATGAAATCCAGAGCCGAAAAGGCAGTTATTCCTCTATCCTCTGGAACGTATTGGAGTATCTGGCGCTGTTCCTGATCGTGCTCCTGCATGAGTTCGGCCACGCCATGGCTTGCCGGCAAGTTGGAGGTACGGCGAACCAGATTACGCTCTGGCCTCTCGGTGGTGTGGCGTATGTGAACCCGCCGCAACGTCCGGGCGCTACGCTCTGGAGCATCGCTGCCGGGCCTCTGGTGAACGTCGTTCTGTTGCCGCTGCTGCTCGCGGCGGTTGTAACAACCCGGTCGATGGGATGGGCGCAGTCGATGCCCGATGCTTACCTGTTGCTGCGCGCAATCACATGGATCAACATCTCCCTGCTTGCCTTCAACATCCTTCCGATCTACCCCCTGGACGGCGGACAGATACTCCGGTCTCTGTTGTGGTTCATGCTGGGCCGCGCCCGCAGCCTCATGGTGGCGACAACCCTCGGCCTGGTGGGCATCGTCGCGTTCTTTGCCCTGGCGCTCTGGATGCAATCCATCTGGTTCGGAGCGATGGCTGCCTTCATGCTCCTGAACTGCTGGGGCGGCCTCAAGCACGCACGGGAGTTGTTGCGGGTCGCCAAACTGCCGCGCCGCAGCGGGTACGCATGCCCGAGTTGCCGGACCGCGCCGCCTATTGGGGAGTACTGGCAATGCGGGCAGCCGTTCGACACCTTTGAAACCGGAGCGGTTTGTCCTCACTGCGCCGCCCGGTTTGCCACCAGCGGGTGCCTGGATTGCGGAGTGCAGCAACCCCTGAACCGCTGGATTGAAGGCGCCATTACTGGTACCCATGCGCTATGAGCGATGCCGCCAACCCGGCCCGGAAGAACTTCTGCTGAGAGCGGCTACTGGAATCGCAGAACAACTCCAGCGCCCACCCGCAGATTGTTCTGCGAGTTCGTGGTCGAGTTGGGGAATTGGGTTCGCAGCCAGTCGGCGTCAACAGCGCGCAGCGCGAGATGCGACCGGAGCGCGATATCGATGCCGCCCCCGGCCTCCACGGCCAGGTTGTAGGCTACCGTGTTTGCGCCCGGCTTGCCGGGGAAGACGCTGTTGAACCCGAAGGCTTCGCCCACCAGCGCCTTTCCGAAGATCGAGTACTTCCCCTTCGCCGGTTTCCACGCATAGCGCGGGCCGAACGTGGTCGTCACCATGTCCAACCCCACGCCGGAAGAGTTGATGTTGCCTGTGTGCAGGCCGGCAAAGTCGGCCGCCAGCCCGAACCCGCGGAATAGGGTGGCGTCCAGTTCCGCGCTGCCGCCCTGCATCCAGAAACTCTTCGATCCGGCGGTGCCGGAGTACGCTGCGTTGTAAGTGAGTGCCACTTCGACCGGGGATTTTGGCTGCACATCTGCCTGGTGCGCGATCTGCGCAGCCGCCGTCGTTGTCATGGCTACTGTCATTGCTCCGCTGAGGAGCATACTGCCGAGTAATCTTTGCATCGTATGTCTCCTTGGCGCTACTGCACGTTCAATGTGAAAGTTGCGTGTTGCACCACCGTGCCCGCTGTTGCAGTCACTGTGACGGTGTACGTTTGCGTCGCCTGGTCAAAGTAGCCGCCGCCGCCGCATCCACTCACGAGCGTGGCCGCGCCTCCGGCCACAATCAGGATTGCGAGGCACAGCAGGCGCCGCAGTTGTTTCCCGCGCCGTCGTAGACTGCCTATTCCGAACAGCATCAGGAACGCCAGCGCCAGTGGCTTCAGATTGCGTCCCGATGCCGGCCGCGGCGGTGTTGGCGCAGAGCTGATGGTCGCAGGGATTTGGATGGTGACCGTAATGGTCTGCTTGCCTCCGCTGGCCGAAATGCTGGCCGGTGAGAAGGTGACCGTCGAGTTCGGCGGCTGCCCGGCGATCGCAAAATTCGCCGTGCCCGCATAGTTGCCGTACGTGGGGTCTACCGTCACCTGGAAGGTGATGGTGCTGCCCGGAACCACGTTCTGGCTGGACGGCCCCACAATCGTCATGGTGAAGGCGAGCGGCAAATAGGTAAAGTCGTTCGCGGCGCCGGTGGCGCTGGTTCCGCCCGGCCCGGTGACGATCATGTTCACGACCCCGGGAACCTCGGCTGGAGCGGTCGCGGTGATACTCGTATCGCTGTTGACCGTGAAGCTCGCGGCCGCGGAACTGCCAAACATTACCGCGGTTGCGCCGGTGAAGTGCGCCCCGGTAATCACGACCTTGGTGCCGCCTGACTGCAAACCGCTGTTCGGCGTTACCCCGGTCGCCGTGGGTGCGGCATAGAGGACGGAGAAGGTCTGTCCAACCTCCGGTGCCGCTGCGTAGCCCGTATTGCCCGGCTGATTGGCTTCAATGGTGCAGCTTCCGGAGATCAGGAATTGTGCCTTTGTTCCGGAAACCGTGCAGACGCTGGTCGTGTCCGACTTGAAGGTCACGCCCAGGTTGGAGGTGGCGGTTGCCACCAGCGCCAGCGGCGTTCCAACCGTCTGCGTGCCGGGGTTGGCAAAGCTGATGGTCTGCGAAAGCTGAGACAGATAGGTGAACTTGTCCGCCGTGTGCGTGGCGCTGGTCCCGCCCATCCCAACCACGGTGATATCCACCGCCCCCGGAGTGCCGGCCGGCGAGGTCGCCGCGATGCTCGTATCGCTGATCACGGTGAAACTCGCGGCTGCCGTTCCGCCGAAGTTCACCCCGGTCGCGCCGGTAAAGTTCGTTCCGGTGATGGTCGCTGCCGTTCCGCCGGACTGAGACCCGCTGTTGGGGCTGACCAGGCTCACGGTCGGAACTCCGTTGGCGGTGAACGTATTGCTGGTTGCCGTCAGCGTGACCGGCGCCGGCATGGACGCTGTCAGCGAGAGGCCGCTGGCCATGGCCGTGCCATTCACCGTTACCGAATAGGTGGCGGTGCCGTCCGCCAGGGTTGTGGCGTAGGCGGGCGAGCTGGCCAGTGTGGCCCCGCTGCTGTTGGCCGTCATGGTAACGGGAATTGAAGCGCCGTTCACCGGAGTGGAGTTCTCGGTGACCAGAACGGTCGCCGGGAAGGCAACGCCATACGCCTGCTGCTCCGCCGGATTGCCGGTGCTGGGGCTGAAGCTCAGAGCGTAGTCCGTTTGCACCGCGCCGATATCGATGGAACCCGCGGGGCAGTAGCCCCCCACGCCGGTATATGCGGCTGCATTCGCCGTGGTCAGGTTCATGGTTACGCCGCGCTGGTCGCTGGTAATGCCTGCGCCGGCTGCCGCGCTGGCGCTGCCCGCGCAGAGGGCCGCAGAGCCTGGCAGTGGAAGCAGGGTCTGCGTTGGACCGCCGTAATTGCCCAATGCGCTCAGACCGGGCGTGCCGCCCACCAGATTGACACTGCTGGTGGAATAAGAGCCAGCCACGTCGCCGCCTGTATTCCCGGCGACAATGCTGTTGTTCAACGTCATCGTGCCGGAGTTGCCGATGCCGCCCCCACCGAGGAAGCCGCCGGTATTGCCGGAGATGGTGCTGTTGCTCACCGTCAGCGTGCCATCGTTATGGATGCCGCCGCCCTCGTATCCGCTCTGGGCGCTATTGCCGGAGAAGGTGCTGTTGCTCACCGTCAGCGTATTGAAGTTCATGATCCCGCCGCCGAATCCAGCAGCGGTGCTGTTTCCGGAGAAGGTGCAATCGATCACGGCCATCGTGCCGTTGTTATCGAGGCCGCCGCCGGAGCCCGAGTTGCCGCCGGAGTTTCCGGAGACGGTGCTGTTGCTCAACGTCAGCGTGCCCTGATTGATAATGCCGCCGCCGTCCGCGCTGATGGCGTAGACGCCGTACCCCTTGGTGACGGTCAGCCCTGAGATGGCAGCCGTTACGCCGCCGTTGACGTAGAACACGGGGAACGCCGAGTTTCCTGAGACGGCCAGCAGGTTGGCGCCGGGACCGGCGATGCTCATGTTGCCGCTGATCGTCAATGTGCCGGTCAGCGTGATGGTCTGTGCCGTTCCAAAGACCGCCGGGTCGAAGGTGATGCTGCCTCCCTTGATGGCAGTGGCCGCAGCGATCGCGTCGCGCAACGTGCAGTTGCCTGCCCCGGAGGTGGTGGGGTTGGCCGGGCAATCGGAATCGCCGGAGCCCGCATCGCCGGTGTTGTTCACCACCAGGCTGGGCGCCGTCACCGTCAGCGAAATCGCCGGACTGAGAGTGCTGGCCGTGTATACGCCCGCTCCGGCAAATGCAACCGCGATGCTGTGCGTGCCCACGGCGACCGTGGTGGGAACCGTGATGTTAAACGTGTTGATTCCGGTGCCCGCCGTCACCGTCAGCGGAATGGTCGCGTCCAGCATTGCGGTGATGTTGCCGGTGGCTCCCGACGGGGTCAGGGTCACCAACAGGGTCGGCGGCTCGCCGTACACGTAGCTCACGCTGGGCGTGGTTGTGCTCAGTACAGTTGCCGTGGGCGCGACATACGTAAACTGGTCGGCCGCGCTGGTAGCGCTGGTGCCGCCCGTCGCGGTCACGGTGATATCCACCGTGCCGGTGCCGGACGGCGCGGTTGCCGTAATACTGGTGGCGCTGTTGATGGTGAAACCCGTGGCGGGTGTTGTGCCAAAATCCACCGTCGTTGCGCCGGTAAAGTGCGTTCCCGTGATGGTGACGCTGGCGCCGCCCGTCGTCACTCCGTCGCTGGGGTTGACTGCGGTCACCGTAGGCGCGGCTTGATACGTGAACTGGTCCGCCGCGCTGGTAGCGCTGGTCCCGGCCGGTGTCGTGACGACGATATCCACGGTACCGGCGCTGCCGGCCGGCGAGGTCGCCGTGATGCTGGTGTCGCTGTTGAGTGTGAAACTCGCGGCTGAGGCGCCGCCAAACATCACCGTGGTCAGGCCGGTAAAGTTCGCGCCGGTGATCGTCACGGTGGTGCCGCCGGTTGCCGGGCCGCTGGCGGGGTTGATCGAAGTTACCGCGGGTACCATTTCAAAGGTGTACTGATAGGCCGCGCTGGTAGCACTGGTCCCGATTGTCGTGACGACCGTGATATCCACTGTGCCGGTGCCGGACGGCGCAAGCGCCGTGATGCTGGTCGGACTGTCGACCGTGAAACTGGTGGCTGCGGTCGAGCCAAACTTGACCGCGGTTGTTCCGGTAAAGCCCGTTCCGGTAATCGCCACAATGGTTCCCCCGGTCGATGCGCCAATCGAGGGACTGACCGCGGTTACTGTGGGCGCAGCTTCATAGGTAAACTCATCGGCTGTGCTCGCCGCGCTGGTCTTGCCGCCGGCGGTCACGCTGATATCCACTGTGCCGGCGCCGGCCGGCGCGGTTGCCGTGATGCTGATAGCGCTATGTACCGAGTAGCTCGTGGCTGGGGTTGCGCCAAAATTCACCGCCGTTGCGGCGGCAAAGCCGGTTCCGGTGATGGCGACCGAGGTTCCGCCGGCAAGCGGACCATACGCCGGAGTGACCGAGCCGATCATGGGCCCGTTGCCCGTGACCTGCACCGCGCCAATGTCAATGGCTGCGCCGGTGGTCGATGGGCGGGTTGCGCCGCGCTGATCCGTGGCCAGCTCGCCGCTCAGGAAGCTGCCCGCGCCGAGGGCTGCGCTGCCAGTCAAGGGAACCATGGTCTGTGTAAGACCGCCGTACCAGCCCAGGGTGCTAAGGCCGGAGGTGCCGCTCACCAGATTGACGCCACCGCTGTTAAAGGAGCCCGTTATGTCGCCGTTCGTATTTCCGGAGACAATGCTGTTGTTCAATGTAAACGTGTTGTTGCTGCCGATGCCGCCACCGCCTCCACGGCCGCCGGTATTGCCGGAGAATGTGCTGTTGATCACCGTCAGCGTGGCATCGTTATGGATGCCGCCGCCCTCGGCGCTGGCGGTATTGCCGGAGAATGTGCTGTTGATCACCGTCAGCGGTTTGTAAGCGTTAAAGATGCCTCCGCCGAATGCCGTGGTGCTGTTTCTAGAGATGGTGCTGTTGATTACCGTCAGCGTGCCATAGCTGGCGATGCCGCCGCCTGAGCCGGAGTTGCCGCCGGAGTTGCCGGAGATGGTGCAGTTGCTCACCGTCAGCGTGCCCCAGTTAAAGATGCCTCCACCGTCCGCGCTGACGGAGTATTGCCCGTATCCCTTGGTGACGGTCAACCCGGAGATCGAGGCCGTCACTCCCATGTTGACCTCGAACACGGGGAACGCCGAGTTTCCTGAGACGGCCAACTCATTGGCGCCAGGCCCGTAGATGCTCATGTTTCCGCCGATCGTCAAAGAGCTGGTCAGCGTGATCGTCCCGGTCACTCCCGGTCCGAACGTGATGGCGCCCAAAGCCGTTGCCTGGGTGGCGGCAAAGCTGATCACCGGCATGGTCCCGGTTACGCTGGCCGCTTCAGCTGCCGCTGCCGCGATGGCGTCGCGCAAACTGCAACCGCTGAGCGGCGTCGCGCCCTGCGAGGTATCGTTGCACTTGTCCGCGTCGCCGGTCACATCGTCCACCAGCGTGGTGACCACGTATGCCGGCTCCGCCTGGTTGGTCAGGCTGAAGCCGACTGAGCTCAATCCGGTCACCCCGGCTGTCACGCTGTAGTTTCCGGTTATCGCATTGGCTGTGGCCATCACGCTGGCCAGCCCGTTCTGGTTCGTCAGTGCGCTGGGGCTGGAAAGCGTGGCGCTGGCGCCGCTGCCCGGCGCGGCAAAGTTCACTGTCACCCCTGCAACCGCAATGCCGCTGCCGTTGGTCACCTTCACTTGCAGCGCGCTGGCAAACGTCACGCCGGCGTAGGCCGTCTGCGGACTCCCACCCACAACCGCGATAATGGCCGGCGAGAGATAGGTGAACTGGTCCGCCGCGCTGGTCGCGCTGGTTCCACCCGGCGTGGTCACCGTGATATCCACCGTGCCGGTGCCGGCAGGAGCGGTCGCCGTGATGCGCGTGGCGCTATTGACCGTGAAACTTGCTGTTGTCGCACCAAACTTCACCGCCGTAGCGCCGGTAAAGCTGGTTCCAGTAATGGTCACCTGCGCTCCGCCCGCTGAGGCGCCGCTGGTGGGGCTGATCGCGGTCACCGTCGGCGCGGCGATATACGTGAACTGGTCCGCCGCGCTGGTCGTGCTGGTCCCGCCCGCCGTGGTCACGGTGATATCGACCGTACCGGCGCTGCCGGCCGGCGCGGTTGCCGTGATGCTCGTCGCGCTGTTGATGGTGACACCGCTGGCTGTCACCGTGCCAAACTTCACCGCCGTTGCGCCGGTAAAGTTGCTTCCGGTGACGGTTACGCTGGTCCCGCCCGCACTCGGGCCGCTGGTGGGACTGACCAAGGTCACCGTCGGCGCGGAGACATAAGTAAACTGGCTTGCCGCACTGGTCGGGCTGGTCCCGCCTGGCGTCGTCACGGTGATATTTACCATTCCGGCGCTGCCGGCCGGCGAGGTCGCCGTAATGCTCGTCGCGCTGGTAACCGCGATACCGCTGGCTGTCACCGTGCCAAACTTCACCGCAGTTGCGCCGGTAAAGTTGGTTCCGGTGATGGTCACACTGCTGCCGCCCGCCAGCGGACCGCTGTTGGGACTGACCGAGGTCACCGTCGGCGCGGCCAGATAGGTGAACTGGTCCGCCGCACTAGTGGTGCTGGTCCCGATCGGCGTCGTCACGGTGATATTCACCACCCCGGCGCTGCCGGCCGGCGAGGTCGCCGTGATGCTGGTCGCGCTGTTAACCGTGATACCGCTGGCTGTCACCGAGCCAAACTTCACCGCCGTTGCGCCGGTAAAGTTGGTTCCGGTAATGGTCACGCTGGTTCCGCCCGCCGTGCCTCCCATGCCGGGACTGATCGCGGTTACCGTCGGCGCGCCTTCATACGTGAACTGGTCCGCCGTGCTCGTCGCGCTGGTCCCATTCGCCGTAGTCACGGTGATATTGACCGTTCCGGCACTGCCGGCCGGTGCGGTCGCCGTGATGCTCGTCGCGTTCGTCACCGAGAAGCTGGTGGCTGAGACCGTGCCAAACTTCACCGCCGTTGCGCCGGTAAAGTTCGTTCCGCCGATCGTCACAGTGGTCCCGCCCGTCAGCGGGCCGCTGCTGGGATTGACCGCTGTCACCGTCGGCACCGTTTGATAGGTGAACTGGTCCGCCGCGCTCGTCGCGCTGGTCCCGCTCGTGGTGGTCACGGATATATCCACCGTGCCGGTGCCGGCCGGCGAGGTTGCCGTGATGCTGGTGGCGCTCGCCACGGTGAAACTCGCGGCTGCCGTCGCGCCAAACTTCACCGCCGTTGCGCCGGTTAAGTTGGTCCCAGTGATCGTTACAGTGTTCCCGCCCTGCGTCGTGCCGTAGCTGGGATTGATCGCGGTCACCGTCGGCGCAGCTTGATAGGTAAACTGGTCCCCGGTAGTGATGGAACTGGTCCCACCCGGAGCGGTCACGGTGATATTGACGGTTCCGGCACTGCCGGCAGGCGAGGTCGCCTTGATGGTCGTCGAGTTCGTCACCGAGAAACTGGTGGCTGCCGTGCCGCCAATACTGACCGCCGTTGCGCCGGTAAAGCTGGTTCCGGTAATCGTCACCATGGTCCCGCCTGCCAGCGGACCGCTGATGGGACTGACCGCGGTCACCGTCGGCGTGGGTACATAGGTGAACTGGTCCTTCGAGCTGGTCGCGCTTTTGCCGCCCGGCGCGGTCACGGTCACATCGACGGTTCCGGCGCTGCCGGCCGGCGAGGTTGCCGTAATGCTCGTAGAGCTGCTGACCGTTACATTCGTGGCTGCATTGCTGCCAAACATGACCGCGGATGCGCCGGTAAAGCTGGTTCCCGTGATCGTCACGCTGGTGCCGCCGTTGATGGCGCCGACAGTCGGGGTGATCTTGGTCAACGTGGGCGCGGCTTCATAAAGGAAGTCATCGCCCGCATTGGTCGCGCTGGTCCCGCCCGATGTGATCACGGTGATATTGACGGTTCCGGCGCTGCCGGAGGGCGAGGTCGCCGAGATGCTGGTTGCGCTATTGACGGTGAAATTTGTGGATGCCGTCGCGCCAAACTTCACCGCGGTTGCGCCGGTAAAGTTGGTTCCGGTGATCGTCACGATGGTCCCGCCCGCCGTTCCTCCAACACTGGGGCTGACCGAGGTGACCGTAGGCGCGGCCACATAGGCGTACTCGTCGTCCACGTTCGTCGCGCTGGTGCCGCCCGGCGTGGTTACGGTGACATCCACGGGTCCTGCAGTACCGGACGGCGCGGCCGCCGTGATCTCCGAGGCGTTGACCACCGTGAAGCTGGTGGCTGCCTTGGTGCCAAACTTCACCGCGGTTACGCCGCTAAAGCCGGACCCTGCGATGGTCACGCTGGTCCCGCCCGCCAGCGGCCCGCTGGAGGGGCTGACTGAAGTGACTGCCGGCACGGGAAGGTAGGTGAACAGATCGGCAGCGCTGGTGGTGCTGAGCCCCATCGAGACGTTCCCTGCAGTGATGTCCACGGTCCCTGCGCTACCCGCGGGCGAAACGGCTGTCACGCTGGAATCGGAGTTGATCGTTACCTTTGGGCTCGCCGTGCTCCCAAAATACACAGTAGGCAGTCTCTGGAAGCCCGAACCGGTGATGGTGACCGTGGTGCCCCCGGCAGCCGGACCGGAATTGGGTGTCACGGTTCCGATCACTGCGGGCTCGCTGGTGGTCTGCACCGCGCCAATGTCGATCGCTCCCCCGACGGTCGTGGGCCGCGGATCGCCACGCTGGTCGGTGACGGGCTCGCCGGCAATGTAAAGTCCCTTGCCGGTGACCGAGCTGCCCCCGCCAAGCGGGTTCGGGTTCGGGTCCATGGTCTGCGTAGGCCCGCCGTACCAGCCCAATGCGTTCAACTGTGCCGAGCCGCCCACCAGATTCACGCCGCCGGCGCTATAGGTGCCGGAGATGTCGCCGCCGGTGTCCGCGGATACGATGCTGTTGCTCAACGCCAGCGTGCCGGCGTTTTCAATGCCACCCCCCGCGGAGGTGGCGGAATTGGCAGAGAAGGTGCTGTTGCTGACGGCGGCCGTGCTCCCGTTGTAGATACCGCCACCCGTGCCGGTTGCGGTATTTCCGGTGAAGGTGCTGTTGCTCACCGCCAGCGTGCCGCCGTTGTTGTAGATGCCACCGCCCTTGCCGGGCGTGGTGCTAAAGAAAACAAGGGTATTTGCGGCATTTCCCGAGAAAGTGCTGTTGTTCACCGCCAGCGCGCCGTTGTTGTAGATGCCGGCGCCATTTCCAGATACGGTATTGCCCGACACGGAGCTGTCGTTCACGGTCAGCGTGCCTGCGTTGTTAACGCCGCCGCCATAGAATGTCGTGCTCCCACCGGTGATGGTCAGGTTGTTCAAACTGGCCGTCGCGCCGGAGTTGACCGCGAAAACCCCAACGCTGCCATTTCCGGAGACCGACAGCAGGTTGGCCCCGGGTCCAATGATGTTGATGGCAGGGGTTCCGCTGAATGCCGGAAGGGCGCTGCCCAGGGTGATCTTCACCGGTGAGGCGCTGGTTGCCGTAGCGGTCAGTGCCGGATCGAATGCAATCTCCACGCCTGGCTTGTTGACGTTCGCGCTGCCCATGGCCGCGGTGATGGCGTCACGCAGTGTGCAGAGCGAGCTCGTGCACGATCCGTCATTGGTGTCGCCAGTACTCACTACCGTAGCCACGACATTCAACTGCACCGCTCCCGCGTCCACAAGCGTATTGCTGGTGCATTCCGCATCCATATTGTTGCCGCGCTGGTCGAGTGTCACCCCTGCGGACGTCGCAGTGGACTTACTCCCCGCGCAGATAGCCGCCGAGCCCGCCTGGGGAAGCATCGTCTCCGTCGGCCCGCCGTACCAGCCCAGAGGCAGCAGCACATTGCTTCCTCCCACAACATTGCCGTTGCTGCCGTTGCTGGGGCAGTTCAGTCCCCCGCACTCTCCGCCCCCGTCTCCCGTCAGCACATTGTTGTTGTCCACCGAGAACGTTGTCTGGTTATAAATCGCGCCTCCATAGCCCGCGGGCGCGGTATTGCCTGAGAAGGTGTTGTTGGTCGCCTTCAACGTGCCGCCGTTGTAGATGGCTCCGCCCGCAGGCGCATTTGTGCCGTAGGCGCTGTTGCCATAGAAAGTGCTGTCGGTCAGCGTCAGGGTGCCAAAGTTTTCAATCGCTCCGCCGGTGTCTGACGAATTCCCATCAAAGGTGTCGCCTGAGAAAACTGCGGTACCGCCGGAGATATCGACGGCCCCGCCGTTACCGTTCGCGTCCAGTGAGGAATTGTTAAAGAAGGTGCTGTTTTTTACCGTCAAGGACCCGGAGTACTCATAAATCGCTCCGCCGGCAAAGTTCGCGGCGGTATTGCCGGAAAAAACACAGTTCGCAATTCTGACATTGCCCGCATAGAGATACAGACCGCCGCCTACGTACCCCGATCCCGTGGAATTGCCTGCTCCATCGGCAATGGTCAGCCCGGAGATGCTTACTGACCCGGTGCTGTTGATATAGAAAACAGAAAGATAATGTCCTCCGCCGGAAACAGTCAGCTTACCGGCGCCCGGTCCGGTAATGGTCATCGGAGCAAAGATATTCAATTGGCCGTCGCTGGGCAGAGTGATCGTTCCGGTCACGCCGGATGCGAACGTGATGGTGTCATTCAAGTCGCCGCCGGCGATGTTAATGGCATCGGCCAGCGAGCAGGTGGTTCCCGAGCCGCTTGCGTTGCAATTGACACTCGAATCGGTCCCGCCGCTGGTGTTGGTCACAACCAGGGTTTGGGTCGTCGCCCAGGCCGGAGCGCCCAGCAGGCACACGAATCCCGCCACAACCAGCGCTGCCCGGCAACCGGACAGAAGCGCGCCCCTCAATCGTGCCGGCGAATAACGATTCATGCTGGAAGCAGCGGTAAGAAACCAGTGAAGGCAAACAGTCAAAGTCGCTGGACGTGTGGAATCGAACATGGAGACACACCTCGGCTTGCTATTCCATGTTGAATACAGCAGCATGTTCAAGCGAAGGGTGGAACACACACCCATCCCATTCACCGGTAGGAGGATACCGGCTAGGAATCTGGGGCCCAGGAAAGGAATAGAAAGTTAATGAACATTAATGCATAACTTTAGTGCGCGTCAAGTGAAAGTTATCACATTCGATTATTAATTTTTCCTTAACTCAGCGTCTCGATCGTAGTGAAGTAAGCAACGATATCCTCCAGGTCAAATACCGCATACCCGGTCGGCGTGTTACCGGTTCGCACCAGAAATACCTTTGTTGCCTCTTCTCCCCGTACTCGTACCGGCGCGTGTGGCACGACGCGAAAAAGCACGCCTCTTTGCCTTTCGGAATCCTGCTTGGCCTGCCGTTTCCTCTGCTTCAACGGAACCGCTGCGCCACTCCGGCGCTACGGCTTCACCTTTTTTTGTAGCTCAGCCTGAAGCATCGTCTTGTCCAGACTCAAATCCGCCACCAACTGCTTCAGTCGGCTGTTTTCGATACATTATTTCTATTCATAGGTAACTGGAAGCGCGCCTGTTCCTATAACTGAATTCCACCGTCTCCAGCCCTCCCTGCCCCGGATGATGGAGTGCCTGCAACGCCACTCGATTCCCCTTGTAGTCCACCACAATGCACTCCAGAATCCGCGATCTAACTCTGGAATACCAATTGTTCGGCACTGCTCTCGACCGGACAAACGGATACTTGGCCTCATGTACCGCCGGCTGCTAAAGTGCCTGCAACAGATTGAAGCAGGCATTGTCCTGTCTGAAAGTAAGTCGAGGTGAAATCCTGATGGACACAAACGGAGTATCGAGAAGAGGCTTTCTTGCCGGTAGCGCTGCCGTTGCCGGAGCCTTCGCGGCCACGGAGCTTTTTGGCCGGAGCGTGAATGAGCCTGAATCCGCCCGCCGCGTCCTCCACATCATCGGCTACTCCCACATTGACGCCGCCTGGCTCTGGCCCTGGCGCGACGGTGAGAACCTCGTCCTGACCACAGCGCGCAGCGCGCTCGATCGCATCTCTGAAACCCCTGGCTTCCGCTACAGCCACTCCTCGGCCATCCATTACCGCTGGATTGAAAAAGCCGATCCCGCCATGTTTCAGGAGATCCGCCAGCGCATCCGCGAGGGCCGCTGGGAAGTTGTCGGAGGCTGGCCCGTCGAGCCCGATTGCAACCTGCCTTCCACTGAGGCCTTCCTCCGCGACGGCCTCTACGGCAAGCGCTACTGCCAGCGCAAGCTCGGCGTGGACGTTAAAATCGGCTTCAATCCCGATTCCTTTGGTCACGCCGCCGGCCTGCCCACCATCCTCAAGCACTCCGGCTACAACTACTACGTCTTCATGCGCCCCGCCCCCAAGGACGAGCCCAACAATATTCCCCAGCTCTTCTGGTGGGAAGGCCCCGACGGTTCCCGCGTTCTCACCCTCAAACTCGTCAGCGCCTACGACGGTCCCGCCTCGCGCATTCCCCAGGTCGCCGACCTCAGCTTCGCCCCCGGCATCAACCATGGAGCCTTCTTCCTCGGCGTTGGCGATCACGGCGGCGCGGTCACCAAGGCCCAGATCGCGCAGATCCTCGAGATGCGCAGCAACCCCGCCCTTCCCGAGCTGCGCTGGAGCACCGTTGCCGAGTTCTTCCGCGCCGTTGAAGCCTCGCCCGCCCTCGCCAGTCTCCCTGTCATCCGCGGCGGCCTGCAGCACTCCGCCCGCGGCTGTTACTCCGCATGCGGCGATATCAAGTACCAGAACCGCCGGGCTGAGCGCGCCATGGTGGAGGCCGAAAGCATCGCCCTGCTCGCCTACCTGAACCTGGGACACGCCTACCCCAAAGCCGCCTTTGAAGATGCGTGGTGGAACATCCTCTTCAACGAATTTCACGATCTGCTGGCCGGTTCCGCCCTCTCCTCTGACTACGAGCAGGCGCGCGACGGCCTCGGAACAGCCTGCCAGACTGCGGCTGACGCAAAAATCGAATCCCTTGAAGCCATGGCCCGCCGCGTCGACACCAGCCAGGCCGTAGCCGGTGTCGTCTTCGCTTTCAATCCCCTCCCCTGGCGCAGAAAGGCGCTCCTCGAATACATTCCCGGCGCCGGCGCCAAACTCATCTCCCATCTCAAAGCCCACGACGGCGCCACAATCTCCGTGCAGTTGCGGCCGCCTGCAAGTATGTCCCGTTCCTATGAACGCCTCGCCGCGTGGGTCGATCTGCCACCCTTTGGCTATCGCGTCTTTTCTGAAGAGCAGGGCCAGCCGCCGCAAACTCCCGCCTACAAATCCTTCTTCACCATCACTGAAAACGGCTTCGGCCTCGCTTCACTCAAGACCGCCGGCGGAACCGAGCTCCTCGCCGCCCCCCTCGGCCTGGTCGTCATCGACGATCCCAGCGACACATGGGCCCACGAGATCGACTCCTTCCGCAAGGAGCTGGGCCGCCCCACATTCCTGTCGTCTCATCTGGTCGAAGACGGCCCCGTCCTTCGCGTCATCCGCCAGAAATTCCACTGGCAAAACTCCGATATCGCCGTCGATATCGCTACATTCCCAGACTCGGATGTTGTCCGCCTCCGCTTCGTCATCGACTGGCACGAGCGCCAGCAGATTCTCAAGCTGGAAGTTCCCACCGCCCTCGCCGACGCCAAAATCCGCGCCATGGTTCCCGGCGCCGTGGCGGAAACCCCCACCAACGGCAATGAAGAGCCTTATCAGGATTGGATCGCTCTGGAAGGCCGCATTCAGGGCGCAGGCTACACCGTGGGCCTTCTCAACGACCGCACTTACAGCTACGACTGCAAAGACAGCCTCCTGCGCACCATCCTGGTCCGCTCCGCTCCCTTCGCCCGCCACATTCCCTCGCCCGTTGACCTCAACTCGCTCGAGGACTGGCAGGATCAGGGCCGCCAGGAGCGCGTCTTCTGGCTCACTGGCCGCAGCGGCAAGTGTGCTGAACAAGGCTTTGACAAGCTCTCCAATGAGTTGCAGACCCCAGCCGAATACGTCATGGATTCAAAGCATCCTGGCAGCGAAAGCTGGGAGAAGTCCTTCTTTGAAATCACGCCGGGCGCCGTCTCCGTCCTTTCCATGAAGCCGGCGGAAGACGCGGCGGATGCCATGATCCTCAGGGTCCAGGAACGCTCCGGCGCCGCATCGGTCATGCACCTTGAATCCCGGTTCCTGGGCCTCAGCAAAGACGTCTCTCTTCGTCCCTGGGAGATGAAAACCCTGCGCATCGAGACCTCGAAACAGCACAAGGCGCGCATCGTTCCCGTCTCCGCGCTCGAAATCTGAGAAAGGCTGCGCGAAGATTCCCTTCGCGCAGCCTTCCGGTCTCAGCACTATCGAAGAACCGTCCGGTCACGCCACCTGGTTCAAATGCGCCCCGCAGGATTGCCTCACCACCAGTTGCGCGCAATGATGAATGTGGCGCGGAGGAAGCCCCGGATTGTTAATCCGCTCCAGCAGAGTCCTCACGGCGGTGCGCGCAATCTCACTGCACGGTTGCTGAATCGTGGTTAAGGCGGGGGACAGGAGCGACGCATATTCCACATCGTCGAATCCGGCAACCGCAATCTGCTCTGGAACGGAACAATGCAATTGCGTCAGCGTGCGCATCAGGAGCGCCGCCGTCTGGTCATTGGAGCAGATAATCGCGTCCGGTGACGCCAACTCCAGCATGTCCTTCACAAATTCAGGGTCCGTGGGGTCGCCGTAGTGGGCAAGCCGGTATTTGGGCCGCAACCCATGCATGCGCAGCGCCTCGCGGCAGCCCAGCAGCCGCAGATTGGTCGTGGAGGGGTAATGCGGACGCGCCGTAAAACAAATACGCTCTCTCCCTTTGTCCAGCAGGTGCCTGGTCAGGGCAATCGCCGCCACCACGTTGTCGATTCCAACCAGGTCGAACTCGCTCTGCGACGGAAACTCCCCAAGGTCGCGGTCCAGCAGCACAATCGGAATCCCCTTCAGTACAAATTCGTCGGCAATGCGGCGATTCCACACTTCGCGGTCCGGTATCGACTCGATCGGCGCAAAGAAGATTCCGTCCACTGGATGCTCGATGTACTGCTGGCACAGCCGCAGCGCATCGTCGCTCGAGGCAATCGGCGTCCCTGCGTCGCCCCAGCGAACGCTGCAGCCCAGCGACTGCGCGTAGCGCGTAATCTCGTTGCAGATCGGACTCAGAATTTCGGTATTGCCCAGCCCCGGCACAAACAGGCCCAGCGTCTTCTGCGCGGTTGGCGCAACCGTGTGCGGTGGGGTCAGATAGCTGCCGGAGCCTGCCCGCCGCGTGATCACGCCCATCTGCTGCAACTCGCGCAGCGCCCGCGCCGCCGTGGGCCGCGAAACCTTGAAACGCTGACAAAGCTCCGACTCGCTCGGCAGCCGCTTGCCATGCGCAAACTTGCCCTCCAGAATCGCGCGCTCAAGAGCCTCAAAGACTTTTGTAAATTTCGCCATCACCCCACCTGCCATGACAGATACTCTGTCAGATTGCCAATACCGTGTATTCCAAATTTAAATGATATTCCCAATAAATACAGACTGCAGGCTCCATTCGCGCAACCTGCTATGACAGATATTCCTGTCAAAATCTGGAGCGGCCAGGCAGATGCGTAGCCTCCTTCCTGTCCACCTGCAAACTGCGGAGGGGGCAGGTTGATGTTTTTGTTGATGGAGGGTGTTGAAGCGGGTCCATGCGGGCAGCCGTCACCGCTGTCTGCTCGTCAGTATTCGACCTTGTTGCCAGACGCAGCCCAGGCGGCAAAGCTGGCCCCGGGATCTTCGACTTGCAGTTGCGTGGCGCGGAGGGTGCGTGCCGAAGGGTCTTTCTTGAACTCGCCGTAAAGAAAAGCGTCGTCAAAGCCGGCGCGCGCCGCATCGGCTGCGCTCGACCCGTAGTAGACCGCATCCAGCCGCGCCCAGTAGCAGGCCGCCAGGCACATGGGGCAGGGTTCGCAACTGGTGTAGAGTTCGCAGCCGCTCAAGGTAAACGCGCCCAGCGTTGCGCACGCGTCCCGGATGGCGTTCACCTCGCCGTGGGCCGTGGGATCGTGGCTGGCGGTCACCGTGTTCGCGCCCTCGCCCACAATCCGCCCATCGCGCACCACGACCGCCGCAAACGGGCCGCCCTTGCCGCTCACAACATTCTCCGTCGCCAGCGCAATGGCGCGGCGCAGGAATTCCGGATTGGCTTGTCGAGGCATTGCAGGCTTGTTCTTCTTCCCTACCCTGAGAGCAAAACTAATTCCAGTATGGCACAAGCTGTCATCCAACTATTCGCTTGCAACCAGTGCCTTGAACCTGCCGGCAAACACCCGTCCCACACCGCGCAACATCGCCTTCACCGGCCAGCCCCGGCCTTCGCCGTCCGGGAAAAAAATCTCTCCCGTGCGCCGGCCCTCGGGTCGATAGTACCAGCGCTTGAGCAGCGCCAGGTGCGCCTGGCGGAGGGTTGCCGATGGAGCCTCGGTTGTCTCTGCCAGCGCGGCCAGAGCCGTCTCCATGCGGGCTTCCAGCACGCCGCGCGCTGCCTTTGCCGGCGCAGCCTTTCCAGCTTCTTGTCCACCTTCAGCAACCGCGGCCTCGGCGCTCGGCGCTTCGGGAACAGCCTCGATCGTCATGGGATGGGCAAACAGCGAACTCGACCCCGACTGCTCGTTCTGGATTCTCATGCCCACAATCGAAAATCCCGCCGGCCCGCGCAGCCGTCCATTCTCAAAAAGGAAAACGTTGACCTCGTCCGGGTTCGCCGCCAGTTGCAGAATCACCGCCCGCAACTGGCTCAGCGGACGCACCAGTTCGGCGGCCAGCCCGCGCGCGGCTTCCACCCGCTGCACCTGCGCATGAAGCGCCGCGGCCGCTTCAAATTCCAGATTCGCTGAGGCCTTCTCCCGCTCGCCGCGCAGCGTCACCAGCCGGCTCTCGCCGCGCGTGGCCAGAAAGCTCTCAACCGCCGCGGCCTCCTGGCCGTAGCGCTCATCCGTGCAGCCCTGATAACAAGGAGCAAGGCACATCTTCATCTCCGAATACACGCACCCGGGATGGCTGGGATGGGGGTCGAGATCGTCCGTGCACCGGCGCAACAAAAACAGCTTCAGCGTCTCGTCGGCAAAGCGCTCCGCCGCGGCGCGCGAGGGGAACGGCCCGTACGACCAATCCGCCTCGCGCTGGCTGGGCCGGTGGGTCACAGTGATCCGGGGATACGGATTGCCGCCCAGGAACCTTACAAATGCGGGACTCCGCAGGTGCATCCGCTCCAGGGACTTGGCCCCGTATACCTTTTCGAGAAGAGAAAACTGCACCAGCAGCGATTCGAACTCGGAACCGGTGAGCTGCCACTCAATGCGGCGCACCCTCCCGGCCAATTGCAGCCGCCGCGGATGTTGGGCCGAGGGCTGCAGCAGCCGCTCAAGCCGTCCGCGCAGGTTGGGCGTGCGGCCAATATACGGCTCGGCGTGCGCCTCTGCGCCATACAGCGCAAAGACCGCCGGGGTTCGCGGCAGTTGCGCCAGCGCGGCCTTGGGGTCGGCCGGGTCAAAGGCCAGGGTTTGCGGCTCGCTCGGCACAGTCACCTCCGCTCAGGCTCCCGCGATGGTCATGCCGTCAATCCGCAGCGTGGGCGAGGCCACTGAGCCGCGGAAGACCAGGTCGTTGCCGATGGCCGTCACGTTCATCAGCATCTCCGCCAGGTTGCCGGCGATGGTCACCTCTTCCACGGCATGAGTGAGCTGGCCGTTTTCAATCCACAGGCCGGTTGCGCCGCGGGAGTAGTCGCCGGTAACCACGTTGACGCCAAAGCCCATCAGGCTGGTGACGTAAAGCCCGGCCGGAATCTCAGCAATGATTTGCTCGGGCGTGTGTGCCCCGGGTTCGAGATACAGATTGCCACAGCCGATGCCCGGCGTACCGGCCAAACCGCGCGCGGCGTTGTGCGTGGACTTCAGCCCCAGCTTGCGCGCGCTGTAGGTGTTCAGCAGGTAGGTGCACAGAACGCCGTTCTCCACCACCACCGTGCGCCGCGAGTGCAGCCCCTCGCCGTCGAAGGGCGAACTGCCGTAGCCGCCCGCTCCAGTCGGCAGCAGCATCACGTTGTCGTCGATAATCGTCAGATTTTCCAGGGCAATCCGGCTGCCCAGCTTGCCGGCCAGGAAAGACGCGCCGCGCCAGATCGAGTCGCCCGAGGCCGCTTCAAATACCGAGCCCAGCAGCGAACGCGCCACCTCCGGCGCAAACACAATCGGAACCCGCTGCGTCGGTACCTTGCGCGCGCCCAGCCGCCGCAGAGTCCGCCGCGCCGCCTCCTGGCCAATGGACTCGGGCGACTCCAGATCCGCCATCCGGCGGGAGCCGCTCCACCAGCCGTCGCGCTGCATCTGCCCGTTGGCGTCCATGGCCAGCGGAGCCGCTGAAATCCCGGCGTAGCTGCTCCTGTAGCCGCCCACAAAGCCCCGCGAGTTGGCCATCGCCTTGCGCCCGGTGGCCGCGTCAAAACTGCCGCCGTCTGAATTCGTAATGCGCGGGTCAAACGCCAGCGCGGCAGCCTCGGCCCGCCGCGCCCACTCAATGCGCTCCTCATTGGGCAGCGAGTAGACGTCCTCGTAATACAGGTGCAAATCGCCGCCCACGGATCCAAATTCCTCCGTCTCCGGCAGCCCGGTAAACGGATCATCCTCGGTGACCTTGGCCAGGGCCAGGGCGCCGTCCACAAGCTGGCGAATGCCGTCCGGCGTCAGGTCGCTGGTGGAGGTTGAAGCCGAGCGCGTGCCCAAGAAGACACGCAGCCCGAGGCCGCGCGAGCCGGACTCCTGCAGCGTTTCCACCTGGCCCATGCGCACGTTCACGCTGAACTCATCGCCCTCGCGGACCACGGCCTCCGCGTCGCTGGCGCCGCCTTTCATGGCCAGCGCCACCACATCGGCAGCCAGCGATTCAAGTTCAAGGGTGGTTTGATCGGGTTGAGCGGCAACTAGGGGCATGGGTCAACAGTAACAAAATGGGTTGGTAGAGGGCACACTTCCACTTGGTTGAGACGCCGGATTTTCTTTTTGGCGGCGTGAATAAAGGTTGCTATAGTTATCTTTAACTGATAACCTAATTGCATCATGCGGAGGCACGATCCTGCTCTCGATACGCTGCTCGACCTGGACGGCCTCACTTTGGTTGTGGACCCGGAAGGCGGCCACTGGGTCAGCTTTGTGGTTACGCAGGTGCCACCCACGCCGGAGAAGCCGCACGGGCTGGATTATTCACTTACGCTGCATGGACAGAATGGCGAACGGCTGGTGGGATTCGACAATGCTCATCCTGTGGGCAAGCAAGAGCGCGGCGACCCGCAAGATCACCGGCATCGTCTCCGCACGGTCAAGCCGTATGACTACAGCGACGCAGCTGCACTGCTCGCCGATTTCTGGACGGAAGTGGACGCAGTGCTGAAAGAGAAAGGAGTAAAGCCATGACCACACTCAAAGTTGGAATCGCCAGCTACGACGAGATGAAGGCTCTGACGCTCGCTATCGCCCGCGGCCTGCGGAAACTCGGTCCAGAGGAGCCGCGGGTCTGGTTTCCCTCTACCGAATCCTTTGCGAAGGTACTTTCGGCGGGCAACCGGGATCTGCTGCGCGTCATTGCGGAAAAAGCTCCCGCTTCCCTGGATGAACTGGCCCTGCTTACCGGCAGAAAGAAATCCAACCTTTCCCGCACCCTCAAAACCATGGCGAACTACGGGCTGGTGCGGCTGGAACGCGGTCCGCGCGGACGAATTGCCGCAAAAGTCGTCCACGACCGCATTGAGCTGGAGCTTCCGTTGATGCGGAACGATTTTGCGGCGTGATCTTGCAAAGTATATCCACTCCGATATAATGCTGTCATGAAAGTTGTCCGCTTCCTCGGCGATTCGCGGAAGGTGCCTCGGGAGTTTCCGAACGATGCGCGACAGGAGGCAGGGTACCAGTTGGGGCGGATACAAACAGGGCTCCCGGCTGAGGATTTCAAGCCGATGCAGCCGATTGGCGCAGGTGTAGAAGAAATCCGCATTTCTGAAGAGTCTGGAACGTACCGGGTGATTTATACGGCAAGGCTGGCGGAGGCTGTATATGTGATCCATGCCTTCCAAAAGAAGACCAGGGCCACTTCGCAGCGCGATATTGAAATTGCACGTGAGCGGTACCGGCAGTTGATGCGAGGCCGATGATGAGCAAACTAAAATTTGAAGAATTCGAAAATGTCTGGGATGCGCTCGCCGACACACCGGAAGAGGCGGCAAACCTGACGCTGCGCTCCGATCTCATGATGAAGATCGAGGCAATCGTCAAGGAGAATGGGTGGACTCAGGCCGAGGCGGCGAAGCGCTGCGGAGTGACGCAGCCGCGCATCAACGATCTTCTCCGCGGACGCATCTCGCGCTTCTCGCTCGACGCGCTGGTGAATATTGCCTCAGCGCTTGGGCGCAAGGTCAGGGTAAGTCTCGACGATGCGGCGTGAAGTGCCAAACAAGCAGGCTTAGGACATTGCTTTGCCGTAGTTTTCGTTGCAGCGAATCAGGAACACAATGGCGGAACCGGTGAGATTGATTTGATAGGCCACAAGATGGTCGGGAACTTCATTTGGCACTGACCCTGCCCCATGAGCGCCTTCCTCGTTTCGAATGACCGCCACAGCTTGCAAGAACTTCTTCAATTCCCCAAGATGGCTGCCGAGAAACGACGGGAAGAGACCTTTCTTCTTGACCTCGACGAACAAGTTGTTAAACTTCGCTTCGCCGGGCATCTCCCACTTGCGCAATTCGACAATCTTCTTAAGCGTGCTCTCCAATGCCTTTAGGCAATTCGTTAGGCAATCGTCATAATGATCGGGACCTTGGCGGTAGTATTTGTGTGCCAGCATGAATTCCTGCAATGCGCCTTCATAATCTCGCGTGTACATCAGGTGCAGCGCCGGCTCGATAGCTTCAGTATGGAGAAACTCCGAGTCTAATCGGATGATCATTCCCTGTTCGAGCTTGTAGCCAATTGCATGTTGCTGGAAACGTTGGTTCAGCTTTTGCACCGCCTCAGATGGCTTGAGGGAGGGTTGCACGTAAGCGCTGAAGTTCAAATCCCCTTGCACGGTAAACATCTCGCGGAATGTGAGCTCAATAATGTCTAAAGCATCATCATCGCTGCATTTTTGAAAATACACTCGCAGGGCAAGACAGGGTCCATCGAATTGAGTACTTTCCGGTAAGCTAAGTAAGCAGTGTGCTTCACAAAATGCGTTTAGTATCCTATTGAAAAGCTGATTTACTTGCAGAACCGCCATGTTCTGCATATCGTAGGGCGCTACTGGGCGATGAGGGATTGGTACCTCTGTATAGCCCGCTGCTTTGGCCCAAATATATATAACTTGGGTGCGGAAGTCTACCGGCAAGTCGTATCGATATGCCGAAGGTGCCTTTTCCTCAGACTTCTTCCGCCTTGAATAAAGCTCCATGTTATTTACCTGCTTGCGCAGTGGGGCGGTGGCAAAGGTGCGATCGCCGAAGGTGCCCACTTTGCTGGCATCGCTAGCGTCGATGAGTTTGCGCATGGCCATTTGCTTGAACGCATCCGATGAGATGTGATCCGCAATCGCCTTCTGCGCATCATCAGTGCTCACATGCTTGCAGAATTCCACGTCGGACGCAACAGCCAAAATCTCTTGTTTTCTTCTTAATTCAATGGTTTCCGCACTGGGTACTACGGCCCCTCTGGCCATAATTTCTGACCTCCCGTTCTTACCGCCCCGTCCCCCCCACCGTCATCTTGTCCAGCTTGATCGTCGGCATACCCACGCCCACCGGCACACTCTGCCCGTCTTTGCCGCACGTCCCAATCCCCTCGTCCAGCTTCAGGTCGTGGCCCACCAACGACACGTATTTCAGCGCCTCCGGCCCGTTCCCGATCAGCGTAGCGTCGCGCACCGGCGCGGTAATCTTGCCGTCTTCGATCAGGTAAGCCTCTGAAGCCGAAAAGACGAATTTCCCATTCGTGATGTCCACCTGCCCGCCGCCGAAGTTGACGGCGTAAAGCCCGCGCTTGACGCTGCGTAGAATGTCCTCGGGCGCGTCGTCGCCGGCCAGCATGTAGGTGTTGGTCATGCGCGGCATGGGGATGGACTGGTAACTCTCCCGCCGGCCGGAACCGGTGTTGGCGGCCCCGGTCAGCCGCGCGGAGAGCTTGTCCGTCATGTAGCCCTTCAGTACGCCGCCTTCAATGAGCACCGTCTCCTGGGTCGCCGAGCCTTCGTCGTCCACATTCAGCGATCCGCGCCGCCCGGCGATGGTTCCGTTGTCCACCACGGTGACCTTCTCGCTAGCTACCTTCTGCCCGATCAGTCCGGTAAAAGCAGAGGTTTTCTTGCGGTTGAAGTCGGCTTCCAGCCCGTGCCCCACCGCCTCATGCAGCAGGATGCCGGGCCAGCCGGGCCCCAGAACCACCTGCATTTCCCCGGCCGGAGCGGGCTGCGCGCCAAGCTGCAGAATCGCTCCGCGGGCGGCCTCGCGGGCCAGGTGCTCCGGGCTTCTGGACCCTGTGAACTGCTCGAGGCCCGCCCTTCCGCCGCCGCCCGCCGAGCCTTTGGTGGTGTTCGCGTCTTCCTTGGCAATGACAAAGACGTTAAGCCGGCAAAGCGGCTGGGTGTCGCTGGCGAAGGCGCCGTCGCTCGCGGCGATGAGAATGCGGCGCAGCTCTTCTGAGTAACTTGCGCGGACCTGCACAATGCGCGGATCGTACGCTCGCGCGGCGCGGTCGGCGCGCAGAATCAGTTCCAGCCGTGCTGCCAGGTCCAGATCGAAGCCGCCCAGGGGCACGGGATAAAGATCGGCGGAGGGCGCTTCGACAAATCCCTGCACGGGCTGTTTGGCCGGTCCTGAGGCGATCAGCGCGGCGGTGCGCGCGGCGTGCAGCAGGCGCTCCGGGCTCAGATTGTCCGTATAGGCGTAGCCGGTGCGCTCTCCAGACAGGACGCGGACGCCGCAGCCGGCGCTGGTCCCCTGGCTGGCGAATTTGACGATCTGCTCGTCGACGCCCAGGGCGGTGGCCGTAACCGACTCAAAGTAGAGGTCGGCATAGTCGCCACCGGCAGAAAGGGCCTCACCCAGGCAGCGCTCAAGCAGACGCTCGGTAATGGCGAATTTCTCAAAAAAATAGCGGTTGTGCGTGGGTTGCGGGGAAGCAGCCGTATGGGTCATCGTACGTTCAGTTTACGCTCGATTCCGCGCCCCGGTGAGCGCGCCGCCCGCCCGTTCCTGTTTTGATGCGCAGCGGACGAACCCCTTCCGCGAGCACCCTCAACATGCTAAATTTTAGCCATGAAGAAGATACTAGCCGCTGTTCTGCTCCTGATGGTTTTTGCCAGCCCGGCGTTTGCCGCCAGGCACCATCACTACCAGCATCATCACACCCAGCATCATCACCACCACCACGCGGCCTAAAGCAGGCTCCGGCCGAAAGCTGCACCGCTGCCGCACAGGCTGGGACGGGTTCGCGCCGATGTGCAAACAGCCAGATTAAGGTGCGCGTCATGACAGATCAGGACGATCTTCGTTATCCGATCGGCCGCTTCAGCCCTGCGGCCGGCAGCGTGCCGGGCGTTCGCGCGGCGCACATTGAAACGCTGCGCCAGTTGCCTGAGCGGCTGCGCGCAGCGGTAAGCGGCCTGAGCGATGCGCAGTTGGATACGCGCTACCGCGATGGCGGCTGGACCCTGCGGCAGGTGGTGCATCACGTGGCCGACAGCCACGCCTACGCTTACCTGCGCTGCAAGCACGCGCTCACTGAAGACTGGCCCACCATCAAGCCGTATGACGAGGGCGCCTGGGCCAACCTGGCTGACAGCCGCTTGCCTGTGGAAGTCTCTCTGGCGATTATCGCTGCGCAGCACAGCCGCTGGGTGAGCCTGCTGGAATCCCTCTCCGAAGAGGATTTTCAAAAAGGCTACAACCATCCTGAGCGAGGCCGCCAGAACCTGGCCACGGCCCTGGCGCTCTACGCCTGGCACGCTCGCCACCATACCGCGCACATTACCAGCCTGCGCGTGCGGCAGGGCTGGTAGGCCTCCGGCATGGCTGCCGGTGAGCCCGCTGCCTCCGCAGAAGCGCTGACCCAAAATATTGAAGAATACCTGGCGGACCATCCGGCGGCCGCGCTGCTCGAGGATGGGCGCGTGCTGTTTGACATGCGCTCGGCCCGCTACGCCGTGAGCCAGTCGCACGGGCGCTGCCTGCTGCAACTGTGGAGCGAGGAGCGCAACCTGGTGCGCACGGTAGTTTCGGTTCAGGAGCGCGCCCAGTGCCTGCGCCTGATGACCCGCCGCATGGGCGCTGCCAAGCCCCAGGCCCTGGAACTGGTGCCCACCTGCGACCGCCGCACTCCCACCGCCCGCGACGCGGCCCGCCGCAACTATCAGCGCCTGCTGGAGCGGGTGCTGACCCGCAATTTCATCGGCTCCAAAGTGGACGGCTTGCGCTCCGCCATGGACCTGGAACACAGCTTCGGCCCGGCCTACGTGCGCGGGCGTCTGCTGCATGGGACCGCGGCCGATGCGGTCATCGGCGTCAGCGAGGCGGAGTCCGCGGCCGTTGTGGACGGAATCCTGACGTTGGGAATTCTGTGGCTGGACCATTGCCGCCAGCATGGCGACGGGCGGCGGCACTTTGGCGGGCTCAAAGTGGTGGTTCCGGCGGGAGCCTGGCGCACCACCGCCGAACGCATGGCCTGGCTGAATCACGCCGCTGCCGATTTTCAGCTTTATACGCTCGACGAACGCAGCGAAGAGCTTGCGCCCGTGGACTTTCGTGACACCGGCAACTTGGAGTCGCGGCTGGTTCATGCGTTTTCAGCGGCAGCGGCAATCGAGCGCTGCCAGGCGGGAATCGACCGGCTGCTGGCGCTGGTTCCAGAAGCTGCCCGGGAACGCGTGGAAGTCCATGCGTCTTCCGCGGCGGAAGTCGGGCTGCTGTTGCACGGGCTGGAATTTGCGCGGGTGCGGCACGGCTTGGCAGCCAACTCGTTTGCCCGCGAAGACGAAGTGACGTTTGGCGCGGGCGCCAACGAAACGCCGCTTACCGAAGACACCGAAGCTCTCTGCCGCGAGTTGTGCGCGCGCCTGTTCCTCAGCCGCCATCCCGACGGAACGAACACCGACCCGCTCTTCCGGCTGCAACCGGAGCACTGGCTTGAAGCGCGGCTGCGCGCCGGAATTGCCGAACTGCTTCCGGGATTGAGAGGGGATCTGCTCTATACGCAGGTGCCTGCGCTCTCCGTGGGCGACCGCGGCTTGCTTGACCTGCTGACGCTGGACCGCAGCGGCCGTCTGGCGGTCCTTGAGCTCAAGGCCAACGAAGATCTGCACCTGCCGCTGCAGGCGCTGGACTACTGGATTCGCGTGCGCGCGCTCAACGACGACCGTAAGGCAGCCGAGGGCAACGGCGGAGGCAGGCTGCTGTCAGCCTTCGAGCGCCAGGGTTATTTTGCGGGAGCGGAAGTGTCGCCGCTGGCGCCGCGTCTGCTGCTGGCCGCCCCTGCGCTGCGCATTCATCCGGCCAACGAGCCGGTGCTGCGCTACTTCTCCCCGCAGGTGGAGTGGGAGCTGATCGCAGTGACCGAGCATTGGCGCCGGGAGTTGAAAGTAGTCTTCCGCAAACGCAGCGGAGACAAATCTTAGAGCGGAAACGCGGTGCCCATGATGATAACGCCGCTTTCCCAAATGAATTACACGCCTGCTCTAGTGTCCTGAGTCTTAAATAATCATCATAATAATGATGGCTTTGCGCATCGAATACAGTAGAGGGTATCGATGCGCACAGGTCGTCCAGTAGCGG
>Ga0316217_10000276_pt1 | contig 75600 bp, 69 predicted proteins | sample 1anoAmetaG_FD_203633 | JGI IMG/M metagenome (GOLD analysis project Ga0316217, IMG submission 203633) | Freshwater microbial communities from Trout Bog Lake, Wisconsin, USA - 1anoA | ecosystem: Environmental > Aquatic > Freshwater > Lake > Hypolimnion/Profundal zone | place: USA: Wisconsin... | reverse complement strand
TTTTTTGAACATAAATGTTACTATACTAATAACATAGTAACATTTAAATATTACTATTAAAAATATAATTATATGTATGAAATAAATAAATTAAAAATATATTTCATATATGAATTTTAATAAACGGTAATAGGAGAAACAATGATAAATTATATTAAATCACCGGTATTAAGTCCAACTACTATAAAATTAATAGAAAACAATCAATATACTTTCGATGTTAATCCAAAAACAACAAAACAACAAATAAAATGTTGGATTGAAACTTTTTTTAAAGTAAAAGTAATTCAAATTAACAGTCATAAACCACCAAGTCAAATGAAACGTATGGGAAATAAACCAGGATACAAGATACGTTATAAAAGAATGATTGTAACAATACAATCAAGTGAATATATTTCAGTAATTTAATTACTTATCAATATTATATTATAATTTTTATATTTCTATGGGTATTCGTGCTTACAAAGCTTACACTCCAGGAACAAGAAATAGATCTGTATCTGAATTTGCTGAAATTATTAAATGTAAACCATATAAACAATTAACATTAGGACAACAAAGAAAAAAAGGACGCAATAATCGAGGCATTATTACTATTCGATACAGAGGAAAAGGACATAAAAGGAGATATCGTTGCATTGATTTTAAACGTAACAAAATAGGAATGAATGCAGAAATTATTACTATTGAATATGATCCAAATCGCAATGCTCGTATATGTCTTATACAATATGAAGATAATGAAAAAAGATATATATTACATCCTAGAAATACAACATTAGGTAATATTATTACCACAGGACCAAATGCTCCTATATTACCAGGAAATACTTTAACTTTAAATAATATTCCTTTAGGAACTACGATTCACAATCTGGAAATTCAACCAGGAAAAGGTGGACAAATAGCTAGAGCTGCTGGAACTATGGCTCAAATTATAGCTAAAGAAGGGAAATTAGCTACTATTAAAATGCCTTCTGGTGAAGTTCGATTAATTTCTCAGAAGTGTTTAGCTACTATAGGACAAGTAGGTAACGTAGATTCAATTAATCAAAAAATAGGCAAAGCTGGTTCTAAACGTTGGCTTGGTAGAAGACCGAAAGTAAGAGGTGTTGTAAAAAATGCCGCTGACCATCCTCATGGAGGTGGTGAAGGAAAAGCTCCTATTGGTCGTAAAAGACCACTTACTCCTTGGGGACGTCCAACATTAGGAAAGAAAAGTCGTACACTTCATAAATATAGCGAAACACTTATACTTCGCCGTAGAAAATACGCTTAATTTAACAATATCATAATTAGCATTCAGAGGAAAATTTATAATGACACGTTCACTAAAAAAAGGCCCTTTTGTTGCAGATCATTTACTTAAGAAAATACAAAAACTTAATCATCTAGGAGAAAAACGTGTAATTTTGACTTGGTCTCGTGCATCTACTATTGTACCAGGTATGATTGGTCATACAATTGCTGTATACAATGGAAAAGAACATTTACCGGTTTTTGTTACAGATTTAATGGTAGGGCATAAGTTAGGTGAATTTGCTCTTACTAGAACATTTCGTAGTCATATAAAAAACGATAAAAAATCGAAACGTTAGTCACCATTTAAATTGTATCAAACTCTAATTTTTATCATAATAAATTATTTTTCTATAAATTTAAACATATGGGACAAAAAATTCATCCATTAGGATTTCGATTAGGAATCAGTCAAGAACATCGTTCGAACTGGTTTGCACAACCAAAAAAATATTCTCAACTTGTAAAACAAGACAACCAAATTAGAAATTGTATTAAAGAATATATTAATAAATATATAAAAAATTCTTCTAACTATGGAGGAATTGCAGAAGTTAAAATTAGTAGAAAATTAGATTTAATTCAAATTCAAATACATACAGCTTTTCCTTCACTTCTAATAAATAGTCGTGGCAGAAATTTAGGAGAAGGACGTGGACTTGAACAATTAAGACGTACTATTTCTTCAAACTTAGAAGAAAAAAAACATAAATTAAAGATGATTTTGATTGAAATAGAAAAACCTTATGCAAGAGCGATTATAGTAGCAGAATATATAGCTTTACAACTAGAAAGTAGGGTTGCTTTTAGGAAAACAATGAAGAAAGCAATTGAACTTGCCAATAAAAAAGGAAATGTTCATGGTATTAAAATACAAATAGCAGGAAGACTAAATGGTGCAGAAATTGCTCGTACAGAATGGGCTAGAGAAGGAAGAGTTCCATTACAAACTTTAAAAGCAAAAATTGATTATTGTCATTATCCAGCACATACTATTTATGGAGTATTAGGAATTAAGGTGTGGGTTTTTCAAAATTAAAATATAAAATAAAATCATTTACACTATTTTATTTTAAAATTATTCAAATTATATTTTTAATCAAAAACAAACTGTTATGCTTAGTGTGCGACTCGTTTATAAAAGCATTTAAATATTTAACATTGTATTTAAAAATGATAAATGCTTGTTTTACTTTCAGTAAAATATTCTTTATGGTACTAAATTGATAATAAACAAGAAGGTTAAAAAACCTTATTTTCTTCCTTAAATCAATGAATTAAGATTGTATTAAAGCAGGAAACGATAATTCCAAAACGCATGGTCAATTCAAATATTTATCGAAATGTACAAAAACAGCAAAATCAAATCATTTTTAATTAACTTTTGATTTTGGAGATACAAACTCATGATTAAATATTACTAATTATTTTTTTCGTAATAAAAGTTTGACTAAAATGAAGACCTAAACGTAACACAAAAACCATAATAACGATGAAACCTATGAATCCAATATATTATTCTTTTATATAGAAACATGAGATTCAGTAGGAAGGAAAACGAAAAAAGCCTAAAAATATTTATAAAATATTAAGAGCAGACATTCGTATAAGAACTACTTGTATAAGTAAATAAAAAGGAGCTGGATGAATAGAAATATTCATGTCCAGTTTTGTAGTAGAGGTAACTATTTTTAACCGACTATAACCCAAGAAGAACAAAATTCCGCAAACAACACAGAGGCAGATTAAAAGGAATATCTACTAGAGGTAATCGTATATGTTTCGGCAGATTTGGATTACAAGCGTTAGAACCATCTTGGATTACATCTCGTCAAATTGAAGCAGGCCGTCGTGCTATGACTAGATACGCACGACGTGGAGGAAAACTATGGATTAGAATTTTTCCAGATAAACCAATCACTATGCGTCCTGCAGAAACCAGGATGGGATCTGGAAAAGGATCTCCTGAATATTGGGTCGCAGTTGTAAAACCTGGAAGAATTCTTTACGAAATGAGTGGTGTATCCGAAGCAGTTGCTAGAGCAGCAATGCGTATTGCATCATATAAAATGCCAATTAAGACACAATTTTTAATTGCTAATAAATCAAAATAATTAATTTGACATTCAAATGATCCATTTTTAATAATCATTAGAAAAATGCGTATTAAATTAATATCTCGAGACATTTTCTTTAACCAAATATTTGTTATAAAAAAAATGTCTCGAAAAGATACTTTTCAATATATGATTCAACCTCAATCTTATTTAAATGTAGCTGATAACAGTGGAGCTCGTAAATTAATGTGTATTCGTATACTAAAATCAAGCAACAGAAAATATGCTTATATAGGAGATACTATTATTGCAGTAGTAAAAGAAGCTATTCCTAATATGCCTTTAAAAAAATCTGAAGTAGTACGAGCAGTAATAGTACGTACTTGTAAAGAATTTAAACGAAAAAATGGAATGATTTTACGTTTTGATGATAACGCTGCAGTAGTAATTAACCAAGAAGGTAATCCACGAGGGACAAGAGTATTTGGTCCTGTTGCGAGAGAATTAAGAGAATTAAACTTTACTAAAATAGTATCATTAGCACCAGAAGTCTTATAAATAGAATATTTTTAGATATTTAAGATATCAAAAATTCCAATAATTTTAAAATATATTGTATTATGCTTATTAAAATATGACACAAAGATTAAAACAAATTTATTTAAATAGTCTAGTACCTAATTTAAAACAAGAATTAAAATATAACAATGTACATGAAATTCCTCGTTTAATTAAAATCGTCATTAATTGCGGATTAGGTGAAGCATCTCAAAATGCTAAAGCATTAGAATCTACCCTTAGAGACATAGCTTTTATCACTGGTCAAAAACCTGTAGTAACTCGTGCTAAAAAAGCAATTGCTTCTTTTCAAATTAGACAAGATATGCCAATAGGAGTATGTGTAACTTTAAGAGGAGAAAAAATGTATGCTTTTTTAGATAGACTAATTAATTTAGCACTTCCAAGAATTCGTGATTTTCAAGGATTAAACTGGAATAGTTTCGATGGAAAAGGGAATTTTCATTTAGGTTTAAAGGAACAACTTATGTTTCCTGAAATAGATTATGAAAAAATTGACAAATTAAGAGGTATGGATATATGTATTGTAACTAATTGTAAAAACAATACAGAAGCAAGAACTTTTTTAAAAGCTTTTGGTATGCCATTTCAAACCTTATCTTCTAAAACAAATTAATTCAAATTTTGTGATATAACAAGGGGAGACAAAGTGAGTCACGATACTATTGCTAACATGATTACTTCTATTCGAAACGCAAATTTAAGTAAGACAAAAACTGTAGAAATTCCATCTACTAACACTACTCGCAGTATTGCAAAAATTCTGTTGAAAGAAGGATTTATTGACAGTATTAGAGAAAGACAAGAAGGAGAACAAAAAAAAACATTTCTTATATTAACACTTAGATATCAAGGTAGAAAACGTAAACCGTATATTACAGCAGTTAGAAGAATTAGTAAACCAGGACTTAGAGTATACTCTAATTATCAAACTATTCCTAAAGTGCTTGGTGGAATGGGTATAGTAATACTTTCAACTTCTCAAGGAATTATGATTGATAGGGAAGCACGTCAAAGAGAGTTGGGAGGAGAAATTTTATGTTATGTATGGTAATAAATAAGCAAAAGATATTAAATATTCAATTTATTTACATCTAAAAAGGTAAAATGAAACAGAATTCAATAGAAATGGAAGGTGTTGTGACTGAATCACTACCAAACGCCATGTTTCGTGTTTACTTAGACAATGGATGTGAAGTATTAGCTCATATTTCTGGTAGAATTCGACGAAATTACATACGTATATTACTAGGCGATCGAGTAAAATTAGAACTTAGTCCATATGATTTAACTAAAGGACGAATTACTTATAGATTAAAAAAATAAATTACAATAACAAATCAAAAATAGTTTTCAAAATAATTTTAATTATGAAAGTAAGAGCTTCAGTACGCAAAATATGCGATAATTGCAGAATGATTCGTAGACGAGGAAAAATAATGGTAGTTTGTGCTAATCCAAAACATAAACAACGCCAAGGATAAATAATATAAACATAACTAACAATAAATATTTTTTTTAATACAAAATAATATTACTTTATTAGAAATTATATTATTTGTGTTCATATTTATTTTATCAGAATTAATTTGAACATAAAATTCACTGTTTGAAATAGTTACAATATGTTATAAATTTCTTTAAACAATTATATAATCAATATAAAAATACTTAATTATTATGGCAAGATTAACTAAAAAAATTAGTTTAAAAAAAACTAAAAAAAAAATCTCGAAAGGAGTGATTCATGTGAAGGCAAGTTTTAACAATACAATTGTTACTGTTACAGATACTCGTGGTCAAGTAATCTCTTGGTCATCCGCAGGAGCATCAGGCTTTAAAGGAGCAAAAAAAAGCACTCCATTTGCTGCACAAACAGCAGCTGAAAATGCTGTTGGAATACTTGTAGATCAAGGCATGAAACAGGCAGAAGTAATGATAAATGGACCAGGACCTGGAAGAGATACAGCTTTGAGGGCTATTAGAAGCAGTGGAATTTTATTGAGTTTCGTGCGTGATGTTACTCCAATGCCGCATAATGGTTGCAGACCTTCTAAAAAACGCCGTGTATAAGCACATTTTGTATTTATTTGTACATATAAAAGATTATGTTGAAATATAGTATCTATTCACTTGTTAATCCTTATTGTATATGTTTAGATAAAGAATTTGAACATTCTCAACTTCATTATAGTCGTTTTGCTATTTCACCTTTACTACCAGGTCAAGCAAATATATTAGGAAATGCTATTAGGAAAGTATTATTAACAGAAATTCAAGGAGCTTGTATTACATCTGTAATTTTTCCAACAAATACTCATGAATATTCTAATTTACCTGGAATTAGAGAAAATGTACATGAGATGTTATTAAATTTAAGAGATATTGTATTATCAAGTGAAACAAATGAACCAAAAACAGGACATATTTTATTTCAAGGACCTGGTATACTTACTGCAAAATACATAGAAATAGATTCTTCTATACATATTGTTGACCCAACACAATATATTGCTTCTGTTGAGAAAAATGTTCAATTAAATTTCAGTATTATAGTACAAAAACAAAGAGGATGGAAATTGCATTCAGAAATTAATAAAATTAACTCTATATTTAATTTGGATGCCAAATTTACTCCAATAAAAAATGTAAATTACAATATATATTCGGTAGAAGATAAAAATATTCTTCAAGAATTATTAATCTTGGAAATATGGACAAATGGCTCTTTAAGCCCTGAAGAAGCTTTATATAAAGCTTCTTATAGTTTAACTTTATTATTAAAGCCTCTATTAAACTTCCAAAATCAAAAAAATATAAATAAATATTAGTAAATAATATTTATTTGATAGCTTTGTCAATGGATAATTTCAATTGAATTAACATAAATTGATTCTATTTTGAAATTGAAACAAAACATTATATTTTAGGTTTTGATAATGTCTTGCTTCAATTTCAAAATAGAATCAATTCCAATATTTTTGAAACCAAATCTATTAATTATGTATTAATGATGACCTTCAAGTGATTCACCAATATAAGCACCGGCAAGAGTAGCAAAAATTAAAGCTTGAATTCCACTAGTGAAAAGACCTAAAAGCATCATTGGAATTGGTACTACTAAGGGCACTAAAGATATAAGTACAGCTACTACAAGTTCATCCGCTAAAATATTACCAAAAAGTCGAAAACTTAAAGAAAGAGGTTTTGTAAAATCTTCTAAAATATTAATCGGAAGTAAAACAGGAGTAGGTTGAACATATTTACCAAAATAACTTAATCCTTTTTTAGTAAGACCAGCATAAAAATATGCTACAGAAGTAAGTAAAGCCAATGCAACGGTAGTATTAATATCATTTGTTGGAGCAGCTAACTCTCCATTAGGAAGTTCAATTAATCTAAAAGGTAACAAAGCTCCAGACCAATTTGATACAAATATAAATAAAAACAAAGTTCCAACAAACGGAACCCATGCTCTATATTCTTCTTCTCCAATTTGAGTTCTAGTTAAATCTCGAATAAATTCTAAAACATACTCAACAAAATTTTGACCACCTGTAGGTATAGTATCTAGTTTACGAGTTCCTAAAAAAGAAATTGTAATTAATATGGCAATTACAATCCAAGAAGTGATTAACACTTGACCATGAACTTCAAAACCGGCTAAATTCCAATAAAAATGTTTTCCTACTTCTACTGAGGATAATTGAGAAAATAGATTCAATTTAGTTAAACATGGTTCTTTAAAATCCATAAAAGTATCGAATATATTTGAAATGTTTTAAGCATTAAATTATAATGTGACTTGTTAATAATCAGATAATTTAAATAACTAATTATAAAAATCCATTTATAAATTAATTATAAATGGCTATATGAAAAATATAATATATGATCATAATTACATAAAAAGTAAATGACAATCATTTTTAGTAATATTTTTATAATAGTAAATTAATATGATAATATTTTGTCTAATTGGATGCCAAAATTGGCATACCTCTACGTCCTTGTTGAATAGCAAAAGTGAGTTTATCTAGTATCCATTTAATAGATCCACGAGCATCATTATTAGCTGGAATAGGCATATTAGTAAGATCTGGATCACAATCGGTATCTACCAAACAAATAGTAGGTAGACCAAGTTTAATACATTCTTGAACAGCTGTAAAATCTTGTTTTTGATCAAGTATTATTACCACATCTGGAAGTTCTGTCATATATTTCATTCCATCTAAATATTTTCGTAAATGGTTTAATTGTCTTTTTAAAATAGCAGACTCTTTTTTAGGCAAATTGTCAAATACTTCACTTACTTCTTGTGTTTCAAGTTGTCTTAATCTTTCTAATCTAGTTTTAGTAGTAGACCAATTAGTTAACATTCCGCCAAGCCATTTTTGATTGACAAAATGACATCTAGCTTTTTTAGCTGCAACAGAAACTAAATCAGATGCTTGAGATCTTGTTCCAACTATAAGGAACTGTTTTTTCTTATTAGCTGCTTCAGCTAAAAACTGACAAGCTTCGAACAATAAAGTAGCAGTTTTTGGAAGATGAATAATATGAATTCCCCTTCTTTGTGTAAAAATATATGGAGCCATTTTTGGATTCCACTTTCTAGCTTGATGACCAAAATGAATTCCTACTTCCATCATTTCTTTGAGGTTAAAATTCCAGTTCATAATTTGATATAATTGTGTTAATTTTGATACAAAATGTTATATCTAGAAATGATTCATAATTTCGAACTAATTGATTTATCGTATATTTGCAATATTAAAAAATTGATGTAATTAGTATTGTAAATATTTGATAAATCTAATATTTATTATACAATTTTATTAATTTTTTGATGAAAAAAATCATCAAGAACAAGTTAGCAAATGGATTCGTTGAATTTGTAATTTAGTATAAAATAAAAATTTGTGTGAGTTTAAATATGATTGAAAGTAAATGAAATTATCTAATAATAAATGAGAAGAATAATCTAAACCTATTTTTTGAATAATATATAGTTTATTGGAAAATAATTGATATTTTGGACGATAAAAAACAATGATTTTACGACGTAGTCTGAACTGGTTAAAAATTTGTTCACAACCAGTTCCTGTAGGAATCATAGCACCAAACAATACATTTTCCTGTAAACCTTTAATCCAATCTATTTTATTTTTTAATGCAGAAGTGCTCAATACATTGGTAGTACGTTGAAAACTAGCTGCAGAAAGAAAACTTTCATTGTTTAAAGAAGCTTTAGTAATTCCTAAAATAATAGGTTTATATGGAAGCAATGTGTTTAAAACAATACTCATTCTTTTAGCTCGAGACAATTCTATTAATTCTCCTGGTAAAAAAATAGCATTACACTTAATATGATACATTTTATCAATAAATAACACTTTTGAAGTCATTTGACGTACAATGACTTCAACATGTTTATCAGAAATATGAACTCCTTGTGACAAATAAACAGTTTGAATATGGTTAACCAAATTTACTTGTGTAGTTTGTATACTTTTATAAGTACATAAAATATGTGAGTTAAAAAAAGAATATAAATAATTGGTCCATAATTCAAAATCTGTTTTTAATTTTAATACTATTTCATTATTAGAACGAGCTTCTAAAAGTTGTTCTGCTTTAGGTAACCCTTGAACAATATCACTGGCTCTAAGTTGTTCATAAATCAAAGTAAATAAAGGTTGGTTTAATTTAATTAATTCATTACGATAAACATGTAATTTAGTACCATTGACTAATAAATAACATTGAGCTAATCTTAATACATAGAACATATTGGAAATACAAACAATTTTTCCACATTGAATTAATTTAATATCATAAATTAATTGAGTTCCCTGGGATACAATTTCTCCAAGAATTGGGTACTCATATATTGCTTTTAGGTAAACATTCAAATAATAAACAAAAGAAATCCATTTATATTTATTAAAAAAATAATCTATTTTTAATAAATGATCACAACACCAAAAACACCATCGAGAAAGACGTTGAAGAGTTTTTAACCATTTCTTTATTATATTAAATACGGTTATTTCATGAATTAAATAAACAAAATGATTTTTTTTACGTATGCCAATCAATCCTTTTAAAGTTAAATTAGATTTCCATTTGACGAATTCAATTGTAAGCATATTTAATGAAGGAATAGTGTTATGCAATGAATCGTGTGTTTTAGAAGAATAAGACCTTTTATTAATCATTTTATTTATGATTTTATTTGAAGAAATATATTGATCATTATTAAACCATTCAATATATTTCTTATCAAGGTCGATATTATTTAGAATATAAACATAATATAAGTCTGTAAATGACAAAATTAAAGAATGTAGTTTATTTGGATAATTTGGAGAAATACTATTTAATGAATAATAAATACCCGTATAAATACTTGTTATCATTTCTTCATTTATTACATTTGTTTGAAAATTAATTTCATGATTATCAAAATTTAGCCAAACAGATTTATTTAAATGTATCATACTAGTATATCTAGTATAAAAATTAGAAAAAACAATGTTTGTATTCATTGAAATATATAAATTCTTTCCAAGAAATGAACGTAAAAAAATGAAATCTTGATTATTATAAAAAGTACAAATATTTGGTTGCAATAAAATACAAAATTGACTAGATAAAATCCAAACATGCCCTGTATTTTGAATAGTAACACTTGGATTAAGAAAATCTTTATATGGATTTTGATTACGATTTAAATCACCTACTTTTTTTGTATAAAATATTTCACCTGAAATATTAGAATAAAGATGTTTTTGAACTCTTTCTTTAAGAGCAGATTTAACGGCTCTAATTTCTGCAATCACTTGTTTAGAATGAACATAGTAATTGTCAGATATAAGCAATAAACTATTTTGAGGAAGGGTAAAAATGAAACTTTTAGTTGGAGCTTTAATAGTAATAGTCATTTCTTGACAACATTTCCAAACTGATCTTCCATGTCGATTACGAACAGAATCACATTTAGCTTGCTCAAAATGAATAATACCTGTAAAAGGTGATCTTATGTAATTTGCAATTTCACCTGTAAACACTCCACCTGTATGAAATGTACGTAAAGTAAGTTGAGTCCCAGGTTCACCAATAGATTGTGCTGCAATCACACCTATTGCTTCACCTAATTGTATTAATTTGCCATAATTAGAATTCCATCCATAGCATAACTGACAAGCCCAATTCATACTTTTACATGTTAAAGGAGAACGAATTAATATTTTATCATTATTATAAGATATTAGGCGATTAGCTAATTCATATCCAATATCTTCATTACGTAATGCTACACATCTACCATTTATATGAATAGAACGTGCGAGAACACGACCAACCAATCTGTCTTCTGAAGAAATATAACGATACCCCTGATCACTCTTAATAGAAGATACATAAATACCTTTAAATGTAAAGCAATCTAAATTGCGTATTACAAGGTGTTGTGCTACTTCAACCAAACGACGTGTTAAATACCCCGCGTCAGCAGTACGAATAGCAGTGTCTACAACTCCTTTCCGAGCTCCATAACAAGAAATAATATATTCGGTAATAGAAAGACCTTCTCTTAAATTGCTTTGTATAGGTAAATCAATAATTCTACCTTGAGGATTAGACATAAGACCTCTCATACCAACTAGTTGATGAACTTGTGAAGTATTTCCTCTAGCACCAGAAAAAGACATCATATGGACTGGATTCAGAGGTTCCATAACATGAAAATTAGGATTCATTTCACGTTTTAAAAATTCACTTGTGCTATGCCAAGTTTCGACTATTTGACGCAATTTTTCAATTGCATCTATACAACCACGATTACAATTGTCTTCTGAAAAACGAGCGTGACATTCAGCATCTTTAATCAACATTTGTTTTGATGGAGATGCTAATAAATCATCTACTCCTAAAGAAATACCGGCACGTGTAGCATATTCAAAACCTAAACTTTTCAATTGATCTAAAATAGAAGCAGTATAGATATTTCCACTAGAACCCACTAATTTTCCAATTAATCGTCTCATCGCGGTTTTATCCATCGGATAATTATAAAAAATACGATTTTGTTCCTGCATCATAATAAATTTATATTAACAAATTCATGTTTAATATAAATACGATATCTAAAAATGATTTGATTATATTTATATTAAACAAATAAAAAATTCACAATAATTTATAGACCAAGTTATAGATCTAACAAATGAACATTTGCTGATTCTATAGCTTGGTCTATTTGTTGATTAAATAAAATACGTCCTATAGTAGTACGAATATAAATGCTTGATAGATCTTTTATATTATCATTTCGAATTTGAAATTGTGTATATATATTTAATCTAATACCATTTAAAGAAGAACTACATTGAATTTCTATAGGATGTTCAGATAATTTATTGTTAATAATCCAAGTATTAGGTAGCAAACGAAACCAAATACGTGATTGATAATGAAACATTTGTTCATAGTATGCTAGAAGAACATCGCTAAATTTTTGAAAACTAAATATTTTAATTTGATTATATTTAGTAGAAAAAGATTGATTATAACAAAAATAATTCAAATTATGAATAGAATGTTTGGTCAAAGTAAGTATGTATAATCCTAAAAGCATGTCTTGAGTAGGTACAGTAACAGCTTCACCAGTAGCTGGTGATAATAGATTTAAAAAAGGCAACATCATAACACGACTTTCTGCTTGAGACTGTACAGACAATGGAACATGAACAGCCATTTGATCACCATCAAAATCTGCATTAAATCCTGCGCAAACAAGAGGATGTAAATGTATCGCACGTCCTTTTACTAACACGGGTTGGAATGCTTGCATTCCAAGACGATGCAATGTAGGTGCACGATTTAAAATCACAAGATGTTCTTGTATAACTATATTTAATACCTTGAAAACAGCAGGCAATTTTTTTACAATCATGTTTTTTGCTCCTCTTAAATTTCGAGCAAACCCAGCAATAATTAATTTTCTAACTAGAAACGGCTGAAATAATTCTAATGCCATCTCTATAGGAAGGCCGCATTGATTTAAAGAAAGAGAAGGGCCAACTACAATGACAGATCTTCCTGAATAATCGACACGCTTGCCAAGTAAATTTTCTCTAAAACGTCCTTTTTTACCTTTTATTATATCTGACAATGATTTATAAGGTCTCCAATTTTTATCTGTAAGTGGTGTAGCACCTATACCATTAGCAAAAAGAGCATCTACACCTTGTTGTAATAATCTTTTTTGCATGTTTAAAACCAAGTCAGGACTGCCAGTTTTTTTTACCCAAGATAATCTATTATTTCTATAAATAATAATTTGGTATAAACTGTTTAGATCCGATGTAATAAACTGTCCTTCTTTTAATTCAATCATAGGTCTTAATGCCGGAGGCAATACAGGCAAACATGACATTACCATCCATTCTGGTAGTATAAAAGCATTTAATATACTTTTAAGTAATAATATGCGTTTGAATAATATATCTAATGAATGATCAAGAATATCATCTTCATTTGTTTTATCATTGATTTGATAAACGTTCTGAATGGATGATTCACAAGTATATTTATCTGTTCTATATTTAGCTAAAGATTTGCATTTATCCCAACAATCTTTAATAGAATTTTCTAAATTAAGTTCAGTTAATAATTTAGCCACAGCATCTCCACCAGTTATGATTTCTCTTTGTTGTAAAATTCGAAACCATTTTGGAGAAAAAAAAGCTTCTAACTTTCTTTGCCAATCATGATCAAAAGAAAATAATTCCAAAGGTGTATCGAACATAATTTGACCTTGTTGTTTTGATATAGAGGATTGATCACTTATAAATAACAACAATTTCGGTTTATTAATATCTGCCCTAACAAGACATGTATCATAGTAGACTAAACTATTAATGTATTTAGAAGATTGATTAAGTAAACGCGCAATATAATTAGGACGTTGTTTGAAATACCACGGATGGGTTACTAAACATTCTAAATTAATATATCCCATACGATGTCTTCTAACACGAGATTCTGTTAATTCAACACCACATTCTTCACAAAATTTTGGACTTTCTTCTATTTTTGTACCACTTTGATATTTTTTACAAAAACATACATAACTTTTAATAGGACCAAAAATACGTTCACAAAAAAGACCATTTCTTTCTGGTTTATGAGTTTGATAATCAATAGTATGTGGTTCGGTAACACATCCTACAACTTCTCCATTTGGAAGTGTTCTTTCTGCCCATTTTTTAATTTCTTCAGAAGAAACTAAACCAATATGACAATATTGAGAATTTTGTACATTTTTCATATTTTGAAAGAAGAAATAGATTCCATACAAGTATATTTTGAATATTAAATGATATTTAAATATCCTTTTGTTGTTTCATTAAATTTCTTCTTGAAATAGAAGAATACTCAATTTTGATTCCTAAACAATATAGTTCACGAATCAATAATTTTAATGAATCTTGTGCACCTAAAGGTTGCTGAATAATTTGACCTGAAGTAATTGCACTAAACGCATCTGAACGTCCCATAACATGATCTGATTTGATTAATAACATTTCTTGTAAAACATGCGCTGCTCCAAATCCTTGTAATGCCCACACTTCCATTTCTCCAACTCTTTGTCCTCCTTGTCTTGATTTACCTCGCAAAGGTTGTTGAGTTACTAAAGCATAAGGTCCAGTTGAACGTGCATGAATTTTATCATCTGCTTGATGAATCAATTTAAACATATAAGCTCGTCCTACTGTGATAGGTTGATCAAACATTTGACCATTTCTTCCATCAAATAAACGATTTTTACCAGGAGTATCATATTCGAATAACCAAGGATAATTAGTAATTTTACTAGATTCATAGAGTTCAGAAAATACTAATTTTCGAGAAGCTCCTCTTTCATATCTTTCATCAAATGGCATAATACGATAATGTTTATTTAAAAAACCACCAGCCAACCCTAAAACACATTCTAACACTTGTCCAACATTCATACGCGATGGAACACCCAAAGGACTAAGTACCATATCAAGAGGTGTTCCATTTTGCAAGTAAGGCATATCTTGTTTTGCCAAAATTTTAGATATTATTCCTTTGTTTCCATGTCTACCAGCTACTTTGTCGCCTATTTTAATTTTTCTTTTTTGTAAAATAGAGACGCGAAGAATTTTGTTTTGTTTTAAAATACCTACATCTCGAGAAACCCATCTAACATCAATTACTCTACCACCTGCTCTTAATGGAACTTTAAAAGAGGTATCCTTACTTTTAACAGCTTCGGCACCAAAAATAGCTTGTAACAGTTTACTTTCTGGGTGAGAACCTATTGACTCTTGAGGAGTAATCTTTCCTACTAACACATCTCCTGGTTCGACCCACGCTCCTATCAAAACAATACCATCTTTATCTAAATTTCGTAAAAAATGCTGATTTACATGAGAAATTTCCTTTGTTATAATTTCATTTCCTTCTGTAGTATCAAACAATTCTATTTCATATTCTTCTATGTGCAAAGATGTATAAAGATCTTCTGAAACAAGTCTTTCATTAATAAGAATAGCATCTTCAAAGTTATAACCTTCCCATGGCATATAAGCGACTAAAATATTTTGTCCAAGCGCCAACTCTCCATTAAGGGTAGCACTTCCATCTGCAATAATTTGTCCTTGTTGAATTACTTCATTAGTGGATACCAATGGTTTTTGATGTATACATGTACTATTATTTGATCTTTCTAAAGTATTTAAAATTATTCTTGAAATACTTCCGTTTAAATTTAAATGAAATATAGAATGAGAATCTACATATTTTATTATTCCATTTTCCATAGATGAGACTGTACTTCCTGAATCTAATGCCACTTGTGCTTCTAAACCTGTTCCTACAATTGGTTTGTTAGGATTAATTAATGGTACAGCTTGACGTTGCATATTGGAACCCATTAATGCACGTGTAGCATCATCATGTTCCAAAAAAGGAATAAGAACTACACCTATAGAAAAATAATGCACTGGAAGTATATTACGAAGATGAACTTCGTTCCAAGCTATGGACATGAATTCACGACGATATTGAACAGGACTAGTTAATTTATCATCAATATTTTGTATTATTTTCAATAAACTTCCTGTAGCTATTTTATAAACATCATCTTCATTTGAAGCAAATGTTCTTATTTGCGTTCTTTGCATAAATTCATTGTTTACAAAATAAAAAGGATTTGTCACTATACCTTCTGAATTAATTTGTACAGATATTGTAAAAGAAGTTACAACACCAGCATTTTGTCCTTCTGCTGTTTCTACAGGACAAATTCTGCCATACTGACTAGCATGAATATCGCGTGCTCGGAAAGTAGCAGTTCTTGTACTTAATCCTCCTGGACCTAAGGAACTTAATCTACGTTTATGTACCATATCAGCAAGAGGATTAGTTTGATCTAAAAACTGACTTAAAGCATAAGATCCAAAAAATTGATTAAATGTAAGTGTAAAAGGAATTATACCTATCAATCTTCTAGGAGATACCAATCCATTAGATAAAGAAATTTCTTGAATTCTTTTAGAAATTCTTTCTTTTAAATCTTCTAATGCTATTTGAAGTTGTTCATACATAATATCTCCAACTGATTTTATGTATTTGTTACTAAGTTCATCTATATCGTCTACATATAAATTCGAAGAAGCAGCTTTTATAAGATTATCTGCTATTAGTACAATATCTTGAGGTAACAAAACAGAATCCTGAGGAATAGTTATATTTGTGTTTTTATATAATGTTTGGTTTATTTTTAATCTTCCAGTACGACCTAAATCATAAGGAATACTAAAAATATCATACCAAACAGAATTCGATTCTTGTTTTTTATTTTTTATTCTTTGTCGAACAATTAAATTGGTAAGTGTTTTATGAAATCTTCGTTCTGCATCATCTATATTATAAACAAGTTCATCTAATTTTTTAGTACGAATAATTAATTTGGAAGGAATATTAATAATATCTAATCCCATACAAAATAATAAAAGGACAATGGACACTTTACATTTTCTAGTGATACGTACAAAAAGATTTCCTTTTAAATCAAGTTCTAATCTAATTCTTCTTCCTGAATTACAAATTATAGTTGCAATATAAACATCTTCTGAATTTAAAGTATAATAAATACCTGGAGTTCTAAGTATTTGATTTACGATACATCTAGAAATACCATTAATGACAAATGTTCCACTTGTATCCATTAATGGAATACTACCTAACCATAAAGTTTCTCTTCGTTTTTTACCATTTGATGTATCCATAAAATGTGCTGGAACGTATAGATTACAAGCATAAGTAGATAAATTGTGAATAGATTCGATACTAGTTAATCGTGGTTTTTCTAGTTTATACAACTTACCAAATAATTTAAATTCAAATCGTTTTTTTGTAATTAATCGTAAATTTCCAACAGATTCTAATTCGTATGGAAGACTTTTTTGAAAGAAATTACAAACACTTTGAAATTGAATTTGTCTTAAATCAGGTAATACAAACATCATTGTGTTGTTTTATTTTTTAAATATAAAGTCATAATTTTTGAGATTTGTTCAATTTCATGTTGAAATAATGCAATGCATACAATATCAGTATTTTCTAAATTAAGGTTGACTTTACTTCGAAAATATTGTAGAATTTGGTATGTAATTTATATTTAAATATAAATTATTCTTAAAAAGATTATATATTAAATTTAAATATATTATAAAACAGTAATTTAAAAGGCGACATGGCCAAGTGGTAAGGCAGAGAATTGCAAATTCTTTATCCCCAGTTCAAATCTGGGTGTCGCCTTTGTACTAATTTAGATATCGAAATTCGATTCAAAAACATTTTAAACTAATCTAATCTAAAATGTTTAATATTAACAAATAAAAAGTAAATATATTTTACATATTATAGAATAATATGTAAAATATATTTTTAATTATCTAATACAAAAGGATTATTAAAAAAACTATATTCCATTTGATATAAAATAAAAAAACTTCAATATTAAATTGCACTTATTGTTAAAAATTATCTAATTTTCAATTTAACATCTTGTAACTCAAAACATAACATATTACAATTATTTGAGAAATAAAAATAAAATATAAAAAAGGACATATATCTTATGGACATAATTAGTATTGGTTGGGCATCTTTAATGGTAGTATTTACTTTCTCTTTATCCTTGGTAGTATGGGGAAGAAGTGGATTATAATATATAAATAGTGCTAGTTTATTTTATAAAAAATGTATTTGTATGTTCTGTTAATTAACAATTCAATCTTAGAACCTTAATTCAAGTTCTTTATTGAATTCTAAATAAGTACATCAATTAATTTGAACATACAAACAATATTATGTTCTCAATAAAAATCTTAGCATATAAGAAATGTTATTCATGATTATATGCTAAGTATCAAATATTTTTTGAAATATCAGTGATATATTTATTATGATACATAACAAATATAATATAAATATAACATATAAAACATAATCTTTAAAAATCAAAAGGCTTGATCCAAAAATTCGATCTATATTCATAATCAATGGGCAAAGTATAGATAATTTGTCTTTGTTTTACACAAGAAACAAAACTATTTGAATGAAATAATTTAAAATATTTATAAAATGGTATAAATGGATTTTTTGAAGTTAATATAATTTTGTTTTTATCATTTTTTAAGAAATAATATTTCAAATCTAATTTTGATATATTATTTTGTTCGATTTGTTTAATATTATTATTACGAAGCCAAAGACTTTCCGCTACAAAGAAAATAGCTGTTGCACTTGATAATAATTGACATAGTAAAAGAATTGGATCTAAACGCCATCCTTGAAACATCAAAATACTTCCACACAATAAACCAACAGAAGAAAAAAACAAATCATAATCTCTAGATAATCCAGGATTTTTAGTTCTTATAATATAAAGCAATATTCCTACTAGTACTAATCCTATACCAAGAATACTACTAGGACCGAATTCGATTTGGATCATATAATAATATTTAAATATTCATTTTATTTTTTTTATTAAATAAATAAATATTACCAAAATAAATATTTATTTTAACAAATGTTTTATAATACAAATTATGGTAAATAAATACAATATTTTGCTTTATATATAAAGCAAAATATTGTATTTATTTAAATATAAAGAACATTCAATGTTAAATTATTTGAATTATCTGATAGAATGAATATTAACTTTTTGCACCTTCTGTTTTAACATACAAAATAATCAGAAATGCAGTAGGAATAAGAATAAAAAGAGCCGTAGCAATAAACGCTAATATATTTACTTCCATAATATGCGTAAAACTATAATATATAAATATTTTGAAATATAACGTGCTGTTATATAATTGTGCAATCTATCCTAATATATTATATTGTTTTTAAATCAAACAAAACAACTATACAATCATATGCCTTGAAGAGGACTTGAACCTCCACACCTTTCGGCACGAGATTTTGAGTCTCACGTGTCTACCATTTCACCATCAAGGCTAAGATTTGTTAATATTTTAAACTTTTAATATTATTATCATTTTTAAGGTTAATATTTGAAACATCATTCTAATAATATTAGAATGATGTTTCAATATTATTATCATTTTTAACGAAAATGAGCAAATGCTCTATTAGCTTCAGCCATTTTATGAGTTTCTTCTCTTTTTCTGATTGCATTACCTGTTTGTTTAGCTGCATCTATGAGTTCGTAAGTCAATTTTAATGACATATTGCGGCCCGAACGTTTGTGGGCTGCAGCAAGAATCCATCGAATGGCTAAAGCTTTTCCTTGAGAAGGTTGAACTTCTACCGGAACTTGATAAGTAGATCCTCCTTTACGTCTAGCTTTCACTGCTACATTAGGAGTTGCACGATAAACTGCTTGACGTAACACATTTAATGGATTCTGTTGAGTTTTTTCTTTTATAGATTTCATTGCTTTGTACAAAATACGATAAGATAAACTTTTTTTTCCATGTTTTAACACTCTGTTAACAAACATATTAACCAAACGATTTGTATAAACAGGATCAGGGTTTATAGGTCTTTTTTCAGCTATTTCACGTCGTGACATTAATTCTATAATAATATATTAATTATATAAATCCAAACTTTTAAATTATTTAGGACGTTTTACTCCATATTTAGAACGACCTTGTTGACGATTTTTAACACCAACAGCATCTAAAGTTCCTCTTACAATATGATATCTTACGCCAGGTAAATCTTTAACCCTACCACCTCGTATTAGTACAACAGAATGTTCTTGTAAATTATGACCAATACCAGGAATATAGGCAGTTACTTCAAAACCAGAAGTAAGTCTTACTCTGGCTACTTTACGAAGAGCGGAATTTGGTTTTTTGGGAGTAGTTGTGGTAAAGTTGATAGAAAATACTTGACTACCACTCTGCAAAACCGTACATGAAATTTACATTTCATACGGCTTCTCGTGAACATTCTTTGAGAAAGAAATCAATATCTTAAATTTGTTATAAAATTGAAATTTTTAACAAATTATATTATCGTTCACGGGTTAATGTAAGTTAATCCATAAAATTAAATACAAATTTGATTTGAAAAAAGTTAAATAAAGAATGAAAAGATTTACAAGAAACAAAAAAATTGCTTGTATTGAATTTACAATCAGTTAAAATACAGACAGAACATTAAGCTTTAAAAAAAAAACGATACTAATAATTGAATTTTAAGTTATGTCTAAAAGAATGGCGTTTATGTACTTGCTCTCTATAGAGAGCAAGTACATAAACGCCATTCTTTTATGCTGTTTAAGACAATATTAATACTATTAAAGAGTATCGATAGTATCGAATTCGAATTTAATTTCTTTCCAAACTTCACATGCCGCTGCTAATTCTGGACTCCATTTAGTAGCTTCACGGATAACTTCATTTCCTTCACGAGCCAAATCACGTCCTTCATTACGTGCTTGTACACAAGCTTCTAAAGCTACACGATTTGCTGCTGCTCCAGGTGCATTTCCCCATGGGTGACCTAGAGTTCCACCACCAAATTGTAGTACAGAATCGTCTCCAAAAATTTCTGTCAAAGCAGGCATGTGCCACACATGAATACCACCGGATGCTACAGGAAGTACACCTGGCATAGATACCCAGTCTTGAGTAAAGTAAATTCCACGGCTACGATCTTTTTCAATATAGTCATCACGTAAAAGATCTACGAATCCAAGAGTTACTTGACGTTCTCCTTCTAATTTACCAACTACAGTACCTGAATGAATATGGTCTCCACCAGACATACGTAATGCTTTAGCTAACACGCGGAAATGGATTCCGTGATTTTTTTGTCTATCAATTACTGCATGCATAGCGCGGTGAATATGTAGCAATAATCCATTATCTCGACAATATAAAGCTAGACTAGTATTAGCAGTAAACCCACCTGTTAGGTAGTCATGCATAATAATAGGTACACCAAGTTCTTTTGCGAATTCTGCTCTTTTCAACATTTCTTCACAAGTTCCTGCAGTAGCATTTAGATAGTGTCCTTTAATTTCTCCTGTTTCAGCTTGAGCTTTATAAATAGCCTCAGCACAGAACAAAAATCTATCTCTCCAACGCATGAAAGGTTGAGAATTTACATTTTCGTCATCTTTAGTAAAGTCTAATCCACCACGAAGTACTTCGTAAACTGCTCTACCATAGTTTTTAGCAGATAAACCTAGTTTTGGTTTAATTGTACAACCTAATAAAGGACGACCATATTTATTTAATTTATCTCTTTCTACTTGAATACCATGTGGAGGACCTTGGAAAGTTTTAGAATAAGCAGGTGGAATACGAAGGTCTTCCAAACGCAATGCTCTAAGTGCTTTAAATCCAAATACGTTTCCTACAATGGAAGTAAATAAATTAGTAACAGAACCTTCTTCAAATAAATCTAGAGGATATGCTACATATGCAATGTATTGATTTTCTTCACCAGCTACAGGTTCAAGATCATAACAACGACCTTTGTATTTGTCTAAACTAGTAAGACCATCAGTCCATACAGTAGTCCAAGTACCAGTAGAGGACTCTGCTGCTACTGCAGCACCTGCTTCTTCCGGTGGTACTCCAGGTTGAGGAGTCATACGAAATGCAGCTAAGATATCAGTGTCTTTAGTTTGATACTCAGGAGTATAATAAGTAAGTCGATAATCTTTTACCCCTGCTTTGAATCCAGCAGCTGTTTTGGTCTCCGTTTGTGGTGACATAGTTGGTTGATATAAATTAATTGATGTTTCTTGTAAGCATAACGTCTGCTCGGAAATATGTATTCTACATCTTTATACGTATATTTATTATAGTATAGTTAGAAAGGTGTAGATACATTATAACAAAATGTTATCTATATTTTATAATAGAATGAAAGTTTAAGCAAGCCTTTTCATATTAAATTTATATTTTTACAAGACAAAAATTTGAAAGATTAATATTAAATTAATAAAATTTGTGTAACCGAGAGAATTGGGAAACCATATTGATAGAATGATGAAACAAAATGTTATTGTAAATATCGAATAAATTGTTTTTATTTTCTCTAAAATTAAAATATGTTTTTTCGAACAAGAATTTGGAATTTGTTGTGATAAAGATATGATAAATTTGATTTATGATTAATCTTGTATGTATGATAACATAAATATATTTTTAAATTTATTATAATTTACCTTTTGAAATGAGTATAAAATCAGAATTTATTTTATTTGAACCAATTGTAGGTTCTAAAAGATTGAGTAATTATTTATGGGCATTTATTTTATTGTTTGCAGCAATAGCTTTTATAGTGGTAGGAATTTCTAGTTATTTGAAAAAAGATCTTGTTTTTTTTCTTCGATCTCAAGACATTATATTTACACCTCAAGGTTTAATTATGTGTTTTTATGGAATTAGTGCTTTTTTTTTAAGTTGTTATTTATGGTCAATAATATTATGGGATATTGGAAGTGGATATAATGAATATGATAGAAAAGCAGGTACTGTCTATTTATTTCGTTGGGGTTTTCCTGGTAAAAATAGACGTATACGTCTTCGTTGTTCAATACAAAATGTACAAGCTATTAAATTAATTGTAAATCAAAATATTGCTTCTAGTTATATTATTTCTCTTAAATTAAATGAACAACAAAATCTTCCTTTAATTCAAATTAACGATGAATTAACTTGGAAAGAAACAGAAAAAAAAGTAGCAGAATTATCTCAATTTTTACGAATTCCAATCGAAGGATTGGAATCTAATTTACTATAATGATACAATTTTTTTGTACAAATGTATATATTTGCAATAAGACCAAAATCACTTAAGATTCGGTTCTATTAATAAAATTAATATAAAATTAATAAAATTATCAATTAATCAAATTGAATATTTTATACTATTATCATGTATTCTTATATTATATTGATATGTAAATGGCTTTGTACATTTTCAAATCAAGCACTTGAAAATGCATACATTGCTACTAAAAAAGTTCGTCAAATACAATCTGATTACATTTATTATAGATCTCAAATTCCATCTAAAACTTCATGGTATAATGTATCGTTGTACATTAACTCTATATTAACTCAATGCTCATTTAACATATATTACAATTTATTCAAATTTAAAATTACTAAATATTTGTTAAATCAATTATTAAATTTGTTAAACAAATATAAAAGTAATTTTAATAACAATATTAATCAAAATGATTTAATTATAGACAAATTAACTTCTTATTTAAATACAACTCGTTATGCAAAATTATCATTTAATAATTCGAATTCTGAATCAAATTTGCAAAATTATCATTTAATACAATCAGATAATACGCTAGACAATTTAGTTGATTTATCTGATATGTTGACAATAAAACATTTAAATTTAAATCAAATTGAATTTTCAACTAACTGGAACAAAATAAAAAGAAAACTTACGTGGATAGAAGCTACATTGATAGATTTAAAAAATTTACAAATTAAATCTGATGAATTTGTCTTATCAAACAGACAAGAAGATAATAAAAAATACAATGTGTCTAAAGTCAATACTCCTATTATTGCATATGAAGATGTAGGATTAGTACCTAGATCTATTACACGTACATTTTCGAGATTTAAAATTGAATTAGAAGGTCAGTCTGTATCTTTGGTTCTTCCTGAATTTAGATTAGCTAAATATCAAGCAGTTGCTTCGTTACAATATATGGCATGCTTATTTATTATTCCGTGGATTGTCTCTACTGCTTGTAAAATATTAGTCTTAGAACCGTTAATTACATACTATTGGAATGCAACACAACCACAAATATTTATAAATGTATCACAAGAAGACAAAACATTAAAACGTCTTCAACAAATAGAAGAACTCCTTTGGCTTGATATAATTATCAATGATAATTTACAAAAATCTTCTCAGGATCAATCTATTTATATACATAAAAAAACTATAGAATTAGTCAATAAATATAATAATGATAGTATAGAAAATATATTACATTTATTTGTAGATTTATTTTCGTTTACTACTATAGCATTAATATTAACTTGGGGGAAAACAAGACTTGCCATTTTAAGTTCTTGGATCCAAGAATTATTTTATAGTTTAAGTGATACAATGAAAGCATTTATAATATTGTTATTAACCGATTTATGTATTGGATTCCATTCACCTCATGGATGGGAAATTTTGATAGGTCTATTATTAGAATATTTCGGATTTTCTCATAATAAACATGTTATTTCATGTTTTGTGTCAACTTTTCCAGTCATTCTTGATACAGTATTTAAATATTGGATTTTTCGTCATCTTAATCGAATTTCTCCTTCGATTGTAGTTACATATCATAGTATGAATGAATAATTCATTCATATTTTGATTGTTTTGTATTTAGAAATCGTTTATTATTATTTAAAATTGTAAAATCAAACATAATTCTTGACTTAATGTAACAAATACAATAAAATATATGATAGGAAACCAATCAATTGGTAATACTTTTATATTAAGTGTTAGGGCGGACGTAGCCAAGTGGTTAAGGCAGTGGATTGTGATTCCACCATTCGCGGGTTCAAACCCCGTCGTTCGCCCTAGTCTATTTAAATTTATTGTTTTTGTGAATATTATGAAAGAAAATTTAATTTGAATTGAAAAAAAATATGATAGATCTGATTTGAATTTATAAATAAACTAAAATAGTTGTTTATCTAAAAACATTGTTGACATTTTAATTATCATGAAACAACATAATCAATTGATTTATTCAAATTGGCATAATAATTTACCATTTACCAATCGATTATCTTATAAATCAAGACAAATTACATTTAAATATAGTCGATTTATTTATTTGATTTGCGATTATAGATTAACTTACAAATATACCATTTTAGTGAATCGGAATGACAAATGGTCTATTTATTCTAGTATTTCAGCACATAATATTATTTCACAAAAAAAATTTTTACCATTTGTTTTTTTATTACATAAAAATATAAAAAAATGGTGTATTAGCGTACAATTTCAATTAAATTATTTTACTTTGTTTTCAAAACAAGATTCGATTTGGAAATCAATTTGGAATAAAAAAATTTGGGTTTTATTACATGATACTTTCAACTATATATTATTTCCTATTATTAATTTTACAAAACAATTTTATAAAATTCGTTATAGTACATTGGTTATATATAGCACACATTGGCTTAACCAAATATATCATATTTTGTATTTAATTTTTGGTGTTATACCTATAATATTGTTTTCAAATAAAAAATATCTAAAAAAAACATATGTATTAGATAATAATATTAATTTTTATAATAGTGTCAAAAATATTAAATCTATATTTCAAATTACAAGTTTACTTTGTGTATCAATATTAATTTATAAATTCAATACACAAAATATATTCAAAAATTATACATTCAATCTACCACATCTAACATCTAAATACATATCTTCAGATCTTAACAATAAATTTTATTCTTTTGATCAAAATTTATTGTGTAATGAAAAAATATTCACAAATGAAAACCAATCTAGACTTCAGGTATTTCCATTTCATTTAGAAAATAAAAAAATCAATTTTTCTGATTTATTTATTTCAAAATTACATCATAATATAAAACGGCTTGATAAAGCACAATCGTTACCATATTTAGATAATATGAAACATATTCAAATAAATCTAAATAATAAAAAGTATGATGATATTTCTAAATTAGAAAAAATCGTTTTTGAATTAAGTGTTTTTCAAAATAATCTAATTCATATAAATGATTTTCTTGATAATCTTAAATATAAATTAGATGTGAATAAATATAAATTTAATTTTAATGTTTTAAATACGAATATTGTTAAAAATAATAATATTCTAATTTTTATTGTTAATACAATTAATCAAATAATAACAAAACTGTATTTATTTTTTACAAAAATAACAGATCACATTCAAAATAATAAATATTTATTATTTATGTTATTTCGTATACAAAATAACAATTATATTAATAATTATTTTAAAACACCGATTTTCACAATATATAATAATGAAATACATTTAAAAACACGTTTTAATATTCTATCAACAAATTATAAGAATATATTTTCTTACAAGAATATTTCTCATTTACAAAAAAAAAATATAACTAAATTAATAAAAGATAATCTTACACTAAATATATCTAACATTACTAAATCATTTCCATATTCAAATATAAAATATAATGATATTTCATATAATAAACTTATTTTAAAAATAAATAAACTTAATAATCAATTAACTCGATTTGAAAATATTCAAAATAAAAATCAATACAATTCTAATCTATTAAATATGATTGATAGTCAATTATATTCGTTTAATAACACAAAAATGATTGATACAATACAATCATTTTTGAAATTAGTTAGCACAACAGAATATAATTTTTTTCATCATGTTTTATATACACCAAAATTGAATCGTAATGAAACTTCTAATAAATTTCTTTTTAAGACAAAAACAGAAACAAAATTTAATGAAAAATTAAATCAAACATTAAAAAAATATTTGTGTTCACAAATAAATATAATAATAAATTATAATAAAATGACATCAAATGAATTATATCCAAATGTTTTCTTGTCTAAAGAAAATTTATATTTATTGCGTTATATAAAACAAATTATATTAGAATTTAAACGTTGTCAGTATTTTAATCATATTATACATTTATCAAAATATTTCTATATTCAAAATCAAAAATGGAATCAACTATCAATCACAATACCAAAAGTATTCATTAAATCAAATAATATTCCATTAGATGCAAGATTATTATTACAAAATTCCATATTAAAACCATTACATTATAAAAATAATTTGATTTGGTCGTTTTCTTCTATTTATTCCACACAAAATTTTTATAAATCTACAGGAATTGTGATTAATAATAAAATTGATCATATAAAATTCTACAAACCATCTGAAACAATTCTATTCACTAATCATTTTAAATGGTTATATAAAGTTCCATTTTTCTTTAGTCAAATTTATCATTTGTATTTATATCGTCAAACAAATGTATTAAAACAATATAAACCATGGTTTCTTACTACGAAATTCTGGATATTCTATCATAAAATTTTTGAAACAAATATTTTATTAATTCAACAATATAGTTATGATCGTATTTACAACATAAATTATATTGTATTTAATAAATTCAATAATTGGAGTAATAAATTGAATTTATTGTTGAATAAATTAGTTACTCAATCTTTTTTAAAAGATATTAAATATTATTGGATAAATTCATTGGTTTTATCAAAAAGAGAATTATTTGATTTTCAAAAACAATTAAGAGAATCGATTGCATATCGTAATATACTATGGATAAATAATAATAATATACAATTAGATGGAATCGATTGGTCTATTATTATTATTATTATATTAGGGTGTAGTATATGTATTTATAATGTGTCATCTTTTGTTATATATAATCAATTTGTTTTATGGCAAAAATTTAATTATACTTGTAATCTTAATAATCCTTCTTGGATTTTACAATTTCAAATTTTGTTTTTTAAAAATATCTTATCACCTTTAGAAACAACATCTTTTCAAACGGCTTACTTATTAAGTAAAATTATGGATATACAACATAATTTTTATTCTGGATGGATTGGTTCTAAAATAATTCCTAAATTGACTTTAAAAATTCAAGCCTTGGATCTGTCTCTAAAACAACAAAATGTAACAATTCAATCTTTTTTACAACTAAAATTTCATCATAATAAATTGCATATTAATAGATGTGTCGATAATAAATTGAATTATACACAAATATTAAAATTTCAAAACATATCGAATCCATATTCTATATATAATATCGATATTATATATAATTCATTCAAAAATGTCATATTAGCTTCTACTTTGAATTGTATCAATTTACAATCATTTCCATTAAAAAGAAAAATAAATTTACAACCAAAATTAGATCAATTAATTCAAAAAATTCAAAATAATTTTACTAATGTATCTACCATTTGTTTAGATTTAACCGATGATAAGTCAGATCATATATTGTTAGTTTCCTCTAATAAAATTGATCCAACTTATTTCCAATATTTAATACCTCATTATTTCAATATTATTCAAATATCAGCTGAAAAATTAATTTGTCCAAGTAGACAAAATCTATTTGATGAAATATATATAAAAGAAAGTATAAAAAAAATAGCAATAATATTAAAATTATCTCGACGATTACGTAATTGTATTATTTGGATTCCAGATTTTCATAAATTTTGTTCATACTCTTTACATCATCAAATTGATTTAATAAGTCATTTTATATTGAGTACTTTGTTAAAAAATATAGTGAAATTTCACAAATTTCATATCTCACGTAAAATTTATTTTATTGGGTCTACCAATAATGTTGAACAACTTGAGTCGACATTAATTTATCCAAAACAATTTAATTCTCTTATTTACATTCGAACATTAGATATGTTTCATCGTAACCAAATGTTGTTTACATTTTTAAATAATTCAAAATATAAATTTAAATATAATTTCAATCAATTAAATCAAGAAATTGGAAATAGAACTAAAGGATACGATTGGAATGATTTATTAGGTTTAGCAAATGAAATGGCTCTTGTTGCTATAACACAAAATACATATTTAATTAATACAAATACATTGAAATTTGCAATGTATAAGCAAATTTCTACTATCAACAATATTATTTCAGTTGATACATTTCAAAAATCATACAATTTAATAAAAACAAATTTTTCGAACAATTTGTTAAAACATTTTCTTTTAAAACAACAAGTCTTCTATTATAAAATAGGTAAAGCAATCGTTGCTAGTATATTTAAAAATCCAAATTGGATTATATTTTTTCCCATCCATAATATGATGTGGAAAACAAGATTTTATTATTTATTACAAACATATTTAGAATTAAATACATGTGATAATACTATCACCATAATAGCTATTATGCCTATTATCTTGAATTGTTTAGGAGGATTAGCTGCTCGAGATGCTTGGATTTCTTTCACAAATAAATTCACAAATAATGGATTTATTTTAATACATGAAATAGAAAACGATATTAAATTAGCTTCAGGATTATTCGGAGGCTTATTTTCATCTATTTGTTTTTGTGATATAAAATACCCACAATTACAAAAATCAACAAAATTTATTGATTCTACAAAAGATCATAAAAACAACATATTAATTGATGAATATAATTTGAAATGTATAAATAATAACAATATGTTAAATGTAAATAAAATTACTTTATCATATTATCATTCAAATAAATTAGTTAATGAAAAATGTTTAAATAATATACAATGGGGATATAGAATAAAACGTTTTCCAATATGTAAAAATATATTTTTTAATTCTATTCATACAATACAACAATATATATGGTCATCTTCATCCTATAATTCGGATTCGCAAGCGTTTTTGGATACAGAGTCAAAGAATTGGTTTAAAGATGTACCATATAGAAGAAATATAATTCAGAAACAACCAGAAATGAAAATGGAAATCGATAAAAATAAGCAGTTAACACATTTTAATAATTTAATTGGAATTGATATGAATTATCATAATTTTATAGAATACACATTCATAGAAAACTCAATAATATTAATGTTAGGAAAACCTATATTAAGTCAAAGAAATTTGATTTTGAACAACACAATTTCTTTTTGGTATCGAGATCTTCTTATTACCAAAGATATTTTAACTACTTTATTTATAAAGTATGGACAGAACAAACGTTACCATAACTATCTACGTTCACAAATGTCTTGGTTGAATATGAAATTTAATAACAAATTATTAACCAATGAATCTAAAATTGTAAAATATCAACAATTATTGTCAGAACAAACATCTTTTAATATTTTTCAATCAATGATAAAAATAAGCACTCAAATGAAACGCCCACAATTGTGTTTTCCTGCTTATTTTTATCAACGTTCAATTGCTAATAATACGTATAACAACTATAATGAATGGTTCATATTAAATGAATCTAATACTAAAATAGTTAGAGAAATGTTTGTTTCTCAAACTATTTTAGAGAGTTATAACTATTTGTTACGTTGTTTTTTGTCTCACTTTCAATTTATTCTAAATAATTAATAATGTTGAATGATATATGTTGCTATTTCTTTGAAAAATTTTTCAAAGAAATAGCAACATATGTGAATTTATATGTATCTTATCAAAATTTGGTTAATGAGAAAAAAAATAATATCAAAATATTACAAACAAAAAAACAGATCAAACTATTTTAAATTTTAATCGGGATTGACGGGGTTCGAACCCGCGACTTCCGCCTTGACAGGGCGGTGCTCTAACCAATTGAACTACAATCCCTGTTAGAAATTATATGTAAAAAAATTACTACTATAATAAAAGTATATTGTGATTCAACATAAAATACAATTATTTATTACAAATAATAAGAATTATGTTAAGGTCTTAAATAATATAAGATATTTTAAGCTAGCAGATTTATAACCATATGAATACGAATGAAAAATTTTCATTCGTATTCATATGGTTATAAATCTGTTAGCTTAATGTTTTGGAACGAGTAGCATAACCAAATACTTCACTAAATTTTTCTTTTACCAATAATCCAGAATCAATTGATTCCAAAGGATCTTTACGTAAACGATGACGAAGACATAAAGGAATAATAGTCAGAATATCTTTTGGAGTTACTTGATCACGACCATTAAATGCAGCTAATGCTTTTGCTGCACGATTTGTTACAATATCTCCTCGCAAACCGTCTACATTCAATTCAGCACAAATTTTAGAAATATTTACTCGCAATTCATAATCAATATTTACATTTGTCAAATATTTTCTAGCCTCTTCAATTTGTTTTCTAAGACTCTCTTGCGAAGTATTATAGTGTTGTTTAAATGTTTTAGGATCTTTATCAAAATTAGATCTTTCTTCTACTATTTTGACTCTTAATTCTGCATCTTTAACTGTTCCTACTTGTGCATGCATACCGAATCGATCTAAAAGTTGAGGTCTTAACTCACCTTCTTCTGGGTTTCCTGATCCAATTAAAATAAATCGAGCAGGATGAGATATAGAAATTCCTTCTCTTTCAACAGTATTCCAACCTGAAGCAGCTGCATCTAATAATACATCTACTAAGTGATCATCTAATAAATTTACCTCATCTACATATAAAATGCCACGATTTGCTTTTGCTAATAAACCCGGTTCAAACGCTTTAACCCCTTCTGTAAGAGCTTTTTCTATATCAATAGTGCCACAAACACGATCTTCTGTAGCTCCTAAGGGTAAATCTACCATTGAAATTTGAGTAGTAATTCTAGGTAAAACTTCTTTTTGTCTAATTCTATTACGAACTTCTTCACTCATTAGTTCAGGATCGTATGGATCAGAATTAAAAGGATCGTCCATTACTACTTCAATTTCTGGTAATAAATCTACTAAAGCTCTTACAGTAGTTGATTTTCCAGTACCTCGATCACCCATTATCATAACCCCTCCTATTTTGGGGTCAATAACATTTAAGATAAGCGCCAATTTCATTTCTTCCTGGCCTACTATAGCAGTAAAAGGAAAAATTGTTTTTGTAAATGTATTTTCTTCTGGTTTAACGTTCATAAAACAACAAGATAAAATAAAATTCTGATAAATAAAAATTTTTTCTTTATAATCCAAATCGTATATTCATTTCATTTAATGTAATCATACCATATTATATATCAATGAATGTCAAATATAAATAATGAAAATAATAATGATATTCATTATTTATATAATATGATTACACCAACAAAAACATATTTTGTTATTTGAAATATAAAGTCATTCAGCTTGCATATTTTAAATAACAAGTATCTTTTTTTTTCGTTTTTTATATATTAATATACGATATATTGAATAAAAAAAGTATTTATGACATAATAAAAGTAAGCGGGTATAGTTTAGTGGTAAAAGTGCGATTCGTAAAAAAATTAACCCTTCAAGGTTAGTTTTTCAGATTGTATGCAATCTGGACACTTCATCTATATAAAGGATTAATCCTTATTGATAAATGCAATCATATAAATAAACATCTATATAAATAACATATTATAATATTCATTTGGTAACAATTTTATTGTAATAAGATTATTTATTTAAGCAAGATTGATATGAATGATGGTTAATTACCAATTATTCATGATATAAAATGTCTATGAAAATATCCAAAAGTCATTATATACCATCGTAAATTAACTATAGGCATTGTTTTCTATACAATGTCATTTGAAAGCTTAATAAAATGAATCTAATTTACTAGTGTCATATGCAATTATATATTAAGCTCGATGGGGATCTTCTTTCTAAAGACATAAAAAAAAGATGAGGAACGAAACAATTGAAGTAGAATTATCTATTAAATATTTTCTCAAAATACTTCAAAAGGATTATCTAAGACGCAAATATGTGATCAAAGTACACATATCTATGCTGACATAGATACTGTAAATTATTTATTTAAATTGCAGAAAAGCTGGATGAACATAAATATTCATGTCCAGTTTGGAAGTAGCGATGAAAAATAACACACATCGACTATAACCCTTAGCCTTCCAAGCTAATGATGCGGGTTCGATTCCCGCTACCCGCTTTTTTTAATTATGAAATAAAAATACTCATTTTATTTATAAAAAAACAAGTCAGACGAATAATTCTTAATATTAAGAAGTAAATATACACAAGCATTTGTATTGTTATTATTTTAATAATAATGTGTAAATATCATGCGTCCATCGTCTAACGGATAGGACAGAGGTCTTCTAAACCTCCAATATAGGTTCGATTCCTATTGGACGTAAAATTACATTAAAATTTTACATTAAATATTATTATGATGAATGGAACAGATTTTAAAATAAAATTCAATTATAATATTAGATTAAAGATAGATCACATTTGGCTGTTTTATATTAAAAAATATTTATAAATATGACTGAAATTTTATTATTCGAAGCATTACGAGAAGGTATAAAAGAAGAAATGGATAGAGATCCTCGTGTTCTTGTAATGGGTGAAGATGTAGGACATTATGGTGGATCTTATAAAGTGACTAAAGGATTTGCAGAAATATATGGTGATTTAAGAGTATTAGATACTCCTATAGCAGAAAATAGTTTCACTGGAATGGCCATTGGTGCTGCTATGACTGGACTGCGCCCTATAGTAGAAGGAATGAATATGGGCTTCCTTTTATTAGCTTTTAATCAAATTGCAAATAATGCAGGTATGTTACATTATACTTCAGGAGGAAATTTTACTATTCCGATTGTAATACGTGGTCCTGGAGGAGTGGGAAGACAATTAGGTGCAGAACATTCACAACGTTTAGAGTCATATTTTCAATCTGTTCCAGGACTTCAAATAGTAGCATGTTCTACTCCTTATAATGCAAAAGGTTTGATTAAATCAGCAATCAGAAGTGATAATCCAGTTATTTTATTTGAACATGTTTTGTTATACAACTTAAAACAAGAAATACCAGAAGAAGAATATTTAATATCTTTAGAAAAAGCAGAATTAGTACGACCTGGTACTGATGTCACTATTTTAACATATTCTCGTATGAGACATCATGTTCTTCAAGCTGTAAAAACCTTGTTACATAAAGGATTTAATCCGGAAGTAATTGATATTATTTCACTTAAGCCTTTAGATTTAGGTACTATAGGTACTTCAATACAAAAAACTCATAAAGTAGTTATAGTAGAAGAATGTATGAGAACAGGTGGCATAGGAGCCACACTTAGAGCTAGTATAATGGAACATTTTTTTGATTATCTTGACGCGCCTGTAGTATGTTTATCTTCTCAAGATGTACCAACTCCTTATAGTGGTCCTTTAGAAGAATGGACCGTAATTCAACCAACCCAAATTGTTCAAGCTGTAGAACAACTATTAAAATTTAATCGCTAAAACGAATACGGCTATAAAAATTATAGCCGTATTCGTTTTAGCGATTAAATTTTAATAGTTTAAAAACCCAAATAAATTGGCTGAATTTATCAGCCAATTTATTTGAATTTTTAAACTGATATTTCTGTTGAGAAAGAATTATACATAAATATAACATTATTCCAAAAAAAGGATAATACCAAATTAATTGTGTAAAAAAAAACACTTTTGAATCCTCCCCTAAGTATTTAGTTCAATTTGTTTCAATACTCCAGCTTTATTTAGAATATGATTTACTGTCTCAGTAGGCTGAGCACCTTTTTGAAGTAAAGAAATAATTTTTAAAACATTTAACTGAGTTTGATTTTTATGAGGATTATAAAATCCAACTTCATATAAAGCCCTACCTTCTCTACGACATTTTACATCAATTGCAATTATTCTATAAGTAGGTTTTTGTTTTCTACCGTATCGTTTTAATCTTAATTTAACCATAATATTTGAATATAACAAACAAGAATCACTAATAGTGATTCTTGTTTGTTGTTGTTATTTACATTGTCAAATGTTAACTAAATCATAACATTTTGATAAGTGTAATATTATAACCAATTTAGCATTGAATTCAAAATATAATAATATATAAATTTGATTGTATTCGAAAAATCAATCATTTTCATTATATTGAATTATAAAATTATTAAATATAAATAATTAATATTTAACCATTTAATGCTTCTTTTGCTGCATACATTACTTCAACAGTAATTTGATTTATTGCATTTTGACGTGCAAATTTCTCTGTATTTCTTTTAATTTTTCCTCTTACAAAACCAGGAATTTTATTTAATTCTGCTTGACTTTGAGAATCCCAATGAAAATCGTTTTCAGAAGATAAAGATTTAGTAATAACTTCTTTGGTATCATGACCACCAAATATTTCTAAAAGATGATCTTCCATACCTAAAGTAAATGAATTATATACTAAATCAGCAATTTGATTAGTACCTTCATATCCTAAAAATGGACGATATCCAAGAGGAAAATTTTGGATATGAACAGGAGCTGAAATTACGCCACATGGAATATCTAATCTTTTACCAATATGACGTTCCATTTGACTACCAAAAATAGCTGCAGGTTCTATACGAGCAATCATATCTCCTACTTCGGTATGATCATCTGTGATTAAAATTTCATCACAATAGTTTTGAACTTGTTCTCTAAACCAGTCTGCATCATGTTTGCAATATGTGCCAGCACACACTACTTGTATACCCATTTCTCTTGCTAAAATTTTAGTCATATATGCAGCATGAGTACCATCTCCAAATACAACAGCTTTTTTTCCAGTTAAATTTTGACAATCAATAGATCTTGAAAACCAAGCTGCTTGAGAAACAAAACGAGTTTGTTTATCTATATAATGTTCATAATTAACAGAATGACCTAAAATCACAGGTGCCCATTTGTTTATATGAAATTGAATTTGTCTAATAAAATCAGCAGTCGATACTACTCCCATAGGAGTAATAGCTACATAAGGCATACCATATTCTTCTTCAAGATAAAGAGCAGTCATTAATCCAACTTCACGATATGGAACTATATTAAGCCAAGCTTTTGGCAAATTTTGTAAATTTTCAACTGATCCACCTTCAGGAATTACTTCATTAATTTGAATATCAAGATCTTGAAATAGACGTTTAAGTTCTCGACAATCATGTTGATTATGAAAACCAAGCGTAAATATTCCAATAATATTCACACTTGGTTTTTCAGTAATCACTTGATTTAATTTACCTTGTCTATGTGCTTTTTCTAAATAATATCTTACTACTTGTTCTAATGTACGATCAGCAGCTTGAAGTTCATTTACTCGATAATGATTTACATCTGCTAAAATTACATCAGATTCTGATGTAGTGGAAGCTCTCTCTACAAAATTTTGTAAGTCCTCTTGTAAAATACTAGATGTACATGTAGGAGTTAATACAATTAAATCAGGTTTTTCTTCTTTATCTTTTCGAGTAATATTTTCTACTACTTTTTCTTGAGATCCACGCGCCAATACATGACGATCAACAATACTTGCTGTTACGGGTGTAAAATCTCTTTCCCTTTCTAACATAGAACGCATTACATTAAAATAATCGTCTCCGAGAGGAGCGTGCATAATTGCATGAACATTTTTAAAAGAACTTGCTACACGTAAAGTGCCAATATGAGCAGGTCCAGCATACATCCAATAAGCTAATTTCATGAATTTAATCCTCTTTAATAAAACAAATAAAATGATTATATTTATTTTATTTGTTTTTATATATGATTGCTATATAAATAGCATAAATGTTATCAAAAATAGACATCATAATCATATATTTGAAATCTTAAAAAATATTCTCGGGCGGAAGGATTCGAACCTCCGAATAGCGGATTCAAAGCCCGCGGCCTTACCACTTGGCGACACCCGATTTGGATAGAGTATAGAATCGATTTGTTTCATTCGTATAAATTTTAGCCAATTGACTTATTTGAAAAAATTACTAAAAAATAACACGATTATGATTTATGAACTAATTTGTCTAAAATCAGACATTGTTTAATTCCTTAATATACATTTAACAAACTCTCTTGTCAAGTCTTTAAAAGAAAATAACACAAAAAACTATATTAACAATGAATGTAATTATTATTAAATAATAATTGATATTAATTTGAAGATTTGAATATGTCGTATAAAACTTTAACATGAAAATAAAAAGCAAACTAATTTCAATATATAGAATAATCAATGATAATAAATAATAATAAATAAATTCATTTGGTCAAAAAGATCCAATCTGATATACAAACCAACAAACAAAAATTGTATTTAAGTTTCAATTGTGGTAAACATATATCATTATTAAAAACAAATAATTTATTAATTTTGCTTTCTTATCATATAAAATTAATTGGTAGTCTTTCGATCCAATTAATTTTATAGTAAAATAGAATGTGGAATTTTATTTATTATGTTTGTATAAACAAGCTTTCAATAAATTTATCTCTACAGTTGTTTATCGGAGAATATTTATGTTCACTATGATTACTATTTGCTTTGATAAGTTGTTAGTTTTAGATAATATGTTTCTATTAGCGAAACTTCCAGAAGCTTATGCTATTTTTGATCCTATCGTAAACGTAATGCCTGTTATTCCATTTTTGTTCTTTCTTTTAGCTTTTGTATGGCAAGCAGCTGTAAGTTTTCGATAATAAAATAGGATGAATAATTCATGTACTATTAGAATGAATTGACAATGCTTTCATTCATTAAACTATTTAAAATATAATTATTTATATATGAACAATATGATAAATTGTGTATCTTGTTATATTGTCCAAACATGAGTAATTATTATAAAACAATCAAAACAAAAATAACCTTGGTCTATTTTGATTTAATAAACAAATAGACCAAGATTATCATTGGAGCTATTTTGAATTTGATTGTAAATTGCAATCTTAATTATGTTATTTGTTTACATTAAACAGATTGTCTAGACATACATTTACTTTAATTGAAAAATAACAGAGTTGTTGATTGTGTTCATATCGAAAATCATGTTATTTTTTAATTAAAGAGGGTTAGAATTCCTCGTTTTACTTTCTAAAACACGTCACAAATTGTTATTAATTTGTGTACTCTATTTTATTTTTCAAACTAACTTCATACATAGATTTATGCTAACTCTTAAACTATTCGTATATACTGTAGTGATTTTTTTCGTTTCTTTGTTCGTATTCGGTTTCCTATCAAATGATCCTAGCAGAAATCCGGGACGTAAAGAATAATTGTCTGCAAGTTAATTCATAAAAATTGTCAGATTAAACTATATTGTTTGAGTGATTACAAATACGGAAAGAGAGGGATTCGAACCCTCGGTACTTGCGTACAACTGATTAGCAATCAGCCGCTTTCGGCCACTCAGCCATCTCTCCTTTGTTTAATTACATTTTATTGTAACATTGTGGGTGAAAAAAAATCTAGATTTAGAATCTTATCAAATTAATTCAAATATTCTTGTTGGAATTTCAATTGGAAATTTAAAAGCTAGCCCTCTTAACAATCTCACTTGATATTAATGAGGGCATAGCATGTTTGATTTGAGAAGCTTGGATTATTTGATAAAAGAAATTTTATCGATAAAGTTCTCTACCTAATCGCAATGCTAAAATTCCTGTGATAAATGCACTTACAAGTGCTATCACAATTTGGCTATCAGAAATTACAGTCATCTTTTATTTGGATTGATTTGATAATTTACGTATATTTATATTAGATCATTTAAAAAAGAATCAACAGTTAATTTAAACGTAAACTCATATTTTTGATCTTTTAGTTCCAACCTTATGGATACACAAGTATCCTAGAATGAACTATCTAATTATATAGTTCGCTTTTTATTGTACAGATCTAATACAAGTTTAGCCATCTTTTGAAATTTCATTTGGCGAGACAAAATGAATATTTGATAGAGTATTATTATAATTTATTTATATAGAATAAATTGAAACATATTAACAGTAATTATTTGATGGGAAAGATTAACCATTTATTTCTTTTTAATCAATAATCAATATAGGGAATTTTTATGAATTTTGATATCATTATACAATTAACTATTGTAGCTTTAATTGTGTTCGCTGGTCCATTAGTAATTGGATTATTAGCTTTAAAAAAAGGAAACTTATAAACCTTAAGACGAATCAACTAATATATGAAAAGCTTCCATTATCATTTTTCATATATTAGTTGATTCGTCTTGCTTATTTCTATTCAACAGTATAACCTATGCAACAAATTCGTAATGTCTTTACAAATATAATTTTCAAATTATGAAGATTAAACAAATTTAAACAAACATCATTTTTATTTTTATGGGCCGAGCTGGATTTGAACCAGCGTAGGCTTTGCCAACGGATTTACAATCCGTCTCCATTAACCACTCGGACATCGACCCTTTTATTTATGAAAAAAATAAAGAATAATAAATTAGTTCAACTTTTAGTATTAATGTATATTTTATATAGATTTGTGTTGTAATAATATCTTGTCAAGATATTAACGAAAATAATAACATGGTAAAATCATTTGTGTAACATAATTCAACCAAAAATATCACACTACCCCCAGGGGAATTCGAATCCCCGTCGCCTCCGTGAAAGGGAGGTGTCCTAGGCCTCTAGACGATGGGGGCATTTGTTTAATGCCCATTATTATATTAATTAACTTTATTTCTTTTGTCAATAGGTCATTTCCAATAATATTCATATATGAATATTATAATAAAAAAAATATATAGAATTATTGAAATTTAAAAATAGCTCATGCTTTGTTATCTTTATTTGTATTTTATGTTAAGCCTCTTATCGGATTTGAACCGATGGCTTACGCCTTACCATGGCGTTACTCTACCACTGAGTTAAAAAGGCTTGAAACATACTAAAATGTATATCTGTTAACAAATAATATAAATCTAAAAATCAGCTAATACTACTATCTAAATATACAATGTTGTCAAAATGTTATTTGTATGATTTAGTTACTTGTATTTTGAGAAAGAAAAATTAAGATAATATAAAATGTGTCTTTCTGTTTATGTTTATAAAAACAAGAAATGTTTTTATAATTTTCAACAACATAAATGAAACATTTCTATTCATTGTTTAGCAAATTATAAGTTTCAATTATACGATTTTTTTTCGTATAATTGAAACTTATAATTTTTATTATTAGAGTTTTATAAATTTTGTCTATTTTTGTCTACCATTAAGACGATAAAAAAAAAAGGTTCATACATATTAAACAATATATAATTTATATATTGTTAATATAAATATATAGAATCTATATTATTTATATTATTTCAAAAATGATTTTATGGACAAACTGAACAATGATGATAATGATATGATTGAAAGAGCAATTTGGCAAGTTTAACAGGAGTCTAACAATACATAAAAGAATATCTAAAAATAAAAAATTTTCTTTAAACAGAAACTATCAGATAAACCTTATCCTATTCCTGACAAATATTATAATTTAAGAAGTCTAACTAAGGATGATTTTCTCTTAATATTTACGATGGAAGAAGGTTTGCCAAGTCTTAATAGAAAGAAGAAGAAAAAAAGTTTAATCTCTAGTTATAAAGCAGCTAATATATTGGTTTTAAACTCTTCTTTAGGATTACAATTAAGAATTTATGCTTGTGTATATACTATGTATATGTACGATCGCACAATAGAATATTATTATAAAATTTAAACCAGTGAGTTAAAAATTTAGGTACATAATATGTTGATAGATTTAGATTTAGACTATTATCTTTCCGGTAACTATATTAGAAGTGTAATCTCAAAGTTAAAGATTAATGTGAATGTTGCTTAGTATGGTGAAACTATTATTTAAAGAAATCATTTGGTGTTTACTAATAGTTTATTAAATCTGACAACAAGTAAAATAAGCGAATGCACACATGAAGTATTTGTAACATTTAGGTTAAATTATCAATACGATCCAGATGCTACATGTGAAAATGTTATGAAATTTCTTAGTGATCTATGTAAAGGTTATGAAGATAGAATAACTTTTGTAAGACCATTTTGTAATGCAGTAGTATTTTGAAGAATAGGACTCCAGAGATTTTTATATCTTTTAGGCCCAGGTGGTACTGGAAAGACACAATTATCGAAAATTCTTACTGCTTTAATAGGAAAAGAAAGTACTTTAACAATTAGTTTCAAATCATTAAGTAGTGATCATTTCGAGTTATTTAATGTTTAAAAGACAAAATCAATTCTAATTTTTCAAGCAGGAGCATGTATACGTGATCTCAGTATTTTAAAGGCTTTAGTTGGAAATCATGCATTAAAAGGTAGAAAAAAACATATAAAAACTTGTTAAGTGTACTTTTTTATAGCTATACTTATAGTGCATATTTTGAATATACTACTGGTATTAACAAAAAGTAAATTAATATATAAATATAGCAAATATTTTATTTGTGTTTTAATATTATATTTACAACATATTTTAGATATATCATATTAATTATGTCTGGCAACACCGGAGAACGCCCTTTTGCAGATATTATTACAAGTATTCGTTATTGGGTAATTCATAGTATTACAATACCTTCTTTATTTATAGCAGGTTGGCTTTTTGTCAGTACTGGTTTAGCGTATGATGTATTTGGTAGTCCTAGACCAAATGAATATTTTACAGAAACTCGTCAAGAAATTCCATTAATTACAGGACGCTTTAATTCATTAGAGCAAATGGATGAATTTACTAAATCCTTATAGGAGGTATAATATGACTATAGATAGAACTTATCCAATTTTTACTGTTAGATGGCTTGCTGTCCATGGATTGGCAGTACCTACTGTTTTCTTTTTAGGTTCAATATCAGCAATGCAATTTATTCAAAGATAAACATATAATTTCATATAAAAATATGACACAACCAAATCCAAATAAGCAGTCTGTTGAACTAAATCGTACTAGTCTTTATTGGGGACTTTTGTTGATTTTTGTACTTGCAGTATTATTTTCTAGTTACTTTTTTAATTAATAGAAAAAAGGTATTCACAATTTTAAGATCAAATTAATACATACTAGTTTAAAATTGAAGCTATATTTATAAACTTCAATTTTTTAGTTAAATAATATTTTTTATAAAAAAGGAGTTACACATATGTCGAATGTTGGAACTACAGGAAGAATTCCTTTATGGCTCATAGGTGTAGTAGTAGGAATTGCTGCGCTTGGGATATTAGGATTATTTTTTTTTGGAGCATATTCTGGTTTAGGTTCTTCTCTTTAAAGAACAAATCACATTCAATTTATAAATTATTGGATTGCTTCTTTTTTATGAAGAAGCAATCCAATAATTTATAATAATTTATACATTATTGGATTGCTTCTTCATAATTTCATATGCATATACACATTTATTAGTTAGATTTAAATACGATTAATAAAATTATATTAAAATCTATAAATTCAAAATTAATTTGTTTGTATTTCAACAATATTTTTATTTTGATTGATTACAAACGAAATATCTATTGATATCAAATGAGAATTGGATATGGTTTTGGTATTCAATTGTTTTTTATTGTTAATAATATGATTACATATTATTATCAATTTCCAATTTCCTAAATATTCTGATAATTCAATAATGGCAGGAAATATATAACAATATTCAAATTGTTGAATTTGTAAACATGAATTCAATTTATTACATGAATTATTTAATTTAGAATTCATTTAAAAATATCAAAAAATTAAATCACATGAAATCAAGCGCTTCCATTATTTTAAATAATGTATAATCTCTAAATTAAATCGTTAATTTAATACTAAGAACAAAATTAAAAGTTCATTTCAGCAAGTTGTACTTTTTCAAATTGTTTTTTCTTTAATACCAAGAAAATTTGTGCTAAAATAACAGACACAAAGAATACTAATAAACCTTGAATACGTAGTGGATCTTGGAGAACTATTTCTGCTTCTGCTTGACCAAATCCTCCAACGTTTGGATTGATGGTTAATGGTTGATCTACTTTTACAAATTGTCCTTCTTTTACAATTATGTCTGGTCCACTAGGAATTGTTTCAACTACTTGACGGCCATCTGTACTTTGAATACTTATATTATAAGTAGTTTTGTCTACTTTCTTAATTTGAGTGATTTCACCATCAATTGAAGAGTTGTATACATTATTGTTACTTTTGTTTCCATCTGGATAAATTTGTCCTCTTCCTCGATTTCCACCTAAATATATAGGATATTTTAAGAAATGAGCTTCTTTATTTGTTGTTGGATCTGGAGATAATATTGGAAATATCATTTTGCTATATTGTTTACCAGGCACAGGACCTATTACTAAAATATTTGGCTGGTCTGGTTTATAAGGTTGAAAATATAAATTTCCAATTTTCTCTTTCATTTCTGGTGGAATACGTTCTGATGGAGCTAATTTAAACCCTTCAGGTAATATTAGAACAGCTCCAACGTTTATAGCACCTTTTTTGCCATTTCCAAGCACTTGTTTTAATTGTGTATCATAAGGAATTTTCACTGTCGCTTCAAACACAGTATCCGGAAGAACTGCTTGTGGTACTTCTAGTTCTACTGTTTTTTTTGCTAAATGACAATTCGCACATACAATACGTCCAGTTGCTTCACGAGGGCTTTCGTAGTTTTGCTGCGCATAAATAGGATATGCTTCTGAAACTAAAGGCCAACTAATAATCGCAACGGTACTAATAATGATAATAAAAAAAGTATTCAATTTTATTATCCATTTAGAAGCATATATGTTTTGCATAACTAATTTAATCTATATGATTTATAAATATTAATCACTGTGAAATTTAATCTTATTCACAGTTTCAATATTATATTAACTAAAAAATACTATGATTTCAAATTTGAATTAATCCGGCAGATTCCATTACAACATAATCCTATTTCAATTTTTAATTGAAATATTTGAACGAAGGTTGACATCTGATTAAGGCTGTGTAATAATAATGGTAACAAGCAATAAGCTTGGGACAAAAACTTTATTATATAAACCAAGATATTATCATGACTGCTATTTTAGAAAGACGCGAAAACGCAAGCCTATGGGGTCGCTTCTGCGACTGGGTTACTAGCACTGAAAACCGTTTATACATCGGTTGGTTTGGTGTGTTAATGATTCCTACTCTTCTTACTGCAACTTCCGTATTCATCATCGCTTTCATCGCTGCTCCTCCAGTAGATATTGACGGTATCCGTGAACCTGTTGCTGGTTCCCTTCTATTCGGTAACAACATCATTTCTGGTGCTATCGTTCCATCTTCTGCAGCAATCGGTCTACACTTCTATCCAATCTGGGAAGCTGCTTCCGTTGATGAATGGCTATACAACGGTGGTCCTTACGAACTAATCGTTCTTCACTTCCTTCTAGGTGTAGCTTGCTACATGGGTCGTGAATGGGAATTAAGCTTCCGTCTAGGTATGCGTCCTTGGATCGCAGTAGCTTACTCTGCTCCTGTAGCAGCTGCTACAGCTGTATTCTTGATCTACCCAATCGGTCAAGGAAGCTTCTCCGATGGTATGCCTCTAGGAATTTCTGGTACTTTCAACTTTATGATCGTATTCCAAGCTGAGCACAACATCCTTATGCACCCATTCCACATGCTAGGTGTAGCTGGTGTTTTTGGTGGCTCTCTATTCAGCGCTATGCATGGTTCCTTGGTAACTTCCAGCTTAATCCGTGAAACTACTGAAAACCAATCTGCTAACGAAGGTTACAAATTTGGTCAAGAAGAAGAAACTTACAACATCGTAGCTGCTCACGGTTACTTTGGTCGTTTAATCTTCCAATACGCTAGTTTCAACAACTCTCGTTCTCTACATTTCTTCCTAGCTGCTTGGCCTGTAATCGGTATTTGGTTCACTGCTCTAGGTGTTTCCACTATGGCATTCAACCTAAACGGTTTCAACTTCAACCAATCCGTAGTAGATAGCCAAGGTCGTGTAATCAACACTTGGGCTGATATTATCAACCGTGCTAACCTAGGTATGGAAGTAATGCACGAGCGTAACGCTCACAACTTCCCTCTAGACTTAGCTTCTTCTGAAGCTCCTTCCGTAAACGGATAAAACAATCTTTTTTAGAAGGATTTAGTCTATTTTCTTAAGGTTCGTTGGAATATATTCCAACGAACCTTAAGAAGGCAAAAATCAAATGAGAAAACAAACAAATTTGTAAAAATTTAAGAAATAAAAGAATTCAAGATACCTACTAAAAATACTAATCCAATCCAAACAGATGCTCCTGAAAAAATAGTATTTTTACTGCTTGACCATCCTTCTGGAGAAGCTAAAAGAACAGGTACTCCAACTACAAGTAAAAAAGAAATAATAATTAAAGCAAATACAGCTAATTGAAATGCAATAATCATTAAGCAAAATCCTCCTAATTAAAATTTAATCAATTGATTTCATCTTCATCTTATGAAAATTAATTGAATTAACTTAATTAAATATTAAGTATTTATATGAAATCAATTGACACATTTATTACATTGAAATAAGATAATATAAAAATACTTTCTAGTTTTAATCAGCACATACAAAATATTATATAATCTAAAATTAATTCAATATCAAAATTAAAATTAATTAAAAACCATTCAGTATTACATTTTTGAACTATATAATTTCATCTTGTTCAATGTATAAAAATAAAGAAGCCATAGTAATAGCAGGAAAGACTAATCCCACAAGAGGTACTAAAATAGAAGGTAAATATGAAGCACTCATAAAAATATATAATTGAAATATTCTGTTGTAAAAAACAGAAAACAATAATTAACTAATATCAAAATCAAAATTCTATTTTGACCAAAAATAGTTCTCAAATATAATACACTATAATATTGTTCATATCAAGAATTGTAATTTGATTAAACTTCAAATTACAACAAATTTGCTTTTGCTTTACACGGAGCAAATTTGTAAAGTTCAAACAATTCTCCTAAAACACCTTTTAAAATGGCTCTAGGAACAATCAAATCAAGTAAGCCATGCTCTAACAATGATTCTGCCACTTGAAATCCATCAGGTACTTCTTGACGTAAAGTTTGTTCTATTACTCTTTTACCAGCAAAAGCAATATAAGCTTTAGGTTCAGCAATAATAATATCACCTAACATACCAAAACTAGCAGTAACACCACCTGTTGTAGGATATGTCAATATAGAAATATAAATTAATTTATGCTGCATTTGATGGACTTGTAAGACAGAAGCAATTTTAGCCATTTGCATCAAACTTAATGTTCCTTCTTGCATTCGTGCACCTCCAGAAGCACAAATAATCACTAATGGTATTTTTAATTTAGTAGCATGTTCTATAAGACGTGTAAGTTTTTCTCCTACAACAGATCCCATACTACCTCCCATAAATTGAAAATCCATCACACCTAATGCAATTAATGTGCCATTCAATTCTCCTGTGCCAGTTTGAACTGCATCGGTTAAACCAGTACGTAATTGATTTTCTTCTATACGATCTTTATAAGATTTTTGATCTACGAATTCCAAGACATCATAAGGTAACATATTTTCATCCATAGGTTCCCATGTACCAGGGTCTATTAATAATTCAATTCTTTCTGTACTATTCATTTGCAAATGATAGCCACACTCTTCACAAATTCTTTGATTTTGTTTCAGAAATCTTACATATAGCATACTTTCACAATTATCACATTGTGTCCATAATCCTTCACTAGGATCAGATTCTGGATATTTCGGTTTTGGAGTAGTAAGCAATTTAAGTTTACGTTTTTCTTCAAACCAATCTACTAATGACATATAACAATATCTCCTTATAAATTAAATATATTAATAATATTAAATCAAATGTAGTTGAAAATCTGATTTAATATTATTAAGTGAATAATTGAACTTAATAATCAAAACGATATTAATCATTATTAACATTGTTATCATAAAATTAAAAGTCCTTAAATTTGATGATAATAAAATATTAGTTATATTACCAAATAGGAAATTTGTTGTATAATCATGAATAAGGAAAGATGGCCGAGTGGTTTAAGGCCCCGACCTTGAAAGCCGGTGTAGTTTCACACTACCGAGGGTTCGAATCCCTCTCTTTCCTTTCCTATGGTAAGCATTTGAAATGTATATATTATCATATGCATATAAAAATATATATGCATATGATAATATATACATTTTTATTAATATATTATCATATTGGTGTTGTCTAATATTGGATACTTTTAGTTTCATTCAAAAAGCTAAAAGTATCCAATATTAACATTAATTAAAAGTATCAACGGATTTATTTAATTACTTCTTGTCTTATTGTTGAAGCAAAAAGATTTCTGTATGTTCTTTAATAGCTTCTTTTAATATAGATTGAGCTTCGTCTGTAAATACTTTAGTTGAACGAATAATTTCTCCAAACTGAGGTTTGTTTGTGTTAATATATTCACGCAATTGTGTTAAAAAAGATTTAACTTGACGAACTTCAATAACATCCAAATATCCATTTACTCCAGTAAATATGGTCGCAACTTGTTCTTCAACAGACAAAGGAGCAGATTGTGGTTGTTTTAATAATTCACGTAAACGTTGACCTCGAGCAAGTTGATTTTGAGTTGCTTTATCTAAATCAGAAGCAAATTGAGAAAAAGCTTCTAATTCTGCAAATTGAGCTAATTCTAATTTAAGTTTTCCAGCTACTTGTTTCATTGCTTTAATTTGTGCAGCAGAACCTACACGAGATACAGAAATACCTACATTAATAGCAGGACGAATACCTGAATTAAATAAATCAGCAGACAAGAAAATTTGTCCATCTGTAATAGAAATCACATTCGTTGGGATATAAGCTGAAACGTCACCTGCTTGTGTTTCAACAATAGGCAAAGCAGTCATACTTCCTTCTCCTAATTGAGAATTTAATTTGGCTGCTCTTTCTAATAAACGAGAATGTAAATAGAATACATCTCCTGGGTAAGCTTCTCTTCCTGGAGGACGTCTTAATAATAATGACATTTGACGATAAGCTTGTGCTTGTTTAGACAAATCATCATAAATTACTAATGTATGTTTTCCACGATACATAAAATATTCTGCAAGAGCTGCTCCAGTATAAGGTGCAAGATATTGAAGAGTAGCTGGTGCATTTGCTGTCTCTGCTACTACTATTGTATATTCCATAGCATTACGTTCTTCAAAAGTATTAACTACTTGTGCTACAGAAGAAGCTTTTTGACCAATTGCTACATATACACATATCACATTTTGACCTTTTTGATTCAAAATAGTATCAGTAGCTACAGCTGTTTTACCTGTTTGACGGTCACCAATAATAAGTTCTCTTTGACCACGACCAATAGGGATCATGGCATCAATTGCAATTAGACCTGTTTGCATTGGTTCGTACACAGAACGTCTAGCAATAATACCAGGTGCTGGTGATTCAATTAAACGGAATTCTGTACTGTCAATATCTCCTTTTCCATCTATAGGTTTAGCAAGGGCATTTACTACACGTCCTAGATATTTTTCACTTACAGGAATTTGTGCAATTTTACCTGTAGCTTTTACGGAACTACCTTCTTGAATATTTAATCCATCTCCCATAAGTACTGCGCCAACGTTATCAGCTTCTAAATTCAGAGCAATTCCAACCGTGCCGTCTTCAAATTCTAACAGTTCACCTGCCATTGCTTTGTCAAGACCATAAATACGAGCAATTCCGTCACCAACTTGAAGTACAGTACCAATATTAACTACTTTTACTTCTTGATTATATTGTTCAATTTGCTTACGAATAATACTACTAATTTCATCTGGTCGTATGTTTACCATGAAAATAAAAAATAATTTGTAAAGAATAACGCTTGGTTAACTAATCAGCAAAAGTCTCCATTTCTGTTAAAACACCGATATGATAATTTATCATTCGAGCATGTAGATCTGAATTTAAACGATTATTTAATAACTCAAATGCTCTTTCCAGAGCTGATCTTGAAACTTTTTGTTTAATTTGTTCAATAATTTTTTGTTCTTCAAAACGAATACTATCATTTTTAGAATCATTTAGACGTTTAGAATCGTTTTCTGCTGCGTTGATTAACTCTTGCTTTTCTTTTTCAATTTGTGAAATTCCATTTTCACGAATTTCATTTGCTTTGGTTTTTGCTTGTTCTAAATGAGCTTTAGCTTCATCTAATTTTTTAACAGCTTCTTGATAACGTTGTTCTGCATCTCGAATTGTACTAAGAATAGTTTCTCTACGATTGTTTAATAAAGTGGTTAATAATCCTTTTCCAAAATATACTAATACACCAATTACTAATGCTAAATTAATTAAATTGGTATCTAAAAGATTCGTGTTAATGGCAAATCCTTCTCCCAATAATAATAAATTAACCGAAGTAATTAAATGAGTTACCTCGTTCATGTTTTCTCCTGTATTTAAGATTTTTTATATTTGGTTTCTTGACAATTACTAACTCAATATTTCAATGAAATATTGAGTTAGTATTCGCAACCAATGATCTATTTACATTAAATTTGATTATTATATGAATAAATCAAATACACGTAATTGACATCTTATTAATACAATAATCAAAAACTTTATGAAATATATTTATATATTAAATCAATAGCGTTTGATTTAACACCTTTCACAAACCAAAGGGAGAATCAAAATTGAAATGTATTGAAATAATATGAATTTTTTAAACTGTTATGTTATTCAAAACTAACCAGTTTAGTTTTAATAATTCAATGTTTAGATTTAGATAAAAGGATTTGCAAATAACAATGCTAAAGCTACAACTAGTCCATAAATAGTTAAAGCTTCCATGAAAGCTAAACTAAGTAATAAAGTACCTCGAATTTTACCTTCGGCTTCAGGTTGTCTTGCGATACCTTCAACAGCTTGTCCAGCAGCATTTCCTTGACCAATACCAGGACCAATAGAAGCTAAACCTACAGCTAGTGCAGCAGCGATTACAGATGTAGAACAAACTAAAGGATTCATGACAATTTTCTTTCGATAAAATCAAGAAATTTAATGACAAAACATATATTATTTATAGTGTTTTGATATTAATTCCTTCTGCTTGTTAAAAAATTCAAATTTAACAATGCAGTTAATAACTCAAGATGTCTCTTGTTTGTGATAGTATCACCGAATAAATTATTGAAAATCCAACATTAGATTTTATCTAAAAATTAAATTAACTCTATTTGAATCAACCGTATTATAAATATAAAAATAATTACAATTTTATATTTATATTTTATCATATAATTGATCATATTATTATATTCTTCTTACAAAGAATATAATAAATTCTATAGAAGAGCAAATTATTGAATATATATCTATATAATAGAGATGTAAAATAGAATTGTTAAATAAATACAAATCAAAATAAACTAAACCAATAATAAATAAATTGATAAGATAAAAAACATAAAAAAAATATATTGTATTTGATATTAAGAAACAGATAACAAAGTTTTTCAAATTATTTATGGGGCTATACGGATTCGAACCGTAGACATTCTCGGTGTAAACGAGACGCTCTAACCGCTGAGCTATAGCCCCACAGAGAATTATAACAAACTATAAGAAAATATGTCAACTTATTTATCTATTTATTCTGTTTTATTTTCAAATTTGTGTTTCTATTTTGTATTAGTTATAATAAAATTGAATGCCTACTTAACTCAGCGGTTAGAGTATCGCTCTCATAAGGCGGGAGTCATTGGTTCAAGTCCAATAGTAGGCAACTCAATAATTAAATTTAGATTACTTATATGCTAATGTATAAGTAATGACTATCAAATCGATTTCTTAGAAATTCATTTTGTTATCAAAATATGTGTGTTTCAATAATGGCTTTATTTATTTTTGTAAATTAGAATTAGATAGAATAGTGTTAGGTCCATTATATATAAAAAGATTATGTCATAATAAATTAGAAAGACTGCTTTGAGTAATTTCTGACTTATAGTTGTTCCAGTTACAGACTTTTAACACAAGATTGCAAAATTACATTTGATTAATCTTTCAGAAGTTTCTCGTATGGATAAGCAGATCTTTGCATATCTGGTCTAAATAGAGGAGAATCTCAATGACTATTCGTTTACCAGAACAAGAAGTGAAAATTCTAGTAGATATAGACCCTGTAAAAACATCTTTTGAAAAATGGGCTAAACCAGGGCATTTCTCACGTTCATTAGCTAAAGGCCCTAGTACAACCACATGGATTTGGGATCTACATGCTGATGCTCATGATTTTGATAGTCATACTAGCGATTTAGAAGATATATCTCGCAAAGTATTCAGCGCACACTTTGGTCAATTAGCTGTAATTTTTATTTGGTTAAGTGGAATGTATTTTCATGGAGCACGTTTTTCTAATTATGAAGCATGGCTAAGTGATCCTACTCATATCAAGCCTAGTGCACAAGTTGTATGGCCTATTGTAGGACAAGAAATTCTAAATGGAGATGTAGGAGGTGGATTCCAAGGAATTCAAATTACTTCTGGATTTTTTCAAATTTGGCGTGGTGCAGGAATTACTAGCGAACTTCAATTGTATGTAACTGCAATTGGAGGACTTATTATGGCAACACTAATGCTATTTGCTGGTTGGTTCCATTATCATAAAGCTGCACCTAAATTGGCATGGTTCCAAAATGTAGAATCTATGTTGAATCATCACTTAGCAGGTTTGCTAGGGCTAGGTTCTTTATCTTGGGCTGGACATCAAATACATGTTTCTCTACCAATTAATCAATTATTAGATGCTGGAGTGGATCCAAAAGAAATTCCATTACCTCATGAGTTCTTACTTAATAGAGATTTGTTAGCTCAACTATATCCTAGTTTTGCTAAAGGATTAACTCCGTTCTTTACTCTAAATTGGTCAGAATATTCTGATTTTTTAACTTTCCGTGGAGGATTAAATCCTGTAACAGGTGGATTATGGTTAAGTGATACAGCTCATCACCATTTAGCTATTGCTGTATTATTTATTGTAGCTGGCCATATGTATAGAACCAACTGGGGAATTGGTCATAGTCTAAAAGAAATTTTAGAAGCACACAAAGGACCATTTACAGGTGAAGGACACAAAGGCATCTATGAAATCTTAACAACATCTTGGCATGCACAATTAGCTATTAATTTAGCTATGTTAGGATCATTGACTATCATTGTTGCTCATCATATGTATTCCATGCCTCCTTATCCTTATTTAGCAACTGATTATGCAACTCAGTTATCTTTGTTTACTCATCATACATGGATTGGTGGATTTTGTGTGGTAGGTGCAGGTGCACACGCAGCTATTTTCTTAGTAAGAGATTATGATCCAACTACACAATATAATAATTTATTGGATCGTGTACTTCGTCATAGAGATGCTATTATCTCACATTTAAATTGGGTTTGTATTTTTCTAGGTTTCCATAGTTTTGGTTTGTACATTCATAACGATACAATGAGTGCTTTAGGACGACCTCAAGATATGTTCTCTGATACAGCAATTCAATTACAACCAGTATTTGCTCAATGGATTCAAAAAATTCATGCATTAGCTCCTGGGTTTACTGCGCCAAATGCAATATCATCTACCAGTTTAACATGGGGAGGAAGTGATTTAGTAGCAGTAGGAGGAAAAGTTGCTATGATGCCTATTCCACTTGGAACCGCTGATTTCCTTGTACATCATATTCATGCTTTTACTATTCATGTAACTGTTTTAATTCTGTTGAAAGGAGTACTGTTTGCACGTAATTCTAGATTAATTCCAGATAAAGCTAATTTAGGATTCCGTTTCCCATGTGACGGACCAGGTAGAGGTGGTACATGTCAAGTATCTGCTTGGGACCATGTATTCCTTGGACTTTTCTGGATGTATAATTCCATTTCTATTGTGATTTTCCATTTTAGTTGGAAAATGCAATCAGATGTATGGGGAAGTGTAACTGCACAGGGTGTTTCTCATATTACTGGTGGAAATTTCGCGCAAAGTTCAACTACTATTAATGGGTGGTTACGTGATTTCTTGTGGGCACAATCTTCTCAAGTAATTCAATCTTATGGATCTGCTTTGTCTGCTTATGGTCTTATGTTTTTAGGAGCTCATTTTATATGGGCATTTAGTTTGATGTTTTTATTTAGTGGTCGTGGTTATTGGCAAGAATTAATTGAGTCTATTGTATGGGCTCATAATAAATTAAAAGTTGCTCCTGCTATTCAGCCTAGAGCTCTGAGCATTATTCAGGGACGTGCTGTAGGAGTAGCTCATTACCTTCTAGGTGGAATTGCTACAACATGGGCATTCTTCCTGGCAAGAATTATTGCAGTAGGATAACGGCTAGGAGGATTTGAAAATCATTATGGCATCAAGATTTCCAAAATTTAGCCAGGGCCTAGCTCAAGACCCAACTACCCGTCGTATTTGGTTTGGCATCGCAACCGCACATGACTTTGAAAGTCATGATGACATGACTGAAGAACGTTTATATCAAAAAATATTTGCGTCTCATTTTGGTCAATTAGCAATTATCTTTTTATGGACTTCAGGGAATTTATTTCATGTTGCATGGCAAGGTAATTTTGAAACATGGATAAAAGATCCGCTTCATGTACGTCCTATTGCACATGCAATATGGGATCCTCATTTTGGACAACCTGCAGTAGAAGCTTTTACTAGAGGAGGAGCTTCTAATCCTGTGAATATTGCTTATTCTGGAGTATATCAATGGTGGTATACTATTGGATTACGTAGTAATCAAGAATTATATACAGGTGCACTTTTCTTACTTGCACTTTCAGCTCTAGCTTTAGTAGCTGGTTGGCTTCATTTGCAACCTAATTGGAAGCCTAGTCTTTCATGGTTTAAAAATGCAGAATCTCGATTAAATCACCATCTTGCTGGATTGTTTGGAGTAAGTTCATTAGCTTGGACTGGACATTTAGTTCATGTAGCTATTCCAGAATCTAGAGGTCAACATGTTGGTTGGGATAATTTTTTAAGTGTATCACCTCACCCACAAGGATTAGCACCATTTTTCTCTGGTCAATGGGGCATTTATGCACAAAATGCAGATTCAAGTAATCATTTATTTGGAACTGGAGAAGGTGCAGGCACTGCTATTCTAACTTTCTTAGGGGGATTCCATCCACAAACTCAAAGTTTATGGTTAACTGATATGGCTCATCACCATTTAGCTATTGCTGTAATCTTTATTGTGGCTGGTCATATGTACCGTACTAACTTTGGTATTGGACATAGTATGAAAGAAATTTTAGAAGCTCATACTCCACCTGGAGGAGGTTTGGGACAAGGTCACAAAGGTTTATATGACACAGTTAATAATTCTTTGCATTTCCAACTTGGATTAGCATTGGCTTCTTTAGGTGTAATTACTTCACTTGTGGCTCAACATATGTATTCTTTACCACCTTATGCATTTTTGGCTCAAGATTTTACTACTCAAGCAGCTCTTTATACTCATCATCAATATATCGCTGGATTTATTATGACGGGAGCTTTTGCTCATGGTGCTATTTTCTTTATTAGAGATTATAGTCCTGAACAAAATAAGGGAAATGTGTTAGCAAGAATTTTAGAACATAAAGAAGCTATCATTTCTCATTTAAGTTGGGCAAGTTTGTTTTTAGGTTTCCATACACTTGGTTTATATGTTCATAATGATGTTATGTTAGCTTTTGGAACACCTGAAAAACAAATTTTGATAGAACCTGTATTTGCTCAATGGATTCAATCTGCTCATGGTAAGTCTCTATATGGTTTTGATGTATTATTGTCTAATGCAGCTAGTCCAGCTTTAAATGCAGGACAAAGTATTTGGCTTCCTGGTTGGTTAGAAGCTATTAACAGTAACAATAACTCTCTATTTTTAACTATTGGGCCAGGCGACTTTTTAGTACATCATGCTATTGCTTTAGGATTACATACTACTACCTTAATTCTTGTAAAAGGTGCTTTAGATGCACGTGGTTCAAAATTAATGCCTGACAAAAAAGAATTTGGTTTCAGTTTTCCATGTGATGGACCAGGTAGAGGTGGTACATGTGATATTTCCGCATGGGATGCTTTTTATTTAGCAGTTTTCTGGATGCTTAATACTATCGGATGGGTTACATTCTATTGGCATTGGAAGCATATTACTTTATGGCAAGGAAATGCTGCTCAATTTAATGAATCTTCTACTTATTTGATGGGATGGTTAAGAGATTATTTATGGTTAAATTCTTCACAATTAATCAATGGATATAATCCATTTGGTATGAATAGTTTATCTGTATGGGGTTGGATGTTCTTGTTTGGTCATTTAGTATGGGCTACAGGTTTCATGTTCTTAATTTCTTGGCGTGGTTATTGGCAAGAATTAATTGAAACATTAGCTTGGGCTCATGAACGTACTCCATTAGCCAATTTAATTAGATGGAAAGATAAGCCTGTAGCACTTTCCATTGTTCAAGCAAGATTAGTTGGTCTTGCTCATTTTTCTGTAGGATATGTATTTACTTATGCTGCATTCTTAATTGCCTCCACTTCAGGCAAATTCGGTTAATTAAAATAAAATATTAACATATTAATATTTTATTTTAATTAATATTACTGCTTGAATAAATTTGTATTGCGATCAATTATATTTATAATTGATCGCAATACAAATTTATAATAAACAAATACAATATTGTGATTTGCTAAATACCAAGACAATGTTTTATAATAGACTGTATTTTCTTTATAAATCATTTTATGGCTAAAAAAAGTAGTATAGAACGAAATCTCAAACGACAAAAGTTGGTAAAAAAATATATTTCTCGACGCATGTATTTAAAAGCTCAAATAAATCAATCTGCGTCTTTAGAAGAAAAATTGAATCTATATAAGCAATTGCAATCTCTTCCTCGTAATAGTTCACCTAATCGTATTTATTCTCGTTGCGATGTTACAGGGAGACCTAGATCAGTTTATCGTGATTTTGGATTATCAAGACATGTTTTTCGAGAAATGGCACATGATTGTTTATTACCTGGTATAATAAAATCAAGTTGGTAATTTATTAAAAAATAAAAATACACACCATTTATTCTTTCAGAATAAATGGTGTGTATTTTTATTTTTTAACAAAAAAATAATTATTATTAAAAACAATTTTCAATTGTAAATAACCAAGTATTTTTATTTATATTCTTAATATGGTGTATATTCTTCGTATAACAAATGCATCTATGGCTGAGTGGTTAAAGCACCCAACTCATAATTGGGCTATTCGCGGGTTCGAGTCCTGCTGGATGCATTTTTGTCATTATAGATGTTTCTAATAATATTTTATTATAGGTTTTATCAATGTTTCATTTTATACATTCATTGATTGAATTTTATGCTAAAAAAAATTATTTGTGTTTATTCAATTTAACAATGAATGTATAAAAATTTTAACCTTGTATAACATCTTTTTTTTTTATACAATAACTATACAATAAATGAGGCGGAGTAGAGCAGTCTGGTAGCTCGCAAGGCTCATAACCTTGAGGTCGCACGTTCAAATCATGCCTCCGCCCAACTGTTTTATCTCAATTCATTTCATTATAACTAAAGTGAAAAGGCCTTTATATTGTTATATATTTAAATCAATTATATTGATTATTTCATTATCAAAAAATGATTTCGGAGTATCCTGTGATAGTCATTATTAAATAAGTATTATTAATTAGTTTATTATTAAAAAGTTACGATATTCTTTTACTTCAAAGTTTTCGATTAAAAGAAATAACTCATTACAAATTGAAATGATGAGAAAATGCTTCCTAAGTAAATAAAATCACGTCTGGTATTAAATGTTTTATTAGATTTATATACACCTCTTGTAGACTGAGATTTTCTATAATAATAAAATAAAACTCAAGTCCAATTGTATATTAGTATCACTTATACAGAATATTTATATACATCTGAAAGATCTATCTAAGCTACTCCAAACTCTGGAAGTTAGCAACAAGTTATTTGGTTTATTGGAGTTGATCTTGGAAAAAGAGACAAATCATTTTATCTTTCATCTTTCAAATTATGTTTAATTTTTTTTAAGTCATCATTGAAAGTAATGGAATGAAAGACAATTTACTTTTTTTTCTCGGAATATTGTATTAAAAAGAAAATACACCACTTTACATCGTTTGAAACTCGATCAATGTACATTTCATTCATCTGCAATGATTTATACTATATTTTTTAATTAATATAAAAAATATCTGTTAAGCATTTTTTTCAGTTCTGATGCTTTAAAAAAATAATCTAATAAATATAAATAAATTCATTTAAAGTGAATTCAAAGGGGGATCCTTTTTAATTCACTTCTTTTTTTTACAACTATTGGTTTATGCAAATATTAAAATCAAATTTTAATATTAAGTATTTCTTTAAAAGAAATGATTTTTCGACGATAAATATGTTATAATTAAATATGATATTTTATAGAAATTCTATGCCTGCTTAGCTCAGCTGGTAGAGCGCCGCACTTGTAATGCGATGGTCATCGGTTCGATTCCGGTAGCAGGCTAAGTCTAGTTTTATTCGTCTTATTAATCACAAAAATTTTTACCAATAAATTAATAGTTTCAATATATATGACCTTTTGTAAAAATTTTCCTTTAATTGTATTACTTAGAATATTAATAATTTACTGAAATCCAACAATATTTACATATAAATTTTTTCTATTAATAATATCAATATCATTGTATTTGTCTTTGGTTATTGAAGTACTTAAGATTGTCATTAGGTATTAAACATTATTAAAAACACATGTTCTTTGTTCTTGTCATAATAAAATCTTTTTGTATTTACAGCTGAAACCATTAGAAACAAATAATTGATTTTTTTCAATTTCACTTTAATAATAAAATAAATCATTTTTTATTATATTATTTACATTATTATAAGGAGCTTTTATGTCTCGATATCGAGGACCTCGTCTTAAAATTGTACGTCGTTTAGGGCCTTTACCAGGATTAACAAATAAAACATTGAAATCTAAATCGAATGTTTCTAATCAAATTTCTGGTAAAAAAAAAATTTCACAATATCGAATTCGTTTAGAAGAAAAACAAAAATTACGTTTTCATTATGGATTAAGTGAACGTCAATTATTAAGATATGTCTATATTGCTAGACAAACTAAAGGATCTACTGGACAAGCTTTATTACAATTATTGGAAATGCGTTTAGATAATACCGTATTTCGATTAGGTATGGCTCCCACTATTCCTGCTGCTAGACAATTGGTGAGTCATGGACATATAGCTGTAAATGGAAAATCTGTTAATATTCCAAGTTATGGATGTAAACCAAATAATATAATTACTGTAAGAGATCGTAATAAATCTCGTACTTTAGTTCAAAAAAATTTAACTACAGTACATCAATCTGAAATATCTAAACATTTAACTATTCATACTACTGATCAACAAGGTATAGTTAATCAACTTATTGATCGTGAATCTATTAATCTTCAAATAAATGAATTATTAGTAGTAGAGTATTATTCACGTCAAGCATAAATATAATTTATATTATTATGATACGTTGATAAATATGAATATAATCACAATATATTATCATATCTTGTGATTATATTCATACAATTAAATTAAAATTCAAATTTGTGTATTGTAAATCAATACGGAAAGAGAGGGATTCGAACCCTCGGTAAGCAAAAACCTACATAGCATTTCCAATGCTACGCCTTCGACCACTCGGCCATCTTTCCTTATTTTGATCTATATTATAACTTATATATTAAATATATGGAACCAAAATTATGTTTAAATACAAATAAGCAATACAATATATGTATATGTATATTTATATATTGTATATATTGAAAATTGCAACTTAAATATAAAGTTATACTTTTTTACCATTAGAAATTTATTTAATTTATGTACTTCTCAAAAAGATACCATATTATTTATTATGTTATGCCTAGATCACAGAAAAACAATAATTTTATAGATAAAACTTTTACCATTATAGCAGATATTATATTAAAAGTAATTCCTACAACTCAAAGAGAAAAAGAAGCTTTTTCTTACTACAGAGATGGTGTGATTTGATTTCATAAACTAACATTGTTGGTTTTTAAGTGTAATTTGATTTATGCTTATAACACTTATACTTCATAAAAGTGTACTGGTTGCAAATTAGTCATTCTTTTTACCGCGTATTCTCGGTTTATGTAACTTCTGTGTTAACAAATCAATATTATTAACATAAAGCAAGAAAGTAAGTATTAGTTTGAATAAATTATATTGGTCAAAATAGATTTATTTATTGTGAAAAGAATCAAATTTTAATACGTTTACAGAACTAGGAAAGTGTTACGCGTAGGAACTGATATTAAAAACTTCGTAATAGTTAATATAGCTCAAAATGTATATTATATATGGCTTGAATAGTAGATGTCCATCTTATCTACAAATGGAATACTCAAATAGTCATCGGAGATTTTCAGAATTGCTTTTTCCTGTGAGATATGAAGTATCAAGAACAAATAAATTATAACAATTTTAGAAAGATCGTAATTAACACAATACATTTATAAATATGTTATATGTAATGATGACTAAAGATGTATATATTACAAATAATAGTCCCTATCAGAAAACAAATAATTACCATTAAATTTCATCAATGTAATTGGTATATAGAAATTTATTTAAACTAATAGGAGTAGCCGTATGAGATAAACATCTCAAGTACGGTTTTGAAACGAGGCTTTTTTTTACTTAAAAATAAACTTGTAATTAAATTAATTAAATATTTTAATCAATTTAAAATACATTTAGATTTCTAAATGAACAAAAGCTATCGTAACGAATGTCGGCTCAATCTGAAGGAGAATACGCAGAAGCACTTCAGAATTATTATGAAGCTATGCGTTTAGAAATTGATCCATATGATCGTAGTTATATACTATATAATATTGGTTTAATTCATACTAGTAACGGAGAACATACCAAAGCGTTAGAATATTACTTTCAAGCTCTTGAACGAAATCCTTCTTTACCACAAGCTTTTAATAATATGGCTGTTATTTGTCATTATCGAGGAGAACAAGCTGCTGAACAAGAAGATATTGAAGCTTCTGAAGCTTGGTTTGAACAAGCTGCTAATTATTGGCAACAAGCTATTGCATTGGCGCCTAATAATTATATTGAAGCAGAAAATTGGTTAAAAAATACAGGTCGTCTAAAAGAATAAAATAAAATGAATCACACTAATTATATATTGATTATGTTAGTGTGATTCATTTATTATGTTTAGTATAACCAAATTAAAATGCTTTACTTAATTTGTGATATATAAGAAATAAATATGATTATTCATATTTATTTCAGTTATTTAAAGTATAACTTGAACTGCATTATGGATTGACTAAACGCTTATATGAAAGTAACATAAATCTAACAGTGTATTTTCGTGTAAGCGGGTATGGTCTAATGGTAGAATTCCTCCTTGCCAAGGAGAAGACGCGGGTTCGATTCCCGCTACCCGCCATGATTTAAATATTATAATTATTTTGACCAATAATTAAATATTTATAAAAATAGACAAAAGATTGATTTGAAACATAAATAAGACGTTGGCTAGAACAAGTTTTGACAATTGAATATGACATTCTAATTTTTTCTACTATTTCAAAATTTAAAGTTTGTTTTAAATCAATATAAAACAAATGTTTAATTGTATATCTTTGAATAGAAATAGGTAAACTACGTAATATATATGGATTTACTATAATATAATAAGTAGAAGAATGCTGTGAAAAAATATGTATTGCTATTTGGCACCTAATAAAGTTAGAAATTTGTTTAAAGTAAAGATTCTCAGCTCGTACTATGTCTGCCCAATGAATTAAGATACGATCTAATTTACAATTAAAATGCCTTCTTAAATAAGGCATTAATTGATTACGAATACGATTTCTTTTTATATAGAAATTATAATTAGTATTATCTTGCCATATATTTAAATGGCAATTAGTGATAATTTGCTTTAATTGTGTTCTAGTTAAATTTAAGAGTGGTCTAATTAAAAATACATTTATATTTAAAATATCTTTTTGTTTATAACTAGAATACAATTCATAAATAGTATTAGAAATACTACTCATTTTCTGGGTAATTATGTTTTGAAAATTGATAGTTAATTTGGAATTTAACTGTCTTTTCCAACTAAGAGATTTAAGACCGTTATTCCCACTACCTCTTAACCAATTGTATATTAAAGTTTCTATTGTATCACTTCCAGTATGCCCTGTCATTATATTAGTATAATTATGACGAATAGCAATATAATGGATTATTTTATATCTCCAATTTCTTGCAAGTTGTTCTGTGTTTACATTTTGAGTAGAAATAGCTTGAAAAAAACTAATTTTCATTTCAGTTGCTAATCTACAAATATGTGTACCTTGTTTGCTTGAATTAATATTCCAATTATGATCACAATAAATAATAGTTAATTTCCATTTCCAATGAATGCGTAATTGATTCAATATGTACAGTAAACATATTGAATCTTGTCCAGCAGATATAGCTATTAAAACATTTTGTTCGGGTTGTAATAATTGTCTTTCAATCAATACATTATTAATTTCATATATAATATTTTTAACATTTAAATTATTTGATATTTCAAATTTCATAATACTTAGAAACAAATGTGTTTTCTAATGATAAATTCTCGTGACAAGTTACAATGTTGAGTCATTTTATTTATTGTATTAGAGCATATATTGCTCTAATACAATAAATAAAATGACTCATTTTTTTGTCTTAAAATTAATTTATTTTACTTGCTTCTAAACGTGCTTTTGCTCTTTTTAATGCTAAATTTGCTTCTATCACTTGTTTTTTACCAATTGCTTGAGAACTAGCGTTTTGAGCATTTTCAAATGCTTCTTCAGCTTGTTGCAAATTTATATCCGTTGCTCTTTCAGCTTCATTTACTAAAATAGTAATTTGATTTTGATCTATTTGAGCAAATCCTCCCATAAGTGCAACAGCACTCCATTTATTTCCAATACGTAATTTCATAACGCCAATGTCTAAAGCAGTTAACAAAGGAGCATGATTTGGTAAAATTCCAATTTGGCCTGTATTACTTGATAATATAATTTCTTCTACTTCTGAATTAAATACAATACGATTAGGTGCCATCACACGTAAATTTAATGTCATGCAAATTATCCCTCCAATGTAGCTGCTTTGGCAGTAGCTTCATCTATATTTCCTACTAAATAAAAAGCTTGTTCAGGCAAATTATCCAATTCTCCAGAAAGAATCATTTGAAACCCTTTAATAGTTTCTGCTAAAGTAACATATTTCCCTGGAGAACCAGTAAATACTTCAGCTACAAAAAATGGTTGAGATAAAAATCTTTCTACTTTTCTAGCTCTAGCAACTAATAATCTGTCTTCTTCAGATAATTCATCTAATCCTAAAATAGCAATAATATCTTGTAGTTCTTTGTATCTTTGAAGTGTTTGTTTAACACCTTGAGCAGTATCATAATGTTCTGTACCTACAATCCATGGTTGCAACATAGTTGAAGTAGAATCTAATGGATCAACTGCTGGATAAATACCTTTAGCTGCTAAACCTCTTGATAATACTGTAGTAGCATCTAAATGTGCAAAAGTAGTTGCTGGAGCTGGATCTGTTAAGTCATCAGCTGGAACATATACAGCTTGAATAGAAGTAATAGATCCATCTTTTGTGGAAGTAATTCTTTCTTGCAACCCACCCATTTCTGTACTAAGAGTTGGTTGATATCCAACTGCAGAAGGCATTCTTCCAAGCAATGCAGATACTTCAGAACCTGCTTGAACAAAACGAAAGATATTATCAATAAATAATAAAACGTCTTGTTTATTCACATCTCTAAAATATTCAGCCATAGTAAGAGCAGTTAGTCCTACACGCATACGAGCCCCAGGTGGTTCATTCATCTGACCATATACTAAAGCTACTTTTGAATCTGATAGATTATTTTCATTAATTACTTTAGATTCTTTCATTTCAATGTATAAATCATTCCCTTCTCTGGTTCTTTCACCTACTCCGCCAAAAACAGAAACACCTCCATGAGCTTTCGCAATATTATTAATTAATTCCATAATAAGTACTGTCTTTCCTACACCTGCTCCACCGAAAAGTCCAATTTTACCACCTCGACGATAAGGTGCTAATAAATCTACCACTTTAATACCTGTTTCAAAAATAGATAATTTAGTATCTAATTGAGTAAATTCTGGAGCAGATCGATGAATAGGAAGAGTTGTACAATTTCCTATTTCTCCAAGATTGTCTACAGGTTCTCCTAAAACATTAAAAATTCTACCTAAAGTTACTTCACCAACAGGAACACTTAAAGGCGCTCCCGTATCAACAATTTCCATATTTCTCATAAGACCATCAGTTGCACTCATAGCTACTGCTCTTACTTTATTGTCACCTAATAATTGTTGTACTTCACAAGTTACACTAATTTCTTGGCCTGCAGCATTCTGTCCTTTTACTACTAGAGCATTATAAATACTAGGCATTTGTCCTGGAGGAAATGCTGCATCTAATACTGGACCAATAATTTGAATAATACGTCCAACGTTTTTAGTAATTGTTGTAGAAGTTGTTAATGTTATGTACTTTTGGTTCATAAATAAAAAATAAAACATGAATTATCATAAGGAATAAAGCATTTGTCTTAATTCCATCGAACAATAACTCACGAATAAAATATTTTGTATATTCGGATTAATTAATTAGTTCATTTTAATAATATCACGTAAAGTGAATATAAGTCAAGTTAAATTTGTTTGACACAATTATTCATAATAGATTTTATTTTACTGGAAAGAAGTTTTTATGTATATAACTTAATAAACTGAATTAATAATAGAATACATTATTAATTCAGTTTATTAAGTTATAATAATGTTGAGTCCCATTTTATTGAAAATAGATATTGGTAACATTTGTTATTAATATAAAAAAGAAAGATATGAGAATTACTGATTTGTCCCATCTAAATATATTTTATTTTAAATGAAAAATATTTAATTTTTGTACATAATATTATTATGTCATTTAAATAAACCAAAAAAAATTTGGGTTTTCATTATTTCTAAATATAGTATAATAAAATCGAATATAATCAAAAAGAAGAAGAAAAGAGAAGCGACCGAAAATCTGTAAACAAATATATTATTATAATAATTATTTGTTTAAATAGATTAGTTATTTAATAACCTAGTTTTTTTTTTGTTCTCAAAGAAAAAGATTATTAAATTGTGCTTCCACATGTAGATCTGTAAATATATTTACATTTTATATAAATTTATATAAAAATAATGTAAGTACAATACAACAAATCTACAGAATTATAACAACTACTGAATTATGACTATAGCCATTGGAAAATCTTCCAAGCAACCAAAAGGGTTGTTTGATAGCATGGATGACTGGCTAAGAAGAGACCGTTTTGTGTTCGTAGGTTGGTCTGGATTATTATTATTTCCTTGTGCTTATTTTGCATTAGGTGGATGGTTAACTGGTACTACTTTTGTGACTTCTTGGTATACTCATGGTCTAGCAAGCTCCTATTTAGAAGGATGCAATTTCTTAACTGCAGCTGTTTCCACTCCTGCTAACAGCTTAGCTCATTCCTTGTTACTATTATGGGGACCTGAGGCTCAAGGAGATTTTACTCGTTGGTGTCAGTTAGGAGGCCTATGGACATTTGTAGCTCTGCATGGTGCTTTTGGTTTAATTGGATTTATGTTACGCCAATTTGAACTTGCTAGATCTGTTCAATTGCGTCCATACAATGCAATTGCGTTTTCTGGACCTATTGCTGTATTTGTATCCGTATTTTTAATCTATCCTTTAGGACAATCTGGTTGGTTCTTTGCACCTAGTTTTGGTGTAGCAGCAATTTTCCGATTCATTCTTTTCTTCCAAGGATTCCACAATTGGACTCTGAACCCATTCCATATGATGGGAGTTGCAGGAGTACTTGGTGCAGCATTGCTTTGTGCTATTCATGGTGCTACAGTTGAAAACACATTATTTGAAGACGGAGATGGTGCTAATACTTTCCGTGCATTCAACCCAACTCAATCTGAAGAAACTTATTCCATGGTAACTGCCAACCGTTTCTGGTCTCAAATCTTTGGAGTTGCTTTCTCCAACAAACGTTGGTTACACTTCTTTATGTTATTTGTACCTGTAACTGGATTATGGATGAGTGCTATTGGAGTTGTAGGTCTTGCTTTAAATCTAAGAGCATATGACTTTGTTTCTCAAGAAATCCGTGCAGCAGAAGATCCTGAGTTTGAAACTTTCTATACTAAAAATATTTTGTTAAATGAAGGTATTCGTGCTTGGATGGCAGCTCAAGATCAACCTCATGAAAATCTTGTATTCCCTGAGGAGGTACTACCACGTGGAAACGCTCTTTAATGGAACTTTGGCCTTAGGTGGTCGCGATCAAGAAACTACTGGATTTGCTTGGTGGTCTGGTAATGCTCGATTAATTAATTTATCTGGTAAACTACTTGGTGCTCATGTGGCTCATGCTGGTTTGATTGTATTTTGGGCTGGAGCAATGAATTTGTTTGAAGTAGCTCATTTCGTACCAGAAAAACCAATGTATGAACAAGGACTAATTTTATTACCTCATTTAGCTACTTTAGGATGGGGAATAGGTCCAGGTGGAGAAGTAGTAGATACTTTCCCTTACTTTGTATCAGGTGTACTTCATTTGATTTCTTCCGCAGTTCTTGGTTTTGGTGGAGTGTACCATGCAATTATCGGACCAGAAACTTTAGAAGAATCTTTCCCATTTTTTGGATATATATGGAAAGATAAGAATAAAATGACTACTATTTTAGGTATTCATCTTATTCTGTTAGGATTAGGTGCATTCCTATTAGTATTAAAAGCTGTATCATTTGGAGGTGTTTATGACACTTGGGCACCTGGTGGTGGTGATGTAAGAAAAATTACTAACATTACTTTAAATCCTAGTGTAATTTTTGGTTATTTATTAAAATCTCCTTTTGGTGGCGAAGGTTGGATTGTAAGTGTTGACAATATGGAAGATGTCATTGGCGGCCATGTTTGGTTAGGTTCAATTTGTATTATCGGAGGTATTTGGCATATCTTAACTAAACCATTTGCCTGGGCTCGTCGTGCTTTTGTATGGTCTGGAGAAGCATATTTATCATATAGTCTAGCTGCTATTTCTCTAATGGGGTTCATTGCTTGTTGCTTTGTTTGGTTTAACAATACTGTTTATCCAAGTGAGTTTTATGGTCCGACTGGTCCTGAAGCATCTCAAGCACAAGCATTTACTTTTCTAGTAAGAGACCAAAGATTAGGTGCTAATGTTGGTTCAGCACAAGGACCAACTGGATTAGGTAAATATTTAATGAGATCCCCAACTGGAGAAATTATTTTCGGGGGTGAAACTATGCGTTTCTGGGATCTTAGAGCTCCATGGTTAGAACCATTAAGAGGTCCTAATGGATTAGATCTTGCTAAATTGAAAAAAGATATTCAACCTTGGCAAGAAAGACGTTCTGCTGAGTATATGACTCATGCTCCATTAGGTTCTTTGAATTCAGTTGGAGGAGTAGCTACAGAGATTAATGCAGTAAATTATGTGTCTCCTCGTAGTTGGTTATCTACTTCTCACTTTGTATTAGGATTCTTCTTTTTTATAGGACATCTTTGGCATGCAGGACGCGCTCGTGCTGCTGCTGCTGGATTTGAAAAAGGAATTGACAGAGATACTGAACCTGTTTTATTTATGAATCCATTGAATTAATTCTATTGAATATAGAAATTATGGTAAGAATAAATTAATTTATTCTTACCATAATTTCTATATTCAATACTTACATATATCAAATACTAAATATTCCAATTGTGTGTAATCTTGTCCAATTGTGTGTAATCTTATTTTAATTTTACAATTTTTTAATTAATAACTATTATGAATTGTTTAATCAAATGCTAAATTCATTGTTGTTTCAAAATCTACTAATACATATTTCTAATATCATAGTAATTTTTTTTTCATCTTTATATAAATTTCAAACTAAATAAGAACAAAAAAAACATGATCTTGGTAAAATCAAAGAAAAGTCTATAAAAATATTTATATTGATTTACATTGATTATTGATTCTAAATACTTAATTTTAAATTGATTCTTATTGATAATTTTAATCGTTAATTAAAGTTATCAATTCAAGCATAGTTTATATAATCATATATAATTATATTTATAGTTTTGTTACATCCAAAATAGAAAAAACTTTTTATTTAACATATATTTGTATCAATTTTTAAATTTAATGTTAAAATAATTTAAGATTAAATTTACTTTTTTTTCTAATTGAACTATAGAAATTGAACACAATAGTCACTGTGTTCAATTTCTATATTCATAAAAACAAAATTTAGAATAGACCCAAAGTTAAAGATTGGTCAATAGGCATAGCAGCTCCAATTCCTAACCAAATAGACACTACAGTTCCAAATAAAAATACTGTAGTTGCAACTGGACGTCTGAAAGGATTTTGAAATTTATTAATATTTTCTATAAAAGGAACTGTTAATAAACCAACTGGAACAGCTGCCATTAATAATACACCAAGTAATTTATTTGGGACTGTACGTAAAATTTGGAATACAGGAAAAAAATACCATTCAGGTAAAATTTCTAAAGGTGTAGCAAAAGGATTTGCTGGTTCACCGATCATAGATGGTTCCATTACTGCAAGACCTACATTACATGCAATTGTACCAAAAATTACTACAGGGAAAATGTATAATAAATCATTTGGCCAAGCAGGTTCTCCATAATAATTATGGCCCATACCTTTCGCTAATTTAGCACGTAAAATTGGATCTGTTAAATCTGGCTTTTTAGTTACTCCCATAATTGAAACTCCTTTTTTTTAAAACTTATCTTTAAGTTGCTTTTTATTCAATTGTAATAAAAATAAATGCAACATATATTGTTATATAGCTTACATGGCTTTAAGAAAATAGAAATAAATATCAATTAAATTTTATGTACTTAATAATTGTATTATTTGTATTAGAAGTTAAAATACATATTGTGTAATTAAGATTTATAAAGGACCAGAAATACCTTGTTTACGAATCATTAAGAAATGCATTAACATAAATACTGCAGTTAACAATGGTAAAACAAAAGTATGTAAACTATAAAAACGAGTTAATGTAGCTTGACCTACACTTACACTACCTCTTAACAATTCTACAATTGTAGATCCTACTACAGGAATTGCTTCTGGTACACCAGTTACAATTTTTACAGCCCAGTATCCTATTTGATCCCAAGGAAGAGAATATCCGGTTACACCAAAAGACACTGTAAGTACACCTAAAATAACCCCTGTTACCCAAGTTAACTCACGAGGTTTTTTAAATCCTCCAGTTAAATAAACACGAAAAACATGTAAAATCATCATAAGTACCATCATACTTGCAGACCATCTATGTACAGATCTGATAAGCCAACCGAAGTTTACTTCGTTCATAATATATTGAACGGAAGCAAATGCTTCAGTTACAGTAGGTCTATAATAAAAAGTCATAGCAAAACCTGTTGCTACTTGAATAATGAAACAAGTAAGAGTAATACCACCTAAACAATAAAAAATATTTACATGAGGTGGTACATATTTACTAGTAATGTCGTCAGCAATTGCCTGAATTTCAAGACGCTCTTCAAACCAGTCGTATACTTTACCCATATATTATTAATTTTGATATAATTGCACAGTTGAACTTTATTTAATATTTATTGATATGTTTGCTTGTAGAGAATTTGAGATGAAAAATTTTTATGTATTTAAATTTTAACAAATAGATTCACAAGACAAAACAAGTTGTAATATGTTTTGTCTTGTGAATCTATTTGTTAAAATTATTCGATAAATGTATAATAATTTGTTATTGCCAGCTTACAGAAATACCATCTAATACCACGGATGCATTATATAATTCTAAAATAATTACTAAAAAAACAGCAAATAATGCCATAAATACAGCCATTAAAACTGTTGTTCCCCATCCTGGAGCTACTTTTCCATATTCGGAATTTAATGGTTTTAGAATATTACCTACATTAGTTTGTCTTCCCTTGCTCTTGGAAGTATCTTTAATAATTTGGGTAGCCATAAAAATTATTATTTATGAGTTGAGATTACTTGACTTTCTGTATTATTATATTAGAAATAAAATTTTATTAAAAATATATTTCAATATGGAAACCGCAACATTAGTGACTATTTTTGTATCTTGTTTGCTTGTTAGTTTTACTGGATATGCTCTTTATACTGCATTTGGTCAACCCTCTAAAAATCTTAGAGATCCTTTTGAAGAACATGAAGATTAAATATGATGCAGATTTCAAATGATAATATGTGATATGTGCCAATATTTAAATATAAACTACAAATGCTAACAGCATTTGTAGTTTATATTTAAATATTGATTTCTTTTATTTTTTTTGAATTCTAGGTGGTTCTCTAAAAAAGATAGCAAAGAAAATAATACCTAAAGTACCGACTAAAAGAAATGTATAAACCAAAGCTTCCATAATTAAGTTTGAGAAAATTTTGTTTAAATTTCACTTACATACTAAATTCATTACATACATGTTTGAAAATGTACTATAAAAATATTATTTGTATTTTTATACTGTTTGTTTTCTTGTTGTTTCGTCTCCTAATTTTTGGAATAATCCAAATTCTACTTGAGAATCTAAATCAGGGTCAATACCAGAGAATACATCTCTAAATAGAGTTCTAGCACCATGCCAAATATGACCAAAGAAAAATAATAATGCAAAACATGCATGACCAAAAGTGAACCAACCTCTTGGACTACTACGGAATACACCGTCGGATTTCAGAGTAGCTCTGTCAAACTCAAAAATTTCTCCTAATTGAGCACGTCTAGCATATTTTTTAACAGTAGTAGGATCACTAAAAGTTACTCCGTTTAGTTCACCACCATAAAATTCAACATTTACACCTACTTGTTCAATACTATATTTAGATTCTGCTCTACGGAAAGGCACATCAGCTCTTACAACACCTTCTTCATCTACTAACACTACTGGGAATGTTTCAAAGAAAGTTGGCATTCTACGAACAAACAATTCTTTTCCTTCTTTGTCTTTAAAAGAAGCATGACCTAACCAACCTACAGCAATTCCGTCTCCATTGTCCATGGCACCTGCACGGAATAAACCGCCTTTTGCTGGATTATTACCAATGTAATCATAAAAAGCTAATTTCTCTGGAATTTTAGACCAAGCTTCAGATAAATTTAATCCTTCTGAAAGACTGTTACGAATACGACGATCTATTTCTTGTTGAAAATATCCTTGGTCCCATTGATATCTAGTAGGTCCAAATAGTTCTACTGGAGTTGCAGCACAACCATACCACATAGTTCCTGCTACTACAAAAGCAGCAAAAAATACAGCAGCAATACTACTAGATAATACTGTTTCCACATTTCCCATTCGTAGTCCTTTGTATAAACGTTGTGGAGGACGAACACTTAGATGGAATAAACCAGCTAAAATTCCTAAAATACCTGCTGCAATATGGTGAGAAGCAATTCCACCTGGATTAAAAGGGTCAAAACCTTCTGCTCCCCAAGCTGGAGATACAGGTTGAACTTTTCCTGTCAATCCATAAGGATCAGAAACCCATATACCAGGACCAAATAAACCTGTTACATGAAAAGCTCCAAATCCAAAACATAATACTCCAGAAAGGAATAAATGAATACCAAAAATTTTAGGCAGATCTAGAGATGGTTTTCCTGTTCTTTCATCACGGAATAATTCAAGATCCCAATATACCCAATGCCATATAGCTGCTAGAAACAATAATCCAGAAAGTATAATATGTGTTGCTGCTACGCCTTCATAACTCCATAATCCTGGATTGCTGATTGTTTCTCCAGTGATACTCCAACCTCCCCATGATTTGCTAATACCTAGACGAGTCATAAAAGGGATCACGAACATACCTTGTCTCCACATAGGGTCTAATACAGGATCTGATGGATCAAAAACAGCTAATTCATATAAAGCCATAGATCCAGCCCATCCTGAAACAAGTGCTGTATGCATTAAATGAACTGCTATTAATCTTCCAGGATCATTTAATACAACTGTATGTACACGGTACCAAGGTAAACCCATATTTTTCGGGCCTTTTCTCTAAAAGAAATAAACACTTTGTGACTTACTTACATTTATATATATTATCTTTTTATTGTATAAAATAATGTTGACTTATAATTTTAAATACATAAATCTTAGATTGATGAAACAATCAATTTGTATATTACTCAATACAACTTAATTGTATATCTATTATAATAGACATATAATTATGTTGCAACTTACAATACAATTCTGAATACTAGATTTCAATTTTGGCATAAATGAGTATTCAGAATTGTATTGTAAGTTGCAACAATATTCTAAGTGTTCAAAATTGTATTGTAAATTGCGACAATATTCTAAGTGTTCAAAATTGTATTGTAAGTTGCAACAATATGTTTAGTGTTCAAAATTGTATTGTAAGTTGCAACAATTTTCTAAGTGTTCAAAATGTTCAAAATTGTATTGTAAGTTGCAACAATATGTTTAGTGTTCAAAATTGTATTGTAAGTTGCAACAATATTCTAAATGTTAAAAATGTTCAAAATTGTATTGTAAGTTGCAACAATTTTCTAAATGTTAAAAATGTTCAAAATTGTATTTTAAGTTGCAACAATTTTATCCTAAATATTAATCATTAGAAATCTATTTAAATTTTAGAATGAAAAATTTTGTTTTATTTATTCACCATTTTCTTTTAAGTATTAACAATTTAATTGTAAGTATTTTAATTTATCAACCAATATTAAACAAGTTTTATGCCTATAGGTGTTCCAAAAGTGCCTTTTAGACTTCCCGGAGAAGAAGAAGCTGTATGGATAGACGTTTACAACCGATTATATCGTGAGAGATTATTATTTTTAGGACAAAACGTAGATGATGAAATTGCAAATCAATTAGTTGGAATTATGATATACCTTAATGCAGAGGATGAGACTAAAGATATGTATATGTACATAAATTCTCCCGGAGGAGCAGTTTTAGCTGGAATTTCAATTTTTGATGCAATGCAATTTGTTGTTCCTGATGTACATACTATTTGTATGGGATTAGCTGCATCGATGGGATCATTTATTCTTACTGGAGGAGAAATTTCGAAACGTATTGCTTTACCTCATGCAAGAGTAATGATACATCAACCTGCTAGTTCTTTTTATGAAGGTCAAGCAGGTGAATGTATTATGGAAGCAGAAGAAGTTCTTAAATTAAGAGATTGTATTACAAGAATATACGTACAAAGAACTGGAAAACCATTTTGGGTCATTTCTGAAGATATGGAAAGAGATGTATTTATGTCTGCAAAAGAAGCTCAATTATATGGAATGGTTGATTTAGTAGCTTCTGATGTAGTAACTTCTAATTTTGGCTCTGATTTATTAGATAATAATTTATTAGATATTGATTTATTAGATACTGATTTATTAGATACTGATTTATTAGATACTGATTTATTAAATTCTGATTTATTAGATTCTGAAATTCTAACTCCTGAATTAATACCTGTTGCTGAAATACAAGCTAACAATTAATCTAAATCTTGGATAACTAATTTCGATATTAGACATTCTACATTACACAATTAATGGTTAATATTTATATAAACCGAATTTGATTATATATCTTTATGCCTACTATTCAACAATTAATTAGAAATAGAAGAGAATCTTCTCAAAATAGAACAAAATCTCCTGCTCTTGTTTCATGTCCTCAAAGAAGAGGTGTGTGTACAAAAGTGTACGTGTGATTCGTTGGGGATGAAATATTTATTTAAGTAGATATTAATTTATTTTATTTAAAATCATGTAATCCTCAATTATATTGTTACTAAACAATATAATTAACTTATGTTAAAATTGTTTTGATGCAATTATTTAAATGCAAAATAAAATTAATTTTTCCTACAGTACTTAAGTAATATTGTATTGTAAAGCGGGAACTAAAAAAATATAAAATGAACGTTTTTACAAAGTTAGAAATATACGAACTTTGTATGTATCGTTATAGTCAATATATTTGGTGAGATTTCAATTAAATATTTGTACTAATATTTAATTGCATTTGATTTGATCTCGGTACAAAAAAAAGAACTTTGTCGTTATATATAAAACATAGGAACGATTTAATTTTCGAATCAACATTCTAAGTAATATTTATCTTAGATATTCGTTAATAGGATGGTTAAATAAGTCAATGCCATTTTGATTTAAATTTTTTACATAAGACTAATGTGTTTTTGATATTGTATTTTTTCTATTAGTTTAATTTAAGTGAATTTTTCTTTTATTTTTATTTTTATTTTCTATCAATGACAAGAGTAAAACGTGGCTATGTAGCTAAAAAACGACGTCAATATATTCTTAGAATTACATCTGGTTCCAAACGTGCTCGATCTAAATTGTATAGAACAGCACAACAACAAGCTATGAAAAGTTTAGCTTATTCTTCCATAGACAGAAAAAAACGAAAAAGAGATTTTCGTTCTTTATGGATTACTCGTATAAATGCTTCTGCTAGAGAACAAGGAATTTCTTACAGTCAATTAATTCACAAATTATATGAAACAAATATTATATTAAATCGTAAAATACTTGCTCAAATAGCTGTTTATGATTCTCCCAGTTTTAACACTATTTTCAATACTACACTTGTATAATAGAGAATAAAGAAACAATTATATTATAATTGTTTCTTTATTCTCTATTATACAAGTGTTATGTGTAAAAATTAGGTTTCATTATTACTGAAATGTAAGACAGCAAGTATACGTGCATTTTTTATTGCTTTAGTTGAAGCACGTTGTTGTTTAGCTGTCAGTCTATTAACTTTTCTTGACAAAATTTTTCCTTGTTCACTAATTAATTTTTGTAATAAAGCAACATTTTTATAATTTATAACTTCCCCTGTCAAAATTGGAGATTTGTTTCTTTTCTTAAGATATTTTTTTGTATTGATCATTTTCAGCATATTATAAATATGTATAAGTTAAAATTATTTTTTAATTTCTTTATGAATAGTGTGTAAACAACAACATGGACAATATTTCTTTAATTCTAAGCGATTGGGGGTATTTCTTCTGTTTTTTTGAGTAATATATCTAGAAATTCCAGAGATACGTTTATTTGGATTTTGTGAACAATTTGTGCATTCTAATATAATCGAAATTCTAATATCTTTATTTTTAGCCATTTAAAAAATAATGTAATTTATATATATATTTATATATAATATATTTTTGTTAATCTTACACGTTGGTATACGATTAACATCGTGCGATATAATTGAATTGAAAGATTAGATATATTAATATATCTAATCTTTCAATTCAATTATACAAATGGTAAAATTAATGCATCAGGAAAAAATCGATTGATTTCTATCAATAGTCCAGCAAGTATAGCAAACCATATAGTAGCTAGTACAGGAGCTGTAGATAAATATGTTTTAACGTCTTGCATGATATATTTAATTGTATTGTTTAAATCTATAATTCTCAATAACATCTTATATATGTTATATATATTAGATAATCAAAACAATTAACTATATTTTGGTTAATTGTTTTGATTATCTAATATATATAACATTTTCAATATGTACTTTTTACTTTTTCATTATTATATTGTAACAAATTGATTCATTTGGCTACTTTAAAAAATAATATTTGTTTTAACAAATATTATTTTTTGTAATTTGTATCATAAATTATTATAATTTGTGTAGTTCTATTTTCGGGGATGTAGCGCAGCTTGGTAGCGCATTTGTTTTGGGTACAAAATGTCGCAGGTTCGAATCCTGTCATCCCCATTGCTGGATTCAAATTATAATTATAATTTGAATCCAGCATATTATATATATTCTAATATTATATAGAATCAGCTATAATACACGGCGCCTTTAGTTCAGTTGGTAGAACGCAGGTCTCCAAAACCTGATGTCGTAGGTTCAAGTCCTACAGGGCGTGTCACTTTATATATATTTTAAACCTTATAATTCAAGTTGATCTCCACGACGATATTGAAGATATGCAGTAACAAATAATCCAGCTAATGTAATTGGTATTAATCCTAATACTATACCGGATAAAAGTGGTTCAACCATAAAAACTCCCTTTTTTTCTATTTTT
>Ga0316217_10000275_pt1 | contig 75769 bp, 62 predicted proteins | sample 1anoAmetaG_FD_203633 | JGI IMG/M metagenome (GOLD analysis project Ga0316217, IMG submission 203633) | Freshwater microbial communities from Trout Bog Lake, Wisconsin, USA - 1anoA | ecosystem: Environmental > Aquatic > Freshwater > Lake > Hypolimnion/Profundal zone | place: USA: Wisconsin... | reverse complement strand
TGGCAGGTGCGGCCCAGGTGTAGGGGTCGAGCGTGACGGTCGAAGGAGCGTGGTTCCAAAGGGGAGCAGGCACCGAACCGTTGGGAAGCGCGTTATGCGGGGTATGGCAGAACACGCAGACGCGTTGGAAATCGTCCGCCTGGTACGCACCCTGCGACTGTGCCAGATAGGTAATGTCGTGCATGGAGCCGTTCACACCGGTCCCGGGTGCTGCACCGGCGAAAGCCACTGTTGCGGACGTCGCTACGAGGGCCGTTACTGCCAAAATGCTTGCAAGCTTTTTCATCGATTCTTCCTCCTTAGGATTGGGATCCAGGGGATCCCTTTTGGCACAAGGTGCCCTTGATTTTCCCTCGTGGCGAATGCCATGAGGGTCATGCACTGTACTTTGAATTATCTATTTGCCGATTGCCTCCTTTTCGGTTCCTGGCGCTGTCGGTTGCCAGTCGATAGATTGCATTTCGATGACGATACAATTACGTATTGATACTCACAGCAATTAAGGTGCCAAATTACAGCCGCGCCCTTACCCCAGCCGCTGGCAGCCCGGAATACTCATGGTCTTAGGTAGTTACCTAGGGACTCTTGCCCACTAACTACCTCTGTGTTAGTCAAGTGAGACCGAATGATGGTGATATCCCCGGACTGAGTACGGTCTTTTAACCGGGACGTGGTGTGATTTAACCGGACCTGAGGTTAGGGATCTGGAATCGGAAGGTGTGCTTTGCCCGAGCTAGACAAGGTGCAAGACATTGCCAGGGACAACGGTTACGCTTGCACAAGCTGGGGGCAATTTTCGCTGTTACGCAGTGAGTGGACGCCCCGTTGTCGCGTCCATGGCCTGCCGGCTAGGCCATATGGCGTAACTGTCGGTAAATGCCGGTAAGGGGACTCTTCGCTGCCGAGGCCGCGAAGAGTCCGGGGTGGGGCTAGTGAGTGTAGCTATGGGTATGGTTCGCAGAGGTGTGACAACTGACCGTGCAGGAGAGGGTATCGGGGTTGTAAACCGGATTGGGCACGACGGCACTCATGGCGTAAGCCTTGGTGAAGTTGACGAGATGGGTGCTGTTGGCGTAACTCGCACCCATGGAGGGTACGCCATGCGGGTCATGACAGGCGAAGCAGGGAATGCCCCTGGCCTGAACATGGTTGGTGTGTTCAGCAGTGCCGCTGTTGACAAAGCCGGAACTGGTTCCCATGACGAAACTGTCCGAATGACAGCGGAAACAGAGCGCATAACGGTTTACGTAATCCAGCACCGGAGAAAAAGTAGTCGGCGCTTGCTGGGGCATTTCGTACCGGTTGATAAGGATATGCTCGTACTGGGAGCCATGCGGTCCGTTAGGCCCCGCCCCACCAGCCTTCGAACTCTGATCGCTGTTATGGCAATCGGAACAGTAAATCATCAGCATGCTCGTCTGGACGTTGCTCCAGAGGCTGGCCCCGGTTCCGAGGCGCTGGTTGGTGACCGGATGAAACGAGGAGGTCTGATAGCGGTCAAAGCGCCTGTTCTGGTCAGGCTGGGGAAACATCCGGTTGGGGGGCGTCTCGGAGATGCTGCAGAAGTTCCCGGCATTGGGACCGGAATGGCATTTGAAGCAGACCTCGTATTCGTTCGAAGCGACTACCACACCCAAGGTGTCCTTGTTTATCCCATTTACCCCCTTGAGGGGGCCGTCGATGGTTGGGGGGGTCGCCAGAGGAACGTTGCTGCGGTTTGCTTGATGCGGGTTGTGACAGTCAACGCATTCCACGTGGACCTGCTGGGCGGGCAGCGTCTCGTTTTCGTCGTGCACGCCGGTGTAGAGGCCGACCGGGTGCTTATAGCTCTGGTTGAAAACCGCCTGGACGTTGGCGGAAACAGGGGTCACGCCGTTACTGTGGCAGGTTGCGGTGATGCAGTTGTCCACCTCCTTTTTGGCGTGCAGCAGGCGCTGGGGTCCGGGGGCGGAGTGGGCATAGTGGCAGTTCATGCAGGCAAATACCAGGGACGGGACCTGCGCCGGGTTATGATTGGACGCGCTCCACCCGGTGTTTGTGTGGCATGCCACACAAAGCGGGGAGCCGGCCTGGGTGTTGTCGATCACCAGGAAATTGCCGAACTCGTTGTCGTGCGGATCGTGGCAGGAGGTGCACTGAAGTAGCCCGCCCGGCTCCAGTTTGACCTGCGGTGGAAGTGCGGCGGGGTTTTTCAGATCGGCCTTGACCGTCAGATCCGAAGTATAGGCAAACGAAATCGGGTGACTGTTGGAAAGGTCGCTGGTGAGGTTCGGATTTGCGGTCGGGTCGACATCGCTCGGCATATAGACCAGTGCGTCCGTGCCGGGTGAACCCCCGTAATTGTTGAGTGCTATGGTGCCGTCGTGGCAGCTCAGGCAAAGCCTGGAACTGCCGCTGGGCCGGTCGGCCGGGGTCGTGACCACAGTATTAAAGGTGGTGGAACCGTACATCTTGTAGGGAGTCGCGTCGGAGGGGATGTCGCGATTCCAGAGAGGCAAGGCGGGCTTGGCGTTGTGGGGTGCATGACAGAATACACAGACGCGTTGCTCCGAAGCAAAGGAGACGTTGTGCTTTCCGCCGCCGCCACTGGCCGAAAGGTTATGGGGCGAATTGAGCACGCTCATCTTTGCCAGGGCGGTGCCGGTTCCGGCGCAGACTGCGACGACAGCCAAGGCGAGGCTCCAGAAAATTATGCTGAGCTTCATTGTTTCTCCGTTGCTGGTGGCGAAACGGCCCCGGGAGCAGCCGGCCGCGCCTTATCGGAAGGCGCGGGCAGGACGGCGGGTCGGAGCTTCTCACCTGCCATATATCTGAAAACCTGGATTCTGTGGTTATAGGTGTCGGACACGAAGATATAGTCGCGTGCGTCAATGTAGAGCCCCGACGGCATCCAGAGGTTTCCGTCCCCCGATCCGGGGGAGCCAAAGGAAATAAGCAGGTGGCCGGCCGCGTCGAAAACCTGGATGGAGTCCAGAAGCGCATCTGAGACGTAAATATGACCTTCGCTGTCTACCGCAACCCCTTTCGGCTTGTCGAGATCTCCCGCTGCGTCGCCGGCTTGGCCGAAATCGGAGAGCGGGACACCGGTGGCCGTGAACATCCTGATCTTGTAGTTCAGGGCATCGGTTACGTAGAGTTGTCCTTTAGGGTCGACGGCTATGTCCGTGGGGCGGTTGAACTCGCCCAAACCGGCCCCGTACGAACCGAAGCGGTAACGTTCCTTTCCTTCCGAATCGAGAGCGATGATCTGGCTCGCAATAGTATCAACGACGTAGATGAATCCGTTGAAATGGCTGTAGACGATGCCGGTCGGCCGCTGCAACCCCCGAATCGGAATGTGCTGCAGCGGGTCGCCGGCCTTCGCCTGTCTGAAGAGTGCGCCTGCCGTGGAGTCGGTAATGTACAGGCGCCCCTGCCCGTCCTCCGCGAGCCCGATCGGGGAACGCAGCGGAGAACCGGCCTTTGCGCCGATCAGGGTATAGCTTCCTTCCCTGGTGTCCATGCAGTGCACCAACCCGGCTGCCGTGTCGGCGATGTAGAGTCGTTCCGAAGCGTCGAAGAGAACCCCATGTGGGCGCACGATGCGGTGCGGGTCCTTTCCGATCAGGATTTCCAGCGCGCGCATCCAGAATCCCTTGGTGATCCCGGCATCTTCCGAATTGGAAATGGTCCGCACCCAGGCGATCCTGGGTCCCGCAGATTGCGGCGGCCAGAGCAACTGCTTCGCGGGAACCTTCTGGTACAGCGAGACCGGAGCGGCGCAGGACGACAGCAGCATCAGGGCCAGTCCCAAGAAGGGCGTGACCTTGAGCCAAAACTTCCCTACCACCGCCATTTTCGATTTATCAAGGTCAGCCGTCATATCAGAAGTACCTTACGATCTCTAACCGCACGTTGTCGTCCCGCGTCGTCGAGGTACCGGCGAAGCGCCACCCGGTCGACCCCACAAAGGTGATCAGAAGCTGGTTGAAACGCCCTCGGAGGGAGAAGCGCAGAAACAAGCTGTCGTTGGAAAGGATACTGTTACCTCGTTCATCGATGGCATTGGCAGTAAGAAGGCAGAGCATTCTGCCAAACAGAGTACTCGACCCCGAAGCCGCAATGCTCAGGGTATTGTCATCATGGGCCGGGGTTATGTCCGTCGCGCCGTACATGGTGTAGCGATCCCGCGCCTGAACCTGGACTACATAGTCCTGGAGCAAAGGAGTGTACTGCCATCCCGCCTCAAGATACTGGTATTGCGAGGGCCCAGCCAGATAGTTGCTGTACTCAAGTGAATAGTTCTGGGTATCGGTATATTTTTGCCCTCTGAGGGTGGTGATCTCCGTGTTGAAGAGTCCATTGTCGGATGAACCGGAAATAAGGCTGCGCTTCTGGCTATAATAGGAGGCGGAAAACTGATAGCGTCCATTAAATAGTGCCAAGGTACTGGTAAGATTCAGAGTATCCGTTGCGTATTTCACCGACGGATCCAATAAAACGGTATAGCTCACAACGATCTGAGACACCGGCGGAGGTATGGGGCCCCAGGTAATGCGCCCCCCTGTGAGGTCAACGGTATAATCGACCCCCTCGGCATAAACCTTGTCCGGCGGCACCTGCGAATTCGCCGGCGGAATCAGGTACCCTTGGACCAGTACCGATCCGGGCTGCAGGCTGCCCGTTTGCTTGAGGGTAATCACCTGAAAGGGCTGGGTCACCGACTGCGACTCATTTACCACCTTGATCTGTGAGGCTTGCCCCCGGCGGTCAGTCACATCATGCTCTCCGCTCACATCAAACTTGAGCATGCTGGAGGCGGGGAGCATCTTGCGGTACCCCAGGCCAGCCTGGCCGGAATAGGTATCTTCGCTTCCCCCCGGCAGGCCGGACTCGGAATAGGTCCCGATGAGGCGGGTGTCCAGGCTCTGGAACAGGTGGTGCCTGATCTGGCCGACGAGCGCTTCGGTCTGGTAGGTCTGAGAGACCCCCTGGGAAATTGTGGTCAGATTCGAGTTGTAACGGGAATCAAGCTCGGCATCCAACGCCTTTCCCAAATGCCCGAGCAGCGTCTCGTTCCAGTAGAGCGTGGTCTGCGGCAATTCGTTGGTCGAAGTGAACTGCCTCTGCACCTCGGATACCAGCGAATACCGACGCCCCTCCCCCCAGAAAATCGAGTCAGACGCGTTCAGCGCATTGCCGTAGCCATTCTGATCAACCCCCTCCTGGCCGCTTTTGGTGGCGTTAAGTGCAAAGTCGAGACTGAAGGAGTTGATATCCCGGTAGTTATGGGACACCGCAGCCTGGAACGAATCGGATATGGAGGTGGCATCACTCCCCCCCCCGGTGACAGTCTGGCTGTTCGTCTCATATCTGAACCTTGCTCTCAGAGGGTCCCTCAGGAACAGCACAGCTATGCCGTTTCTACTGACGTCGGTGTCAAGGGTGGGCGAAAACGGTGTCACCACCGTGTCCCGCGTGCGCGAGCTGAAGATCTCCACCGGGTGCCAGGAGCGGTCCAGGGCACTTACGTCCAGGTTGTACTCGTAACGCAGCGAGTTGCCGGACGACGAGCCGGAGAGGTCGCTGGTGTTGTACAACTGATCGACCCCGAGATCCCCCCCCAGCTGGAAATCGAGGAAATGCGGGCTCAGGATAGCGACATTCGTCTGGATGTGGTAGAGCTCCTCCAGACGGTGACTCGCAAAGCCGCCGGAACTGCCGTTGGAAGCATGACCGGAATACTGGTAATTCACCCCGGCCCACTGCTGGAAGTCCTCCAGCAGGAACAACCCCTGCTGCTGCACGATCTCGACCGTGTCGCCCCTGCCGGCATATGCCGTCTCCGCGATCGCAAGGAGTAACAAGCCTATGAGTATGACTCTAATCGGCATGGAGGCCTATTCCAGGAAGAAGCGGCCGTTGCCGCCATGCGGGTTGTGGCAGTCGGCGCAGGCGATCTTCCTGGACCTGACCGTGCTGTGCAGCCCAAAGGCCAGGCGACGCTCCATATGGCAGACGTTGCAGATCTCCCCCCTGGAGTATTTCAGCAGTTTAGGGAACTTGGAATCGTGCGGCAGGTGGCAGGCCAGGCAGTCTCCGACCGCAGCGGGTCCGTGGAAGTTTTTCCACTTCATGAAGCCTTTGTGGCAATGCAGACAGAGATCGCGGCGTGCCACGACGAATCCGGAATCCGTGTTCTTGTCGTGACAGTCGCTGCAATGTTTATCCCGATAAGGGGGATGGATGGTACCCGCACCGCTTTGATTGGGTTGATTGCGCTTTTCCTCCGTCTCACGCTCCGCGGCCGATGCCTGCTGGTGATATTCCTTGCAGTACTGATCAGCCGGAGGCATGCTCGGCACGCCGTCGAAGACGGTGGTGGTCACCTTATGTACCGTGAGGGGGTCGCAACCGCACAGAAACCCAACCAGTAGCGCTATCCCCAAAGTGATACCCTGTTTGCCCATCTACGCCCGACCCCTCTCATGCCGGCAGGCCGGCTTCCCTCTCGCCCCGGCCCGCGACACCTATGCCGCCTGAATACAGACACCCCGCGTTGCACCAGGTACCCGGACGGGTCCGTCCCCGCTGCTCACTATTTCATTTGTCCCAAGCCGTAGATCGTGACCGGAGGGATACACATGTCCGCGCCGAACTGGTTCACCACGAAAATGAGCCGCTCCACCTTGTACCCCGATATTGCGAACTTCTGATAGTAATCAACCAGTTGCTTGTCGCCGGTCACCGCGATTCCGGTGGGTGCGTTCAGGGACCCTGTTTCCAATCCCGGCCACCCGAAATAGGTGAGCAAGTGGAATTGATCGTCGAACATCTGGACCACGTTGGAACCGCCGTCGACGACATAAATCCGCCCCTCCTCGTCGACTGCGATCCCCTTGGGTTTGGCAAAGTTGCCGAACTGGTCGGTAGTTTGGCCGAACGCACCGAGGTAGTTGCCATCGATATCGTATTTCATCACCTTGTTGTTGCCGATATTGGATACAAAAATACTGCCGTGACCGTCGATAGTCATGTTGGACGGGAAGCGGATGCTCTGGTTGGGTTTCTCGATATAGCCGAGCACCGCCGTCTCCTCGCCGGTCTTCGGGTTGAGCACACGGATGCGGCTGGTACCGTTGTCGAGCGCATAGACCTTACCTTGGTAATAACCTACCGAGATGAGTTTCGAAGCTTTGGGCAGATCCTTGCCATAGCTTGTGAGGTAATTCTCGTCCCGGTCGTAGACCACAATCTCCCGCCTTCCGGGGTCCGCCACATACATGTTGTCGTCGTCGTCGAAGGCGAGGTTCACCGGTGTCACCAAAACCCCTCTCGGATTTTCCAGCCCCTTCAGGTAACCAAAAGTCGAGTGTACCGGATCTATCACGATGACCCGGCCCTCGTTGCTTTCGGCGACATAAATCTTCCCCTTGTGCACTGCAATCCCGTAGGACTTTCCGATTTTATGAATCAGCGCACCCTTCTCACTCCCCGTAACCACCAGAGAGAACGAACTCTGAGACTCCTTGGCTCCGACATCCCTGGAGCTGTAAATCCCGGTGAGCCACTGGATGTGCGGCTCGTCCGGCGGAGGGGGGAAGAAGGTCGGCTTGGTGGAACACTTGGTTTCGGTCGCGCACCCCGAGAGGGCGAGGATTAGCAGCAGCATAGACAGCAGGGGTTTGACAAGGACACGGACAGCTTGGCTACACGTTGACATCGTTGACATTGCGGCTCCTCTCACAGACATGGTTCTTTAATGCGCCCGGCGGGCCGGGGACTCTGCCCGCATCCGAAACAGTCACAGCGCCTCCGCCTTTTCACGGTCGTACTTGAAGGCCCGGTGGCAACCCGGCTCGCAGCTGCCGCCGGTCGAGGTGATCTTGAAATTCAAGGGGATCTTCCACTCCCCGAACTGGGCTCCCTCCTTGCGGATCAGCTTCGGCAGGTCGCCTGCGTGCGGTTCGTGGCAGACGCGGCAGGTGCGCCCCTTGCGCCCCACCACATGCACGTAATGCAGGTTCCGGTTGCCGTTACGAAACCCCGTGTAGAGGGTCGTTTCCGGGAAACGGAGCAGGTTCTTCTCGTGACACTTGAGGCAAGCGTCATAGGCCCCCTCGGTGTACGGTGCATACAGGGTGGAGGGATAATTCCCCGGAAGCATGCGGAAATAGTCCGAGCCGTGCGGGTCGTGGCACGCCTTGCAGGACCCCTTCTGGATCGGGCCATGGAGATACTTCTTCCCTTCCAGGTCCCTCTGGATATTTCTCAGGGGAGGCTTGCCGAGGTTGTCCTTGCCGTGGCAGCTGAGACAGACGGTTTTTTCATCGGCCGACAGGAGTCCCTTGGCTTTGGCGTAGTGCGCCGAGTGGCAGTTGACGCACCCCCCCTCCGCCATGACCGGCTTGTGAGGAACCTTGACGCCGGCCAGTCTCTTGCCGATCTTGCCATGGCAGTCGATGCAGAGTTCGGGCATCTTCTTGTTGATAAAGGAGACCACGGGGGTTCCATGGGGGTTGTGGCAGGAGGTGCAGGGCCCCTTTGCCACCGGCGGATGGACCACGGCCGACTCCTGCAGGATCTTGGCGAAATCCGCATGGCATTTGAGACAGAGGTCCCGAACCGGTCCCTTGAGGAGAGCCTTCTCGGACGATTCGTGAGGGTCGTGACACTGAGTACAGGTACCGACAGCAGCGGGTCCGTGCATGAACTTCTGCTGGAACGGCTTGGCATCGTGGCAGTTCAGACAGAACGAAGTCTGGTCCTCGCCCAGGTCCATCAGGAAAGGCCCGGAGGCGCCGTGCGGTTTGTGACAGCTGATGCAGTCCCCTTCCTTGACCGGCTCGTGCACCACCTTTTTTGTCCCTTTAGCGTCGTGGCACTGACTGCACAGAGCCGCACCCTTGGCACTCAGTTCGAAACTCTTGCCACCCGCTACCGGATGCTCCTTGGAGCGCTGGATGTGGCAGGAGTTGCATTCGCCCGCCTGGACCGGAGCGTGCGGCATCTTGATGCCACCGATAGCCGGGTGGCACTGTGTGGTCACACAGGCGGCCGCGAAGACCTGGTTGACGCCGAGGACCGCCAGGCATGCGAAAAAAAAGGGCGCACAAGTAAATAGCTTCATAGAAGGCATCCTACCGGATAGATTAATGGCAAATTTAGACGTTACGTAGGTACAGAAGAGAAAAGCCAGGATCTGCTTGCCAGGCAAGCTAAATTTCATTGCACAGGACTCTTCCCCCACCCCGCATCATTGAGCCCCGCAGCTATGGCGCCGGCGCACTTATACCACATCATCCGGGGATGGACCACCCTCCTTTGCGCCAGGCGATCTTCTCATGGCAGGCAAAGCGCAGGCAGAGCCTCAAGCTACCGGTAAATCGAGGTAATGATAATCTACTTTCCGGATAAAAAGCTAGCAAATTTATTGGGATGAATATCACATTAAAGAGATGCCGGCAAGATGATTTGCAACCGGACACGAAGGGCGCCAGCGTCCTTGGCACGGCTATTGTCCGGCAACTTCATAACTGGTCTCAAAAAATGGGCAGCCGCCAAGAAGGCGGAAGTTGGGAAACCGGCGTTTACGGTTGCAAAGGGACGAAGGCATGCCGCCGGCGGGAGAGACGATGGCTCCACCCGGGCCTCGCGGGGAAATTGCGAGGGCCACGACGCCGGCTAGATCTGAATGCGCCTTAACTGAATTGGAGCGGGAAAGGGCGCCGTAAGTCTTCGGGTTGGGATGCCCGTCGTCTTTTTCAAGCGCTACCCTTCGGGGTAGTCGGAAAGCGCCAGGAAGGTCTCCTTCAGCTCGAAGCTGAAGATGGCAAACATCCTCTCGGCGAGGCGGGCCGTCAGAAGGGGCGGAAAGAGCGGAACCGCCAGCCGGTAGATGAGATCAAGAAGGCCGTCATGCGGATTTTCCTCGAGAAAGAGCGCACCGTACTGCAGGACCGGCGCAAACAGCAGCGCCTCCTCCATTACGGCATCGTCCTCGCTGAAATAGGGGAGTATCATCTCCAGCGAGAAGCAGAGGCCGGAGCCCCCGGCATCCTCGGCGATGCAGAGCAGCACCTCATCCTGGGGCGAGCCGAACTCCCGGGACTCGGGCGAAAGGTCGCCGGCGGGGAGTACCATCACCTTGCCGTGGATCGGGTCTATCCCGTAGGGTGCTCCCCTCCCTTGCAGAAAGCGCTCCAAGGCCTGGTACCCTCTGGTCTGCAGTTTCCCCATGCCGCGGTAGAAGGCAGGGCGGAAATCGTCGCGGTTGGCGATCAGATTCTCCAGCGGGATGAACTCCTGCTCCTCCCCTGAGGGCCTGGCGCTCCTGATTTCACTGTTGTTGACAACCAGTTTGAGGTGCGACATCTTGCGCTCGTCCTTATCCTTTTTCATCGCCCTCGCCCCCGATAAGCTTCATGACTAATTAATACACCCCCGGGGAGACAGGTGTCAAGAAATCCCTCGGTGACCCGCTACCCCCCTTCCCGACCACCAAGCCGTCCTTCAAATGGATGGTCCGGTCGGAATAACCGCAGTTTTCCGGGTTGTGGGTCACCATCACCACGGTCTGGCCGGCGTCGTTTAGGGCGCGGAACAGATGCATCATCTCCAGGGCGGTCTTCGAGTCGAGGTTGCCGGTCGGCTCGTCGGCGAAGAGGATATCGGGACGGTTCACCATGGCGCGCGCGATGGCAACCCGCTCTTGTTCGCCGCCGGAGAGCGCGTTGGGGAGCCGGTCCTCCCTGCCCCCCAGCCCGACTCGCGCGAGCGCCTCCCCCGCCGCGGCGCGCTTATCCTTTCCCTTCATCCGAGAGATGGCGAGCGGCAGCATGACGTTTTCCAGGGCGCTCAGGTAGGGGATCAGGTTAAAGGACTGGAACACGAAGCCAAGGGTGGAGCTGCGGAAATCCGCCAGTTTTTCTCCCGGCAGTGCGTAGAGATCAATCCCGGCTATCTGCACCGTGCCCCGCGAGGGGTGGTTCAGTCCGCCCAGCACCGAGAGAAGCGTGCTCTTCCCGGAGCCTGACTGTCCCATGATGGTGATGAACTTGCCGGTCTCGATATCGAAATCGATCCCGCGTAGCGCCTCGACTGTCTCGTCGCCGCATCGGTAGTTCTTGGCGAGATCCCGCACTTCAATAAGTGCCATTTGTATAAAGCTCCTTTGAACCTAAGAGACCATAACCCAAGGGAACACGAAGGAAACCAACGAAGCAGGTCTGTCTAAAGCGCCCGGAGCGCCTCGGTGGGATCCAGCCTGCTCGCGTACAGCGCCGGGTAGAGGCTTGCCAGCAGGGCGAGCCCGAGGGAGAGTCCCAGAGAGCCGAAGGCGACCTGCGTGTCCCAGCAAAGCGCCACCTGCTTCCCCTCGGCCATGAAGGGGAGCGCCAGGCGCGCCCCGCCCATGCCGGCCCCGTAACCAAGCAGCCCCGCCAGAAGCCCTATCACCGCCGCCTCCAGGAGGATGATGCGCATGATGTGGCTCCTGCGGAAACCGATGGCCCGGAACACGCCGATCTCCGTGGTCCGCTCGTTGACGCTCCCCATCATGGTGACGAAGACGATCAGGGAGCCGATGAAGATCACCACGCCGGACATGGCCCATGAGAAGCGGCGGTACTGGCCCAGCGCCTTCAGCCTCCCCTCCACGACCTGCTGGATGGCGCTCACCTTGGCGTCCGGGAGCTTTTCCGCGATCTGCAGCACCATGTCCCCGATCGGGCAGCCCGAGCAAAGGGCGGCCACCTCAACGAGGTTGATGCGCCCCACCTTTCCCAAAAGCCTTTGGGCCACAGCCAGCCGGACGAAGACCAGGGAGTCGTCCTGGGAACCGGTCTGCTCCAGGATGCCGGTCACCTTGAAGCGCTCCCCCTTGATTTCCAGGGAGTCGCCGATCATGACGTTGAGTGCCCGGGCCGCGTCGCTTCCCAAAAGCAGCTCGCCATCGGCCTTGGGCGCCTCGCCGAACAGTTTCCACCACTGCTTCAGCTTCAACTCCTTGTCGAACTGCACCCCGATCAGGAGCACCTGGCGGCCGGCCATTGTGACCCCGCCCAGCACCTTGGGCGCCACCGCAGAGATGTTCCTGGAGTTCTTGATGGTGGAGATCCGGGAGAGATCCGACTCCAGGATTTCCTTCTGATCGAAGGTGACTCCCCCAAGGCTGATGCCGCCGTAGTTCATGGCGAGCCCGTTTTGCTGCGGGGTGATCAGGATGTTGGCGCCGAACTCATCCATCTTGCGCTCAACGTCGCCGGACATGGAGTCGGTCAGGGTGATGAGCGTGACGATGGTGGCGATCCCCACAGCGAGCCCCACCGTCAGAAAGGCCATTTTCGCCTTGCGGCGCCTGAGGTTGTTGAACGAGATGTTGTGCAGTTTCATGAAAGGCCTTCCCCGTTACTTGAAAGACCGGTCCAGTCCGATCGATCGGTCCGTGACGAAAAAACCGCGAGGCGCTCCTGGCTCAGAAAAACCTGGCACCGGCCCTGAGGTCAGAGACGCTGATGGTGACGTTTTTGCCGTCGACCTTCGCCGGCAGGTGCGAGGGATTGCAGCCGCCGCCGGAATCCGCTCCGATCCGCGTGATGGCGAACTTCTGGTTGCAGTTCTTGCACTGCATCTGGTCGCCCGCCTGCAGGTACCCCTTCTTCTCCTTGAAACAGACGTCACAGGCATCGAAGGCGGTATGGAGCACGCCGTCGCTCCCCTTCACGACGAAAAAGTTGAGCTCCTTGCCGCCGTCGGTGAGACGGAAGAAATGGGGGGCGCCGTCGCTCACCTTGGCAACGGCAACGCTGACTACCCCGTTCACCGGCTGCACCTTCTGGTACTTCCCCAGGCCGGGGATGTTGAAGGCAACTGCCGCCGTCACCCCGGCTAAAAGTGCCAGGCAGATGAGCACCCCGAACCTGACGCCATTCTCACGATTTTTTCCCATTGCAAAGTTCCTCGCATCCAGCTGTTATGTGCCAATATTTCCGCGGTTCCACGGGTCTTTTCCGGTCATTTGCCGCAGCACTCCTTGCGGCCGCAGCACCCCGAAACGGACGGCTGAACCCCGAGGTCTCTGACAGCAATCTTCTTGAACTGTTCCGGGGTAAGCACACTCTGGACCGAACTCGCGAAGCCGGCTACCGTGACCCTGCGGGCCAGCTGCTCCGGCGCCACCTGCTTCGAATCGTAACCGGCAATCACCAGACCACGCTCCAGGTCCACCTCGGTCGCAGCCACGCCGCGCTCGCTCTCGAGCTCCTGGGTGACCCGGGCTGTGCAACGGCTGCAGGTCATGCCGGAGCTCTTCAGCACCACGACTGAGTCGGCTGTGGCGCCCATCCGGACGTAGCATGCGCACACCCCCAGAATGACCAAGACGGTAAGGAGCAGACAGGCGTTGCATACTGTGCTTTTCATAGCTTTAGCACCTTCGGGTAGTGCGACTCTTTGGGGGTGTCAGGCACCGATGTGCCGGTGGGCACGTCTCTCGTCGATACACGTTACATGCCAACTGCTTACCGTAGTTAACACTCCGATATCATTACCTATCACACAGAAACGGAGGCATACCGCGCTTCTGGTACGGGGAATATTCTCCAATGACAAGTTGAATTTTCTACAGCTAGCGGAGATTGCAGCGGCCCCGGCGGGTCCTGTTGAAGCAAGAGGGGACGACACGGCATCGGCGCACCTCACCGGTTGGCGGCCGCCATGTTCTTAGTCAGCACCCCCCTAACTCCGAAAGAGACCGTTACAACCGGACAACAACTGTTAAATAAAGAAAAATCCCGATGCAAAACAATCGATGTTCCATGATATGTACTAACAGTTACTGTTCTGCATATTAATAACATTATTTTGTGACTCCAGATAAACGTTAGGCGCGGGTATGACATGCAATCCAACAAATTTTATTATAAACCAACCTGGTAATGTTTTACTGACTTAAACAAAAGCCAAACGGGTTTGCTCCAAATTAGCTTGAATTATCAATGGCTTTTATGGTATAGGATAACCGGCTTCGCCTGCCACGCCACCCCGATATTGCCGAAAACCTGGCATCGTTGGCACCCCCGAGGAAAAGGGGTGGGGAATGAAAATGCGTCTGCTGGTCATCCGGTGGCGCCGCCCTCTTAAGATGCCCACCGGGCAAACGCACACCTACTGCTTAAACCAGATTAGCTACAGGTGAAATGATGGACTCTTCGCAGCGGACCAAAAACCTCTTAACCCTCTTTTTCCTGCTCTGCATAGGGTCGCTGGCGATTTTAAAAATCTCCGATCCGGATGCCTGGCTGCACCTCTCCCTGGGGAGGTTGATCTGGAACCTGCGGGGCCTCCCTGTTCATGAGCAGTATATCCCAGCCCTGAATGGTGCGCCGTTTTCCTACAGTTCCTGGCTGTTCGGGGTTTTATACTACGCAGCATACGACTTCTTCGGCGCGGCTGGCGTGACCTTACTCAAGGCCTTCACGGTGATCGCCATTTTCGCCATCCTGCTTCGAGACGCGAGCTCCCCTTACCGGCGCGACATGCTGGCCGTATCGGTACTGATCGTCATTGCCGTGTGTATCCGTGGCCGGTTCGTGGAACGGCCAGACACCTTTCTGATGATGTTCCTTCCCTACAGCATCATGGCACTGAATATTTACCTGCAGGAAAACAATAAACGCTACCTCTACACCCTCCCGCTGGTCCATATGCTCTAGGCAAACAGCCACTCCAGTATAAATTTGATGTTTGTACCATTCGCCGCGTTGCTGGCAGCCGCCGGAATAAGCCTTCTTCTGAAAAATTCCAACGTCATAAACTGCCAGCGTCTAACGGGACCACAAACCCGTGTCATTCTAATCACATTGATTGCATCTGTCGCCGGAGCGTTGATCACCCCTTACGGGGTAGGGCAATTCACCTTCGGAGCCCAGTTTCTTCATACTGACGTGTTCAAGCAGGAAATTACCGAGTTAACCCCGACAAACTGGTCGTTCGGCCTGCGATGGTTCTACATTCTGGTGACCATCACAGCCCTGTCATGCGTCGCAGCATGGCGTCGAATGCTTTTATCCGACCTGATAAGGATTCTTCCCTTCGTTTATCTCGGTTTTTTGTCCCGCAGGTTCACCTATGTTTTCGCGGTGGTGGCCGCCCCCATTCTCATCAGGAACCTCTCGCAAGTTTATGAACAGAGGTTTTCGACTGCACGACCCGAGAAACGCTCGACACGGATAATCGGCATATCTCTGGGTTACTGCTGGGTTGCAGCTTGGACGGCAACCTCCCTGTTTCAGATCCCGCCTTTTAACAATCATTTGGCTTCCGGTTTCGGGTTCGACCTCAGCAATCAGCCGGAAGGTGCCCTGGCATACATGGATCGCCGCAATATCACCGGCAGGATCTTCAATTGTTTTTCCTGGGGCCAATATATCGAATGGCGGGATTTCCCGCGTCGGATTCCGTTCATCGATGGCAGGGCGTACCTGCCAAAGCAACTGCTGGAGCCCTATTTTACCGAGAACTGGCAGGAAATGGCGCGCGATTATGACACTGACGCCTTTCTTGTCGACTTCCCGAGAGTGAGGACAAACGAAGGGACCGCAGAGAGAGACCTGGGTTTGGGAATTCCCGGGTGGGCACTTGTTTATTGGGACGACACTTCACTTGTGTACCTTAAACAGGGAGGCAGGTACCATGCGGTCATCGCTCAGGACCGGTATATCAGCATAAAACCCGCCAATGGAGTCGAAGGGATCGAAACAGCAGTCAGAGACCCTTTAAAACGTGACGGGATAATTGCAGAACTGCAGCGAAACATGCGTGAGACCGGTTCTTCAAGGGCAAAATACCTGCTCGGCAAGGTATACATGGAAACCGGTAATTATCAGCAGGCCATAAAAAGCTGGCAGACTATTTCAAACGGGTCAAGCAGTTTTTATAATGACATGGGCCGATGCTATGAACTTGTCGGCAATGTCCCCATGGCTCTACATTGCTACCAAAAATCTCTTGGAATAAGTACAAATAGTACCGCACATTTCAGCATTGGCTCATTGCTGTTGAAAACCGGGGATGCGTCAGGGGCAGTTAAGCATCTGAAGCTGTCCATCACTCTCAGCAAATCAAATACCGAAGCTTATGAAATGCTTATATCAGCTTATCAAAAACTTGGTAATACAGATGAAGCGTCTAAGGCAACAAAGGAATACCAGAAAAACCTGAAACAAAATAAAGCTGAAGAATATTTCAACAGGGGCGTCAAGGCATACATGGATCAGGAATATGCCGGCGCCATTGCCGCGTTTGAGCAGTCTATCGCCACCGACCCCGAAAAAGCCATCCCTTATGCAAACCTGGGTTTTGTGCAGTTCGACATCAAACAGCCGGACCAGGCCTTTGCGTCGTTTCAGCAGGCACTGCGAAGGGATGCGAATTGTTCGATTGCGCACTACGGAATTGCCCTGATTTATCAGATGCAAGGTGATGCGGCTGCCGCCACCACTCACCTGAAGCGGTACCTCGAGCTCGAGCCGACCGGCACCTTTTCTCGTCAAGTCAAAAGGTACTTGGAAAAAAAAAGCTGAACTGAAGGTAACCATCCCTTTTCGGGAGGGGAATCGGCCACCGGGCGCTGCATGCGGCCCTTAGCCAGAGGAAGCAACAACAAGTCCTATGCAAAAAGAACTTACCATCCTGATGCCCTGCTTAAACGAGGCATTGACCATCGCAGTGTGCATCGAGAGGGCGCAGCAGTTGCTGTCCGAACACGCCATAGACGGCGAAATACTGGTTTCCGACAACGGGTCTACCGATGGCAGCCAGGCGATCGCCCTGGCCCTGGGAGCCCGGATAGTCCACTGCCCGGTGCGCGGATACGGAGCGGCTCTGCAACTCGGGATCGAGTCTGCCGACGGCGGCTTCATATTGATGGGGGATAGCGACGATTCCTACCACTTCGACGAAGCATATCCAATGGTCTGCAAGCTGCGCGAAGGATATGACATCTGCATGGGCACCCGGCTCAAAGGGAAGATCATGTCTGGCGCCATGCCGGCTCTCAACCGCATGGTGGGTAACCCCGTCCTGACCTGCATCGGCCAAAAGCTCTTCCGGATACCGACTACAGACTTCCACTGCGGCATGAGGGCGTTCCGCCGCGACAAAGTCAGGGCGATCGGCCTCATTACCACCGGGATGGAGTGGGCCAGCGAGATGGTGATAAAATCCAAGCTGCAAGGGCTCTCCATGACCGAGGTCCCGGTAACCTTGCACAAGGACGGCCGCAACCGGCCGCCCCACCTCCGGAGGTGGCGTGACGGGTGGCGGCATCTACGTTTCATGCTGGTACATGCCCCTAACTGGATTTTCGTCTTTCCGGGACTTTTGCTGCTGGCATTTGGCGCCCTCGGCCAAATCCTGCTCATTCCCAGGATGATCAGGATCGGCGAGGTTAGGCTCGACGTCCATACCATGCTGATCTGCGCCTTCGCGTTAATTGCCGGAGTTCAGATGATTCTCACCGGGCTTTTGGCGAACGTTTACTGTCAGACCATGGGAATACTTCCTGTAACTGCGCGATTTGTCAAGGCAATCAGACACCTCACCCTCGAAAAACTGCTGGTTCTTTCGGTTTTTTGTGGCGCAACCGGGTTGGCAGGAGTGGCAACAGACGTGCTGAACTGGGGCAGGGGCGGGTTCGGCCCGCTGAACTACGAAATAACCATGCGGCACCTAATCCCTTCCCTCTCGCTCATGGCACTGGCGCTACTCGGCATCTGTAACGGATTCATGCTGTCAATCCTGTTCATGCCGACCTCGAAAACGGCAACTGGTCTTCAGTGTGCCGTAGAAATCGACGACCGCCCGGCATCCCTGCCGGAGAAGCGAGGAAAAGGGACCATATGATCTCTCCGTCTCTGCACCCGGACGATCCAGGGAGCTTCGACCCCTTTGCCGCAACCTATCAGGAGATCATCAATGACTCGGTCAGAGCGAGCGGAGAAGATTTCGAGTATTTCGTCAATCTGCGGGTAGCTATGATGAAAGCGCGACTCGACAGGAAGGTTCCGGGTTACCGTGTCTCGACACTGCTGGACTTCGGATGCGGTACCGGTGCGACCGAAAGGTTCCTTGAGGAAGCCTTCACAACGAGCAGGATCGTCGGAGTGGACCCCTCTGTCGAGTGTCTGCGCCTGGCGCGGCTCACTTCTACCAAGACCAGGTACATAGAGCTAATCGGGACCTCTCTCCCTCTGGAATCAGGCAGCATCGATCTGATATACTGCAACGGAACCTTCCACCACATCGCCCCGTCCCAAAGAAATCAGGTCCTGAACGAACTCTGTCGGGTCCTGCCTGCTGGCGGCTTCGCTTTCATCTACGAGAACAACCCTTGCAACCCTCTGACGATACGAGCGATGCGGGTGAACCCCTTCGATAAAGACGCACATCCAATCCGCCTGACCGAACTGAGGAAGCTTTGTCTCCATGCAGGATTCGAGGTCGTAGAATCATGGTACTACTTTTTCTTTCCAAGATTTCTAAGGCACCTGCGTCGCATCGATCCGCTGCTGGGCTGGGTTCCCCTCGGCGGCCAGTACGGTGTCTGGTTGAAAAAAATCAACTAGCGTTTGCGGTGGCACCCGAGAAGTGTCAGGGGTATCCTGCCGCATCCGGCATTGGCAGCGGAAACCGGTTTTAATTCGCAAGCACCAGTTTCAGGATGGTCTGTTCACCGCTATCTGTCACGAAAAGATCGGTGCCGTCGCTGACGATTCCGCTTGCTACTGAAAGTTGCTTGCCACCTGGTGTTCCGGCGATCGTTGTGACCGCGCCTGAGGAAATCGCAATCTGGCGTATGGTTAAATTCTTGGTATCGGTCACATAGAGGTTGGTATGTGCGGCGTTAATAGCGATTCCGGTCGGACCAGAGAATCGCGCCTCGGTACCCGTGGCATCTGTTGAGCCAATGCTACCGGCAGCAGCTGATCCGGCAATTGTGGTGACGGTCGCTGTGGTGGCCGTTCCTGTTGGGATCGCGATTTTGCGTATGGTACTGTTGCCCTGATCTACCACATAAAGGTTCGTCCCGTCAGTGGTAATCCCGGTAGGACCATTAAATTTTGCAAGAATGCCATTAGCGTCCGTTGAGCCCGCAGTATCAGATCCAGCCAAAATGGTCACAGTCCCTGTGGAAATGTCAACTTTGAGAATCGTGTTATTGCCTGTATCAGCCACATAGAGGTCGGTCCCGATAACGACAATGCCTTCTGGCGCCTTAAATTCCGAAAGGGATGCGATTGTGGTGGCAACCCCTGCAGTGGAACTCCCGGTAGGAATCGCAATTTTGAGAATGCTATTGTTTCCCGCATCAGTTACGTAGAGGTTCGTCTTGTCGGTGGTAATGCCTGCTGGCGTACTTAATGGTACGGGAGTACCTGCCGCGCTCGCTGTTGTGACTGTGGTTACTATCCCTGTGGAAATCTCGATTCTGCGGATGGCATGATTGCCGGAATCAGCCACATAAAGATAGGTCCCGTCAGAGGTAACCCCACTGGGCGTATTGAATCGCGCCGCTATACCCGTGCCGTTCAATAAGTTCTTAACCCCCGACGTTCCCGCAAAGGTGGAAACCATTTGCGATGCAGTAGAGGTAACGGTAAGAACAGTCGAAGCTATAAGCGTTCCGGAGGTAGCGGTAATCTTGGTTGTTCCTGCAGCTATGGCGGTCGCCAGTGCACCCGTTGTTGTGATAGTGGCGACCGTTGGGACGGATGAGGTCCAGGTAACTGTCGACGTCAGGTCCTTTGTCGAATTGTCAGAATAGGTCCCCGTAGCCGTAAATTGCTGGGTTGCTGTGACGACAATACTAGGTGTGGCAGGTGTGACAGCTAGGGAGGTAAGAGTCAGGGCAGTGCCAGCAGCGGGAAGCCAATCAACACCGCACCCCGCAAGCAGTGTTACGATGAACAGTAACGAGAATCTTTTTCTCATGCCCGCCTCTTTGTGATTACCATCAGTTCAGGGATATAAAGTCCGTAAAATACCGATCAAATGCCGAAGAGTCAAGCACATACGTCCACAATCGGATGCTGTCAGGCAAATCGGCCGAGCTTTCTTGGTCTGAAACCTCCGCTTCCGGAGTGGGTTGGCTTACCAATTCGAATATTTAAAACGGGACGGAGTACTGATATGTCCGCCAGTGTAAAGAAAAAACAGTACCCCCTTGACACCATTATTACCGTGTAATTGAGTATAAACAGTAGATGCAACCTGATGGACGACGGTTGATCACACGGGTATGGGCGGGTTGGGTACCGCATGACTTGGTTTCGTCGTGGAGCTGCCTCAGGGAGCTCGGCTATAAAAGCCTATCCCATTCTCCGGCCGTGGTTGCATCCCTGTCTATTCTCTGGGAGATTTCTAGTGTGACCTTTTTTGCTCTCCTGTCCTCCGGGTGAATGTTCTTGCCTTATTTGAGACTGACAATCAGCCCGTATTGAGTCTGTTAACGAAAGCGTCCCCTTGACCATATGCTATGGTGCCACTGGCGCGAGATTTATCCATAGGGAGCGCGGCATCAAGCAGGGTGTACCTAGTAACAGCGCGAGGATTTAAGGGTTTTTTTGAATGTAGACGTGAGAGAGCACGATCCGCCGGGGGGGAACACCCCTGCGGCGGATCTCTTTTGGGAGGGCTACTTGACCGTGTACCAGAACTTGGCCGAGCGGGTCTTGCCGTCCTTTAACTGGAACTTCATCATGACGCCGTACTTCCCTTTATTGGAGAGGTTGAAAAAGGCGCCGAACTCGCCGTGCATCGCCATGAGATCCTGGGTCTGCTCGGTCTTCTCGGGAGCTATGACCTTCAGCCTCGCCTCTCCTTCGGTGAGAGCCTTGCCGCTCTTGACGTCCTTGAAGGTGACCGCGATGTAGTGGGTCTCGCCCTTTTCCATCGGCATTTCCATCTTCATCGCCTTCATCGCTTCCTTGGCACCCTGGATCTTGAAGCTCACCTTGACACCGTCCACCACTTCCTCGTGCGCCACGCCCGCCTTGCGGTCGCCGTGCTCCATTGCCATGTCCATGCCGGAATGCTCCATCGCCGCCAGAGCGAGCAGGGGTGCCGAAAGAGCAAAGGTTGCCGCCGCCAGAATGATCGCCATTTTTTTCATGTCCGTTTCTCCCTTTTTAATGTCAGTTGAGTGGTTGAGTCGTTGAGTCGCCAATCATCCATTGTCAGTTGTCAGTTGCCTCTTCAGTGTTTCATCCCCGAGTATTTCAGCCTCCCCTTCTTCAGATCGCGCACCTTCATGAGAACGAATATCACCGGCGTCATGATCAGCACGTGCACCGCGGAGGAGATCATGCCGCCGATCATCGGCGCCGCGATCGGCTTCATGACGTCGGCGCCGGTCCCGGTGGACCACATGATCGGCACCAGGCCCAAAAGCGCCACGGCCACGGTCATGAGCTTGGGACGCAGCCTCAGCACCGCCCCCTCGTAGGTGGCGTCGTAGATGTCCTGCTCGGTGCAGGGACCGTTGATGAGCTTCTTGTCCAGCGCCTCGTGCAGGTAGATGACCATGACCACCCCGGTCTCCACCGCGATGCCGTACAGGGCGATGAAGCCGACCCAGACGGCGACCGACATGTTGTAGCCCAGCGCCTTCACCAGGTAGACCCCGCCCACCAGCGCGAAGGGGACCGAGAGCATCACCATGCTCGCCTCCAGGGCCGAGTGGAAGGTGAAGTAGAGCAGTATGAAGATGATCACCAGCCCCGCCGGCACCAGAAGCTTGAGCCTCGCCTTGGCGCGCACCTGGTTCTCCCACTGCCCACTCCAGGCGACGTAGTAGCCGGCGGGAAGCGCGAGCCGTTTTTCCAGCACCTTTTGCGCCTCTCCCACGAAGCCGCCCATGTCGCGGCCGCGCACGTTCAGAAAGACGATGGAGCGTAACAACCCCCCCTCCGAGTTGATCTCGGGGGCGCCGGTGGAGACCTTGAGCTTCGCCACCAGGGAGAGCGGTACCTGGGCGCCGTTACTCCCGGCGATCAGGATGCGCTCGATGGAGGGGATGGAGTCCCGGTACTCCCTCATATAGCGCAGCCGGATCGGGAAGCGGTTGCGGCCGTCCACCGAGGTGGAAAGCGAGCTCCCCCCCAGCGCCGTCTCGATCACGTCCTGGATGTCCCCGACCTTAACGCCGTAGCGCGCGGCGGCCTCCCGGTCGATGTCGATGTCCAGGTAGTCGCCGCCGGTGACCCGCTCGGCGACCACGTCGGCGGCCCCGGGAATCCCCTTCAGGATCCCCTCGGCCTGCACGGCGAGGTCCTTCAGCACGTTCAGATCGCTTCCGAAGATCTTCACGCCGAGATCGGTGCGCACCCCGGTGGAGAGCATGTTGATCCGGTTGATGATCGGCTGGGTCCAGCCGTTACGCACGCCGATCTGCTGCAGCTTCTGGTCCAGCTCGGAGACGATGTCCGCCTTGGTGACACCGGCGCGCCACTTCTCCTTGGGCTTCAGGATGATGATCGACTCGAACATGGAGACCGGCGCCGGGTCGGTGGAGGTCTCGGCGCGCCCCACCTTGCCGAGCACCTGCTCCACCTCTGGCTGACTCTTGATGATGGCGTCCTCAACCGTGATGAGCCTTTTCGCCTCGTTGATGGAGACGTTGGGGAGCGTCACCGGCATGTAGAGGAGGCTCCCCTCGTCCAGGGGAGGCATGAACTCGCTGCCGATGGAGAGGAACATGGGGACGGCGATGCCGAGCGCGATCAGGTTCAAAAGGATGGTGAGCTTCTTCCACTTGAGCACAAACCTGATCACCGGCGAGTAGAGTGAGATGAAGAAGCGCGACACCGGGTTGGAGCTCTCCGGCGGCATCTTCCCCTTCATGAGGTAGAACATGAGGACCGGCACCAGGGTGATGGCGATGAAGGCGCTTCCCATCATGGAGAAGGTCTTGGTGAAGGCGAGCGGGTGGAACAGCTTCCCCTCCTGCCCCTCCAGCATGAAGACCGGCACGAAGGAGAGGATGATGATGGCGAGCGAGAAGAAGATGGCGCGTCCCACCTGCTTCGCGCTCATGATGATCACCTCGAGCCTTTTTTCCTGGCGCTCCTTGGGCCCCATCTCGGAGAGGTGCCGGTAGCAGTTCTCCACCATGATGACCCCGGCGTCCACCAGGACCCCGATGGCGATGGCGATGCCCCCCAAGGACATGATGTTGGAGGAGACCCCCATGAGCTTCATGGCGATGAAGGAGCAAAGGACCGCGATCGGCAGGGTGAGCACGATGACCAGGGCGCTTGGGAAATGGAGCAGGAAGACCAGGATCACCAGCGACACCACGATCGACTCCTCGGTGAGCGAGTGTTTCAGGGTCTCGATGGCGCGCTCGATCAGGTCGCTTCGGTCATAGGAGACCTTGATGGAGACGCCGGGGGGGAGCCCCTTCGAGAGCGAGACGATCTTCTCCTTGACCCGGTCGATGACCTCCTTGGCGTTCTCGCCGTAGCGCATCACCACGATGCCGCCGACCGCCTCCCCCTCGCCGTCTTTGTCCAGAAGCCCGCGCCGGATGGCGCCCCCCATCTGCACGGTCCCCAGGTTCCTGACGTAGACCGGGGTGCCGCGCAGGTCGGCGCCGACCACGGTGTTTTCCAGGTCCTCCTTGGACTTGATGTACCCCTTGCCGCGGATCAGGAACTCGGCGTCGGCCTGTTCCAGGAGCCTCCCCCCCACATCGTTGTTGGAGCGTTTCACCGCGTCCATGACGTCGCCCACCTTCACGTTGTAGGCGAAGAGGCGGTTCGGGTCGAGGTCGATCTGGTACTCCCGGACGAAGCCCCCCACCGAGGCGACCTCGGCGACGCCGGGGACCGTGTTCAACTGGTAGCGCACGAACCAGTCCTGCAACGTTCTAAGCGCTTCCAGGTCGTACCCCTTCCCCTCGATGGTGTACCAGAAGACGTGGCCTACGCCGGTGCCGTCGGGGCCAAGCGTCGGCACCACCCCGGGTGGCAGCAGGCTTGCCGCGTAGTTGAGCCGCTCCAAGACGCGCGTCCTGGCCCAGTAGATGTCCGCCTTGTCCTCGAAGATCACGTAGATCATGGAGAAGCCGAAGGCCGAGGAGGCGCGCACCGCGCGGACCTGCGGGAGCCCCTGCAGGTTCACGGCGAGCGGGTAGGTCACCTGGTCTTCCACCACCTGCGGGGAGCGGCCGGGATAGTCGGTGAAGACGATCACCTGGTTATCCGAGAGGTCGGGAATGGCGTCGACCGGCGTATGATAGACCGCCCAGACCCCCGAGGCGATCAGCAGGGCGAAGAGCATCAGGACGATGACCCGGTTCCTGGCGGAGTATTCGATGATTTTCTCGATCACAGGTAAAATCCTTGGGGGCCAGGGGCTGGGGGCAAGACGGCCCCTGCCTGTCCCTATCCTAACTTGCCTAGTGCCATTTTTTCTCTCGTACGGAGGACTTTTTATCCATCTCCAGCCCCTAGCCGCTGATTCTCACATCTTCATATCGCCCATGTCGAGCCCGCCGCCCTTCTTGGGGGCCGGGGCCGCCGGAGCGGCACCCTTGGGCGCTTCCATCTTCATGCCGGGCATCGCCTCGGGCGCGCCGCCGCTTCCTTTGAGCTGGCTCTCGGAGTCAATCAGGTAACCACCGGTGGCGGCGACCTTCTCCCCCCTGGCAAGGCCCGAGATGATCTGCACCTGGTCCCCCACCCTGGCGCCGACCTGCACGTCGCGCGGCTCGAACATCCCCGCCTGCATCTCCACCCAGACGATCTGGCGCTTGCCGGTGTCCATGACCGCCGAGACCGGTACCGCAAGGGTGGCACCCAGAGGCGACTTGATCAGGGCGTTCACGAACATGTCCGGCTTCAGCTTCAGCCCCGGGTTCGCCAGCTCGACCCGCACCTTGACGGTCCGGGTCTTCGGGTCAAGGAAGGGATAGATGAAGGAAACCCGCCCGTTAAAGGGGTGCCCCGGGTAGGACTGGGAGGTAATGGAAACCGCCTGCCCCAGCTTCACGAAGGGGAACTCGTTCTCGTACACCTCCACCTCCACCCAGACGCGGGAGAGATCGGCTATGGCGAAGAGCGGATCGCCCAGGTTCACGTACTGCCCCTCCTGGACGATCTTTTCTATGAGGATGCCGGAGAGCGGCGTGTAGATGGGAACCTTAAGGTTCGGCTCGCCCCCCCGCTCCAGGGCCGCGATCTGCTCGTCCTTCACCCCCATGAGCTTCAGGCGCTGCCGGGCCGAGCCGACCAGCCCCTCGCCCCCCTGGGAGATCGCCTGGATGCTGGAGTGCTTGAACTGCTCGCGGCTCTTCAGCGCCAGCAGGTACTCCTGCTGGGCGGAGACCAGGTCCGGGGAATAGATGTCGGCCACCGGTTTCCCCTTGGAGACATAGGCCCCCACCGTGTTGACGCGGAGCCGGTCGATGCGCCCGGCAACCCAGGCGGTCACCTTCGCCTGGCGGGACTGGTCGAACTGGACGATGCCGGTGGCGGCGACCTCCTTGGAGAGCGGCACCCGGGCGACCGCCACGGTGGCGACGTTTGCCATCACCCGCTGGGTCGGCGAGAGGGAGACGTGGGCGAGCAGGTCCGCCTGCTCCCTCTGCTCCGGAGTCTGGGCGCTTGCCGTCTGGGCCTGGGTGATCTTCTTGATGAGCTGCATGCCGCAGATCGGGCAGCTGCCCGGAGTGTCCTTGATGATGAAGGGGTGCATGGCGCAGGTGTAGAGCGGCTTGGAGGTGGCTTCCTGATGGGCGGAGCCGTCACCCTGGTGCCAGCCGGCCAGTTTCTGCAGCTTCCCGCTCTTGTAGAGCCAACTCCCGACGACAACCGCCAGCACTGCCACGGTCAACGGGATGGTGATTTTCTTGTTTATACCCATGGGTGGAACCTCGTTTGTGCGTATTCAGTCAAGCTTCACGCCGATCACTGCTTCCAGCTGTGCCTTCTTCACCTGGTAGTCCGCCAGCGAGTCGTAGTACTCGTGCTCGAAGTTGAACAGGGTGGCCCTGTTGTCCAGCAGGGTGAGAAAGTCCACCTTGTTGACCCGGTAGCCTATGGTGGCGGACTCCAGAGACTGTTCGGCCTGCGGGATGATCCCGGTCCGGTACAGTTCCACGAGCCTCACCCTGCGCTCCATCTGGGCCAGGAGCTCCGCAATCGCCCTGGCGATGGAGTTGGTGCTGGCGTTCAGTTCCTCGGCCGCCAGGGAGATTTCCGAGGAGGATTCGGCCAAAAGCGCCTGGCGCCGCTCCTCACGCGGCAGGTTGAAGGTGACGCCGAGGGAGTACATGTCGGCGCCGTCGCTTCCCGCGGCTGGTTGCCGCTGCATGTACTCGAAGAAAACGTTGAAATCCGGGTAGGACTCCTTCTGGGCCAGGGCATAGGAGCCCTTTCCCTTCAGCAGCTGCGCCCTGAGCCCCTTGAGCGCCGGCCGGTTCTCCTCGGCCAAGGCGAGGAGCCTCTCCGCGGAGGGGAGCGCCCCGCCGATCCCGAAATCGGGAATCCTGCCCACCGGGGTGTTCGCCGGGCGGTACAGGATCGCGTTCAGGCCGATGGCCAGGCTTTTGCGCTGCTGTTCCAGGGTGATCTGCATGTCGAGGAGCCTCGAGCGCTCCAGCTGGGCCTTGAAGATATCCTGCTGGCTCCCCTGCCCCACCGCGTACTTGGTCTGGGCCAGGGTGATAAAGGTATCGATCACCTCGACGTTCTTCTCCAGGATGTGCAGCTCGTGGTCGGTGGAGGAGATCTGGTAGTACGCTTCCTTCACCATCCGGGTGAGCTCCAGGGCGCGCTCCTCGTGGGCGAAACGCTGCGCATCCGCCTCCCGCGCCGCCACCTCCTCGCGCAGCGCCCTTTTCCCGAAATAGGGGAGCTGCTGCGAGATCCCGATCACCTTCTGGGTCATGGGATCCCGGGAAAAGTTGAACGGATCGGTAACGATGCCGTTTTGGATCTTCAGTACGAGCATCGGGTCGTCCAGCAACCCCGCCTGCTTGACGCGGCTTTTGAACATCTCCCAGCGCGCGGCGGAGGCCTTCAGCTCCGGGTTGCCGGAGAGGGCCGCCTGGACCAGGGTGTCGAGATTTTCGCTCTGGGTGGTATCGGCACCCCGAGCCGGCAGGGGTGCGCTCAGTGCCAGGATGAGGATAACTGCGGGAACGAACCTGGTAAGCATGGTGACTCCGGAACTGTTTCGATCTATTGGGCGGGGAAACAGCAATGGTCGTGCCAGACCTCTGTGCTACGGTTTTACGGCAGGTTGCACGAGCGGGGCGACCCGTGCAGCAGAATATCCCACCAGCCACTGTGGAATATTCCGCAGCTTTTCGCCCCGCCAGAAAACCTCCCCCCCTGGCGGGGGGAGGACCGGGGTGAGGGGGAAGCCACCACGAGCGACTTCGTTGGCAGCTTCACGATAGCGCCGCCCCCTTTGCTAGCTCGCCGCGCCTTCCCCGCTGACCGGGAGTCTCACCCTGAAGGTGGCACCTCGCCCCGGCTCGCTCTCCACCTCTATGGTGCCGCCGTGCCCCTCGATGATCTTTTTGGTGATGGGAAGCCCGAGCCCGGTTCCGGTCCCCTTGGTGGTGAAAAACGGCTCGAAGATTTCCCGGCTCAGCTTGGCCGAGATCCCCGCGCCGTGATCGGAAAAGCGGATCTCGATGCCGCCACGCTCCCGGTCCGCACCGGTGCTGACGCTGACCACCCCCCCCACGGGCGAGGCCTGGATGGCGTTCAGGATGATGTTCAGGAATGCCTGGCGCAGTTTCTCGCCGTCTCCCAGAAACGGCGGCAGCACCGAGGGGGTAAGCTCCAGGGTGACCTGGCTCTGCCTGGCCTGGGCGGAGAGGAGGGTGATCATGTTGCGCAGCTCTTCATTGATGTCGCACGCCTTTTTGCTGATCGGATCGGGGCGCGCCATCTTGAGGAAATCCTCCACCACGCGGTTCAGGCGGTCCGACTCCATCACCAGGATGTCGAGGAATTCCCCACGGCTCTCGGCCGAGGTCCGCTCCTCCATCAGGATTTCGGCGGTGCCCCGGATGGAGGCGAGGGGGTTGCGGATCTCGTGGGCCAGGATCGCCGAGAGCTCGCCCAGGGCGGAGAGGCGCTCGGCGCGCCGCAGCTGCTCCTCGATCCGGATGATGAGTTCCGACTGGCCCTGCAGTTGCCGGTAGGACTCCTCCAGCCCCTTTGCGGTCTCCTCGAGCTGCACCCGGCGTGCCTGCTCCTGCTGGGACAAAAACCCGGTGATGCCGCCCACCACGTTGTAGAGCAGCACCTCCAGGTATTTCTCCATCTCCATGGCGAGATGCCCCCCCCACTGGAACAGGATGTGGGGCGCGTAGCAGATGGTGACCAGGATGGCGCAGCCGACTCCGCCGCGAAACCCGAACCAGAAGGCCGCCAGTATGATGGGGAGGTAGTAGAGGCGCTGGAAGATGTCGTGCAGCATGCCCAGCCGCAGCGGCGTGGTGTAGTGCAATAGGCTGATGCCGACCACGCAGCCGAAAATCAGAGAGACCTTCACTATGTCGGTTCTTTTCATGGGGCTCCCGGATCCCGTACCGCCGGCTTTGGGCCGCATCGAAAGCCAAGAACGGGCATAAAGATGCGGGGAAATGACGAGCGTTTTGGCGCTTCTGGCATTTCCCCGCCATTTCCCTTAAGCCCTTCCCGGCGGCGTTACCCCTTCAGGGCCTGGCGCAGCATGTAGGGAAGGATGCCGCCATTTTGGAAGTACTCCAGCTCGTTGGGGGTGTCGATGCGCACCCGGGCGCCGAACTGCCGGACGGCGCCGTCCGTGCCGCGCGCCTTGAGCGTAAGCGTCGCGCCGACCGTAAGCTCGGTGCTCCCGTCGATATCGAAGCTCTCGCTTCCGGTGAGGGCGAGCTCCTGGCTCCCCTCGCCGGGGAGAAACTGCAGCGGAAGTATCCCCATGCCGACCAGGTTGGAGCGGTGGATACGCTCGAAGCTCTGCGCCAGCACGGCCCTCACCCCCAAAAGCCGGGTCCCCTTGGCGGCCCAGTCGCGTGAGGACCCGGTGCCGTACTCCTTGCCGGCAATGACGATGAGCGGAACCCCCTCGTCGCGGTAGCGCATGGCGGCGTCGTAGATCGGCAGCTGTTCCCCGGTCCCCGCCGCGCCCTGGAAGTGGACCGTTACTCCCCCCTCTACGCCGGGCACCAGCCGGTTCCTGAGGCGTATGTTGGCGAAGGTGCCGCGCACCATCACCTCGTGGTTGCCGCGCCTGGCGCCATAGGAGTTGAACTCCTCGACGGGGACTCCCAGCGAGATCAGGTACTTCCCGGCGGGGCTGGTCTTCCCGATCGAGCCGGCCGGCGAGATGTGGTCGGTGGTCACCGAATCCCCCAAAAGGGCGAGCACCCGGGCGCCGCGCACCTGGGCGAGCGGCTCGGGAGTTGCCGAGACCTCGGCCAGGAAGGGGGGCTCCTTCAGGTAGCTGGAGTCCTCCTGCCACTGGTACAGCTCGCCGGTGGGGGTCTCCAGGGCTCTCCAGAGCGGGTCCCCCGCGAACACCTCGGCGTAGTTCTTCCGGAACTGGGCGGGGGTCACGAAGCGCGCGACCAGCTCGGCCACCTCGCGGTCGGCTGGCCAGATCTCCCGGAGAAAGACCGGCTCCCCCCCGGCGTCGAGCCCGAGCGGATCGCGGGCCAGATCCATGCCGATGTTCCCCGCCAGGGCATAGGCGACCACCAGGGGAGGCGAGGCGAGGTAGTTGGCCTTGACGAGGCTGTTGATCCTTCCCTCGAAGTTGCGGTTCCCCGAGAGTACCGAGGCGACGCAGAGATCCCCCTCGGCGACCGCCCGGGCGATGTGCTCGGGAAGCGGGCCCGAGTTGCCGATGCAGGTGGTGCAGCCGTAGCCGACCAGATGGAAGCGGAGCGCCTCCAGGTACGCCATGAGGCCGGAGGCGACCAGGTAGTCGGTCACCACCTTGGAGCCGGGGGCGAGGCTGGTCTTCACCCAGGGCTTTACCTGCAGCCCGCGCTGCACGGCGTTGCGTGCCAAAAGCGCCGCCGCGAAGAGGACCGTGGGGTTCGAGGTGTTGGTGCAGCTGGTGATCGCCGCGATGACGACGGAGCCGTGGCTAAGGGCGTAGCTCGCCCCGTCGGGCTGGTGCACCGGCACCCGTCCCGGCGCCGCTCCCCCGCCGGCCAGCTCCGGCGCGATGCCGGCCGGGGTTGCGGCCGGCCGGGCGGCGCCCGCCCCCGCGGTGCGGGCCAGCGCCTCTCCGAAGGAGGCGCTCACGGAGCTGAGCGCGATCCGGTCCTGGGGGCGCGAGGGACCGGCGAGGCTCGGCTCGACCGACCCCAGGTCGAGCTCCATGAGAAAGGAGTAGCTGGCCTCCGGCTGGCCCGCCTCATGCCAGAGCCCCTGGTGCCGGTAATAGGATTCGACGGCGGGCACCAGGGCCTCGCGCCCGGTGAGGCGCAGGTAGTCGGTGGTCTGGCCGTCGACCGGGAAGATCCCGATGGTGGCGCCGTACTCGGGCGACATGTTGCCGATGGTGGCGCGGTCCGCCACGCTGAGCCCCGCCACCCCGGGTCCGAAGAACTCCACGAAGCTCCCCACCACCCCGCGTTTCCTGAGCATCTGGGTGATGGTGAGCACCAGGTCCGTGGCGCTCACCCCCTCCTCGAGCCGCCCGGTGATCCGGAAACCGACCACCTGGGGGATCAGCATGGAGCAAGGCTGCCCCAAAAGCGCCGCCTCGGCCTCGATGCCGCCCACCCCCCAGCCGACCACCCCGAGGCCGTTGATCATGGTGGTGTGGGAGTCGGTGCCGATCACGGTGTCCGGGTAGATCCAGGACTCCCCCGCGCTCTCGACCACCATGGCGACGCGGGAGAGGTATTCGAGGTTCACTTGGTGGCAGATGCCGGTGGCCGGGGGCACCACGCGGAAATTCCGGAAGGCGCCCTGACCCCAGCGCAGGAACTGGTAGCGTTCGTGGTTGCGCCGGTAATCGAGCTCGGCATTCTGCGCCAGCGCCAGGACCGTCCCGAAGCGGTCCACCTGCACCGAGTGGTCGATGACCAGGTCCGCCGGCTGCAGCGGGTTGATCCTGGCCGGATCCCCCCCGAGCCTCCGCAGCGCGCGGCGCATGGCGGCGAGGTCGGCTAGGGCGGGGACGCCGGTGAAGTCCTGCAACAGGACCCGCGCCGGCATGAACTGGATCTCCCGGTCGGGGGTGGCCTGCGGGTTCCAGTCGGCCAAGGCCTCGATATCCTCCCGCTTCACCGCGAGACCGTCCTCGCGGCGCAGCAGGTTCTCCAGCAGGATTCTCAGGGAAAACGGGAGCCGGGCAATATCCTTCCCCGCGCTTTTGGCGAAGGCGCCCAGGGAATAGTAACGGTAGGTCCTTCCCGAGACAAAGAGGCTCTGTTCGCTGTCAAAACTGTTCAGACTGCTTCCTTTCATAACCTACACCTCTCCACAAAAAGCACGGCAGGAACAAAAAACCATCCAGGCAGCCACTATACCCCAGATGGGGAAAATCGTCACAACGAAAACATCCGGGGTACCTCCCGGGAAACCCGAAGGGCGCTTGACCCTGGCGGCTGTCTACGGTATCTTCGTCCTGACGTTTTCCAGAGCCTCCCTGTCACCCTCCGGGTGGACCCGGGGTCGGAACTGGCATTCGTCCGCGTGGCCCAAGCCGTTTTTTACTATTTGGGGGCGACTGTCAATCCGGAGAGTTCCAGCATATAGGCAAATTTCTGGCCGTCAACCTTACGGTGGCTTTTTTGTCACATTAGGGCCGGATTTGATCCAATGCCAGGCAAACAAAAAGGTGGCCCATGATGAAGGCGTCCCATCCCGCCTATTTCAGCACCGGAGCAGGTAGCGCCGTCGTGCTTCTGCACTGCACCCTCAGCTCCAAGAACCAGTGGAGGGGGCTCAGCTCGCTTTTGGCAGGGGAGCACCGGGTGATCGCGGTCGACCTGTACGGCTACGGCGAAACTCCCATGCCGGAAAAGAGCGGGGAGTTCACCCTTTGGGACGAGGCGGAACTGGTCGCCTCGGCTCTGGAGCGCCTCCTCGCCCCCGGCGAGAGCTGCCACCTGGTGGGACACTCCTATGGCGGGGCCGTGGCACTTTGTTTCGCCCAGCGCCACCCGGAGCGGATCAGCACCCTCACCGTCTTTGAACCGGTCGCCTTCCATCTTTTGCACCGGGACGACCCGGGGCTTGCCCCGGTGCTCGCCATGATGGCGGAGCTGGCAAGGCTCCTTGCGGCCGGCCTGCGCGCCGAGGCCGCCGCCACCTTCCTCGACTACTGGAGCGGCCCGGGGAGCTTTGCCCATTACCCGGCCCGGGTGCAGCAGGACTTTGCCCGGAGAACGCCCAAGCTCGCGCTCGATTTCCAGGCCCTGACCGGCACGCCGCTCACCCTGGACGACTACCGGGGGCTCGCCCTGCCGGTCACCGTGATCGCGGGAAGATCGAGCCGCCTTCCGGCGCTGCGGGTGGCCGAGGAACTCTGCGGGGCCCTCCCCGACTGCAGGCTGCGCTGGGTGGAGACCGGGCACATGGGGCCCGTCACCCACCCCGAACTGCTCAACCCGATCATCAGGGAAAGCCTCTCCCCCTGAAGCGCCCAGCGAATCCTCCCCTTCCCTTTGATGCCTGAACTCCCCGCATAGCCCCGTAGCAGTCTCCTCCAGGGCGCGAGATGCGCGGCGGGCATGCCCCTTACCAACGGACAATGGCACCCCGCAGGTAAGCCCGCCCGCGCCCCCCTCCCCGAAGCTGCGCCGCTAATCAGGCTTTCGCTTGACTTTTCGCCAAAATCCCACAAAATCATTAGTGTAAACACATAAAAATCGGAGTTGAGGTTTCCACGATGAAGGCTTCGAAACTGTACGGAGTCTGCCCGGGCGCCATGTTCGGCGACGCCAAGGGGTCAGGCAGGGTCCTTGAAATCGACCGGTGGCTGTTGCGCGCCTTTTTGAGGGGGGTCGGCTCGCCCGCCATAGGAGCGGTGCTCTGGGATGGCCGGGAGGCAGCCGGCGGAAGAGCCGCGCCGTTTCGCATGGTGATCCGCAACAGAGGCGCGCTCTTGAGGCTGATCGCCAACCCGCTGCTTTGTTTCGGCGACGACTACAGCGCCGGCAACATCGAGATCGAAGGGGGGCTGGTTCCGTTTCTGGAGACGGTGTACCGCGCCATGGCGCGCCCCGGAGAGGTGCGGCGCCGCTCCGGGCGGCTTTCCCGGTGGAGTCGGGCCTGGGGCAACACGCTCGCCGGGTCGCGCCAGAACATCCAGCACCACTACGACATCGGCAACGACTTCTACCGGCTCTGGCTGGACGACGAGATGCTCTACACCTGCGCCTATTTCCCTGAGCCCGATCTCTCCCTGGAGGCCGCCCAGGTCGCCAAGATGGATCTGGTCTGCCGCAAGCTGCGGCTCAAGGGGGGGGAGCGGGTGGTGGAGGCCGGCTGCGGCTGGGGCGGGCTCGCCAGGCACATGGCGCAGCGCTACGGAGCCCGGGTCAGGGCCTACAACATCTCGGGCGAACAGGTGGCCTATGCGCGGGCGCGGGCACGGGCCGAGGGGATCGAGGGGGTCGAGTACATCGAGGATGATTACCGGAACATAACCGGCGAGTGCGACATCTTCGTCTCGGTCGGCATGCTGGAGCACGTGGGGCCCAACAACTACCGCAGGCTCGGGGCTGTCATCGACCGCACCCTTTCGGCCGAGGGGGTGGGACTCATCCACAGCATCGGCCAGGACGTGGCCGAGCCGATGAGCGAGTGGCTCGACAAGCGGATCTTCCCCGGGAGCTACACCCCCACGGTGCGGGAGATGATGGAGATATTCGAGCCGTACGCCTTCTGCGTCCTCGACCTGGAAAACCTGCGCCTGCACTACGCCAAGACCCTGGAGCACTGGCTGGAGCGCTTCGAGGCGCACGCGCCGCAGGTAGCGCAGATGTTCGACGCCAGCTTCGTCAGGGCCTGGCGGCTCTACCTCTCCGGTTCCATCGCGAACTTCACCACCGGGTCGCTGGAACTCTACCAGCTGCTCTTCACGCGCCGCGGCAACAACCAGGTTCCCTGGACCCGCCGCCACCTGATCGAGCCGGGGAACGGCGCTCCCCGGCAGTGAGGTGCCGACCGTCGGCCGGCAGAGCACGGTTACCTAGCGTCCCAGAAATCCCCTGATACGGCCGCGCGTGCGGCGCCTGGGGGATCTTACGTCTCGAGCTGGCCAACTTCAAAACCGCCTGAAGCTGGCACGGGGGTCACCATGGAAAAAAACGCTTCTCTGTCGCTGGTCGCCCTGGCGCTGCTTTTGGCAGGCGCCTGCCTCGGGCACGCCGCACCCTACTTCCCCTACGACTACATCGAGGACTACTACAAGAACCAGCCGGAGCAGCCTGCCGCCGGCCAGCCGGGAGAGGGCCAAGAGCCCCCCGCGCCCACCGTAACACCCCGCCCGCGGGCAGGACAGCCGGTCGCGGTGACGGCGCCACCGGAATTCCTCTTCCCGGAGGAGCTCGGTTTCGGCGTCGCGGTGGGGGTCCCCTACGACATGATGTACCTCTCGGAAGAGTACTACTACTGGCAGGCCGGCGCCTGGTACCGCTCCTCCTCTTACCGCGGGCCCTGGACCGAGCTCGGCTACAGCCAGCTGCCGCCGGAACTGCGCAAACAGACACTGGCGCAGATCCGCAAAGTGAGGGACCGCGAGTTCAGGGAGTTTTGGAAAGACAAGGAACAGTACAAGGGGAAGGAGTTTCGCCCCGGCGGGCCAGCCAAGCAATGACCGGGAAGCCCAAAGCCTATTCCGGTCCCCGGGAAACCGTCTGACCCGCACGGCTTGGTGCACCAGCGTGGCCTACCTGGCCACGATGGAGCCCCCTCAGGTGAAGCCGGCGCCGACGGTGCAGGCGTAGCAGTGGTCGGCGACCGGTATCGGCGTCCCCGGCTCCGGCAGTCGGACCAGTTCCGAGATCAGCGCCGGCTCCCCCCCCAGCGGCTGCCCGGCGGCCAGGTGGAAGTCGCAGTCGTGCAGGCGCCCCTGCCAGTCGACCGAGAGCTGGGTCCGGCACATGAGGCCGGCGACGGTGCAGGGGTTGAATCCCCGGGCGAGCTCCGCCAGGTACCCCTCCAGGTTGCCCGAGCGCTCCAGGAAGCTGCGAAATCGCCCCAGCGGCACGTTGGCGAAGGTGTACAGCGAGTTGAATGAGATGCCGTATCTGCGCATCAGGTCGCCTCGGAACTTCCTCTCCGCCCCCCCCTGCCCGGCGGGGAGGAAGGCCCCGGCCGGATTGGAGACCAGGTCCAGTTCCAGGGCGCTCCCCTGCACCCCGTACCCCAGGGCGTTTAGCTTTTGCAGCACGGCGATGCTGCGCGCCCAGACCCCGGCGCCGCGCTGGGCCTCGGTCTGCGAGGCGTTGGTGGCCGGGAGCGAGGCGACCAGCACCAGCTTCAGGTCGCGGTAGAGTGCGCAAAGCGCCGCCCCCTTGGCCCCGTCCAGAGCGACCAGGTTGCTGCGCACCAGCAGTCTCGGGGTGAGCGGGGCGAGGGAACTGACCAGGTAGTCGATCCCCGGCACCAGTTCCGGCGCCCCTCCGGTGATGTCGATGCTCGCGAAGCCGAAGCGCCGGGCGCAGTCGATGACGGCATCCATGGTCGGGCGCCCCATCACTTCGACCCGGGCAGGCCCCGCCTCCAGGTGGCAGTGCCGGCAGCTCAGGTCGCAGACCAGGCCGACGTTCACCTGCAGCACCCGGGTCCGCTCCCGGCTCAACCGCAGCCCGTGCCGCAGCAGCACCTCCCGAAACGGCTCGATCCCCCCTTGCGCTTTGCCGCTGAAATCCGTCATACGCTAAGTCCCCCGTTTCCGGTGCAACCTCGCACCCAAAGCCCCCCCTTGCCTCACCTTGCAGGGGAGGCGAGATTTTTCAGGTCGCCGGGAGATTTCCGCTACTCACATGGAGAGCTGCTCCGCGATCTTGCGCATCTGCAGGCCGTGGACCAGCGATGCCCCGCCGCGGATGGCGGTCACCACATGGACCGCCTCGGTCATCTCGGAGAGGTTGGAACCCTTCTCCAGGCAGGCACGGGTGTAGGCGTCGATGCAGTAGGGGCATTGCACCGTGTGCGCCACGGCGAGCGCGATGAGCGCCTTCTCCCGTTCGCTCAGCTCCCCCTCCGCGAAGACCGCGCCGTAGTAATCGAAGAACTTCGCGGCCAAATCAGGGGCATCCTTGCCTATTTCGGAGAATTTACCCAAGTCGCTCGGGTCGTAATAAGTTGGCATCGCCGCTCCTTTTTTTAGTAACAGGATACCCGACTCTGGTCGTCCCGTAAAGCGCCATTACGGTCGGCGGCGCCGACAGTCTAAGGGCCTGTTATTTGCGCGGGCAAATTGATATCTCCCCGCCACCGGTGGCTTTGATCAGGCGGCTAATGTTACACATCCGGTTGGCACGATGCGCGATCCGGCGGCAATAGAGCAACAGGCGCCGGAATCCACACAGTCAGAGCGTGTCTTAAGCCAGTGTCTGTGCTCTCCGGCTAACTGTGGCGCAACGGGCATAGAGAGCAGCGCTGCCGTCATACACTGTCGCTATTTATCCGGCCCGGGCCATTAGTTTAAAATACCCACTTGAAATGGGCAGGACAGCCATTATACTTGAGCCCAATCTGGATTACTACCCGGGAGGGTGCATGGAAAATGATGGCAGGAGAAAATTCCTCGGGGTCTGCCTGGCGGGGGCGACGGTTGCCGCCGCGGGCGCCGCGGCCTACCCGGTGTTTCGCTACCTGGCCCCCCGGGCGGACGCGCTCGGCTCCAAGAAGCTGGAATTTGCCAGCAGCGAGCTCCCGGAAGGGGAGGCGAAGTTCTTCGAGTACGCGGGCTCGTCTGCGGTCCTGGTGAAGACCAGTGCCGGCGCGGTGATCGCCCTTTCCGCGGTCTGCACCCACCTCGGGTGCATCGTGCAGTGGGAAAAGGACAAGCAGGATTTCCTCTGCCCCTGCCACGCCGGCCGCTACTCCCCCGAAGGGGTCGTGCTGTCCGGTCCGCCACCCCGGCCGCTCGCCAAGATCCCCTGCAGCGTCGCCAACGGCAAGATAACAGTCGGGTAACCCCCTTAACCCGCATCTCGGAGGTTCCATGGGCCTTTTTAAACGGCTGTACGACTGGATCGACCTGCGCATCGGCGCCAGGGAGATCGTGAAGAAGGAACTCACCGGCTACCTGTTGCCGAAGAACATCAACGAATGGTACTCGCTCGGCAGCGTCCTTTTGGTCATCTTCACCCTGCAGGTGCTGACAGGGATGCTGCTCATGGTCTACTACGTGCCGGACTCGGAGAAGGCGTTCAAGAGCGTCACCTTCATCATGAACGATCTCCCCTACGGCTGGCTGATCCGGCTCTGCCACGCGGTCGGCTCCAACATGATGGTGGCGGTGCTGCTCATGCACATGCTCTCCACCCTGATGATGAAGAGCTACAAGAGCCCGCGCGAATTGAACTGGGTCACCGGCTTTATCCTCTTCACCCTGGTCCAGGGGATCTCGCTCACCGGGTACCTGCTCCCCTGGAGCCAGCTCTCCTTCTGGGCCACCACGGTCGCCACCAACTCCGCTGCTGCCATTCCGGTGGCGGGCCCCTATCTGGTGGAGTTTCTCAGGGGCGGCAAGCTGGTCGGCCCGCCCACCCTGGGGCGCTTCTTCGCCATGCACGTTGCGGTGATACCGGTGGTGATAGCCGCGACCATCGGCGCCCACCTCTTCCTTTTGAAGCGCACCGGGATCTCCACCCCCCCCTTCGGCGCCCAGGAAGAAACCGGCCACCCCTGGCCGGCTGAGAGCTACCGGTACGAGGAGCACCCCGGCGGTATACCGTTTTTTCCCAACTACGCCCTGCAGGACCTCACCTCGATCAGCGTTTATTTCGCCGTGTTCCTGGCGGTGGTCTTCTACGCCCCGAACCTGCTCTTCACCCCGGACGCCTTCGTTCCGGCCAACCCGTTTCAGACCCCGGCCCACATCAAGCCGGAATGGTACTTCCTCGCCAACTACCAGACGCTCAAGATCTTCCCGAGCGAACTGCTCGGCCTCTCGGTGCAGGGTGCCGCCATGACCTTCCTGGCTCTGCTCCCTTTCATCGACCGCACTCCGGAGCGAAACCCCTTGAAGCGGCCGCTCTTCCTGGTCTTTTTCCTCGGCGGGTTCCTGCTCTGGATCGGGCTTACGATTTGGGGGCACTACTCATGACGACCACTCGCCAAACACTGCGGCCGCTCCTTAAGGGGGCGTTCGGCCTCCTCGCCCTCGCCTGCTTCGGGCCTCTAAGCTCCCCCCAGCCGGCCCGCGCCGCCGCGCCGGAACAGCCCGAGACCGTCTGCATCCAGTGCCACAGCACGCTCCCCGACCAGCTCGGCGCGCCGGTCAAACTCTGGCGCACCAGCATCCATGCGGAAAACGGCATCTCCTGCAACGCCTGCCACGGCGGCGACCCGAAGGACGCGGCCGATGCCATGAACCGGTCGCACGGCTTTCTCGGGGCTCCCAAGGAAACGGAGATCCCCGCCTTCTGCGGCCGCTGCCATCCCGGGGTCCTCAAGGACTACCTGGCGAGCGCGCACGGCAGGAAGCTGGGACAGGGGGGACCGACCTGCTTCACCTGCCACAGCAACCACGCGATCATGAAGGCCTCGCTCGACCTGATCAACGAGAAAAGCTGCACCCGCTGTCACAGCTTCGAGCGCGCCCGGGCGATCCGGGACGCCATGCAGCAGACCGAAGGGTACATCGTCGGCATCGACCTGAGGATCAAGGGGTTCCAGGCCCAGGGGGTCGACACCGACCGTCTCGGCAAGGGGCTCTTCGCGATCAGAAACCGCTTCCACACCCTGTTCCACGATGTGAACGTGACGCGGGTCAAGACGGAATCGACCCAGATCAACCTCGAGCTGGGGAAGCTGGACCAGGATCTGAAGGTGATCGAAGAGGCACGCGCCAAGCGCAAGGTGGCCGGCGGTTTTGCCATAGCCGGGGCTCTGGTCTTGGCCGCCCTGTTCCACCTGATGAAGAAGACCTACGACTAAAGGCCCGATTTTTTTACCCGCCTGAAGGGGCAGGCGGCCGGGGGTCCGATACCCGCTGCCGCCTGCCTGCAACTCCCCTTCTCCCCCAACGCCGTGCCTCCCTGCCGGACCGCATGCCACGCGGCCGAGACCTCACCCAGTTTCCGGTTAAAAACAGTTTTGCAACTTTTTCTTGCTGGCGCGGAGCCGTTGTCTGCGCTAAAATGTTAGCACCGGCTAACGCGCCGCACCCAGGCCCGGGTCTGACCTGAGCGCCGTCCGCCTTCCCCTTTCCTCGGAGCGAGCCATGAAGCTGTCCAAGACCACCCCCATCATTCGCAGAAAGCCGAATATCAAGGTTCTCCTTGAGGAGCTCAAATTCCTGAAGTCCTTCCGTGATGTGGGGTATTTGACCCGGAAGATGGCCTATCTTCTGCCACGGTTGACCGGCAAGGTGGTTTGGACCGAGGTTCCCCCCGCCATCATGATCGAGCCGACACTCGCCTGCAATGTCAACTGCATCACCTGTGGCCGCTCCAAGTGCACCCGCCCGGTCGGCAGCATGGATTTCTCACTGTTCCAAAAGATCATCGATGACGCCGCGCGCGTGGGTGTGCAGCGGGTACTGCTCTTCGTCTTTGGCGAACCGCTGCTGCATCCGCAGATTATCGAGATGATCGCCTACATCAAGGCCAAGGGCCTGGCCTTCCACCTGACCACCAACGGCCAGCTTTTGGACAAGAACATGGGCGAGGCGATTCTGCGCGCCGGAGTGACCAGCGCGGACTACGTCACCATCTCCATCCTCGGCTTCTCGGCCGAGGTTCACGAGCGGGTCATGGTGGGGATCAGCCACGATCGGGTGCAGGAGAACGTCCTGCAATTCCTGGAAAGCAGGAAACGGCTGGGGGTCAATGGCCCGGTGATCGAGACGGTATTTTACTCGATACCCGAAAACGAGCACGAGCTCGCGCCGTTTCTGGAGTACTGGAGCAGGGTTGCCGACCATGCAGTCAACGGCGGCACGGCCCTGGAGGCGCTCGTCGACCTGAAGCAGTCCAAGAAGTGCCAGACCAGAACCTGCATAACCCTCTGGGAAAGGATGGTCGTCCTTTGGAATGGGGATGTGACCATGTGCGGCATGGATCTGAACGGCGAGTGGCTAGTAGGGAACCTGCGCGACCAATCCATAAGGGAGGTCTGGCAAAGTGACCAACTGGTGCGCATCAGAAAACTCCACAAGGAAGGGAGGTTCGATCAGATATCCTTGTGCAGGTACTGCGATGGCTAGCGAGACCGTGCCCTCACCTACTGGACCCGTCGACCTGGCCGGGCGTGGTCCCAGTCTGCCTGGTGAGCCTGACCTCCGGGGGGGCGGAACCGATTGCCAGGCTGAGGCAGCGCGCTCGAACATGCTCGAACGGCTTGACAAAAGGAGTGGCATGCTGCCTAACTGCCGGTTACAGGTGAACGAATCCCTTTCGGATCCCGCCTGGGATGAATTCGTGGCGGTCACCCCGGGCGGGCACCATGTCCAGACCAGTTGCTGGGCGCGGATAAAAGCCACCCTGGGGTGGCAAGCGGCCCGGGTTCTCGCCCTGGAAGGGGAGCGGATCCTGGCAGGCGCCCAGCTCTTGATCCGCCCGATCCCCCTGGTCGGCAGCGTCGGGTATGTTACCAAGGGGCCGCTCATCCCCAATGGGGATCTGGAGCTCGCCTCAGCGATCCTGAACCAGATCATAGAGTTGGGCCGTTGCCACCGGTGCCAGTTGCTTGCCATCCAGCCACCCAAGAACGGCGCGTATCTGGCCCAGGTTCTGGAGTCGCACGGCTTTCGAGTCAATCCCCTTGAGCTTGGCTCCACCGCCTCACTGGTCCTCGAACTGGAACGGGGACCCGGACCGATCAAGGAGCAGTTGACCAAGGAGACCCGCCGCAATATCGGGCGCAGCGAGCGGGCGGGGATCATCGTCCAGGAGGGGAGTTCGGCGGACCTGGATAGCTTCTACGCTCTCTATCACGCCTCGGCCCGACGCCAGGGGTTCCTCCCCTACCGACGCGACTACTTCGAGGCACTCTGGGAGGCCTTCGCCCCCAGGGGGTGGGTCACCCTGATGCTTGCCAGGTTCGAAGCGGAGATCGTATCGGCGCAACTGCTGATACCCTTCGGAAATCTGGTGATGGCCAAAATGGTCGGCTGGGCAGGGATGCACGCCAAGCGCTATCCCAACGAGGCGCTGCTCTGGTCTTCGATCCTCTGGGCAGTCAGTCACGGCTACCGGTATTTCGACTTCGAGGGGCTCAATTTGCAGGTGGCCCGCAACCGGGTCAGCGGCTCCGGCGCCCTTCCCACCGGACCCGACGCGTTCAAATACGGCTTTGGCGGGCAGGTGGAATTCTACCCGCCCACCTACGTGTACCTCCCCAACAAGGTCTTTGCCTGGTGTTACCACCGCATACCCTGCTTCATCGACAAGGGGGAGCGGGGACACCTCGTCGAGTGCCTGCGTAAACGCTGAAACCCACCCCGTCGGAGCCTTCCCGCGCCCTCCCCCGGAACGACCCTCCACCCCGCCCAGGCCATTTTCCCCAAGTCGAGCATGACAAAAAAACTCACATTGGCGCTAGTTTAGGCCGAGGAAACCTTACCAGGGCACCCGGGCAGGAACTGGCAATCGTGTGACGGTCGTCACAAAAGTTTTGCCCGAACCGTGCTACCGTCTCCCAAACAAAAACAAAACGCAATATTCGATACACGACAATACTAAAACTTCCGCGAGGAAGTGACGGAAAGCCTAAAGGGTCTCAACGAGACAGCCGGGTCGCCGAAATATCATCCGATATTTAGCCCCGGCTTTTTTGCGTCCAGCCGGGGAAATCGCCCGGTGCGCAGAGAGCACCGGCCAAAGGAGACAAGATGAAGCACCTACCGACGAAGACGACAGCAAGCCGGCAAGGGGGCAGGGCCAGACAGATCCATCGTCTGCTGAGCAAACCAGCGAACCAAACGGCACAAAATTCAGGGAGGGATACACGTTCATGAGAAAAACCGGCAGTTTAACGAGACCCGCAGTAGTTTCGCGCATCGCCTATTTGGCGCTGCTATTCATGGCCATTGCCACGGCAACGTTCCATCTCGGCGCCGGCACGGCACAGGCAGCCAGCGCGTCCCTGTCCTGGACCCCACCGAGCACCCACACCGACGGGACCGCGATGACCAACCTGGCCGGCTACAAACTATACACGGGGACCACCTCGGGGAATTATTCGCAAAATGTCGACGTCGGCAACGTGACATCCTATTCCCTGAGCAGCCTTAGCGACTCAACTACCTACTACTTCGCGGTGGTGGCCTACGATGCCGCCGGAGACGTGAGCGGATATTCCAACCAGGCAACCTACACCACTCCGACACCGCCGCCGCCGACCTCCTTGTACACCCTGGCGGCCTCGGCTGGCAGTGGCGGCTCGATCACGCCGTCCGGCTCGGTGGTGGTCTCCCAAGGCGCCAGCCAGGCATTCGCCATCAGCGCCGGAAACGGCAACAAGGTGGCGGGCGTGACGGTTGACGGTGCCTCGGTCGGCGCGGTCTCCAGCTATACCTTCGGTAACGTCGCCGCTAACCACACCATCGCCGCGACCTTTTCGGCAAACGTGTCCAGCTATTCGGTTACGGCATCTGCGGGTACTGGCGGCAGCATCTCGCCGGCAGGGACTGCGTCCGTCACCTCCGGTGCAAGCCAGACCTACACAATCGCACCGGCCTCAGGCTACCAGGTTGCGGGCGTCACGGTTGACGGCGCTTCGGTCGGCGCGGTTGCCAGCTACACGTTCAGCAACGTTAGCGCCAACCACACCATCGCCGCGACGTTCAGTGCGGCAGGGGTTTCCGGTTCGCCCAATATCGCCCATACCGGCTGGACACTGGCCTACGTCGACAGCCAGGAGCTGGTCGCCGCAAACCGTGCCGCAACCAACGCCTTTGACGGCAATACCGGCACCATGTGGACTACCCAGTGGGACCCTACCAGCCCCGCGTGCCCCCACGAAATACAGATCAACCTCGGCAGTTTTTACAATCTCGACAGCTTCAGCTACCTGCCGCCTCCGGCCAATAATCCCAACGGCACCATCGCCAAGTACGAGTTCTACGTCAGCATCGACGGCGTAAACTGGGGAACTGCCGTGGCCACCGGTACCTTTGCCAGTGACGCCACACTGAAGCAAGTCTCCTTTGCAAAGAAAGGCGGACAGTATATTCGCCTGAGGGCACTGTCGGAGATTAACGGCAACCCCTGGACCTCGGTGTCGGAAATAAACGTAACCGGTACTCCGGCTGCGGCCCCTGCTAATATCCCACACACCGGCTGGACACTCAATTACGTGGACAGCCAGGAACTGGTCGCCGCAAATCGTGCTGCAACCAACGCCTTTGACGGCAATGCCGGCACCATGTGGACTACCCAGTGGGACCCCACCAGCCCCGCGTGTCCCCACGAAATACAGATCAACCTGGGCAAATCTTACAGTCTCAACAGCTTCAGCTACCTGCCACCTCCGGCCAACAATCCCAACGGCACTATCGCCAAGTACGAATTCTACGTCAGCAGCGACGGTGTAAACTGGGGAACGGCCGTAGCCACCGGTACCTTTGCCAGTGATGCCACACTGAAGCAAGTCTCCTTTGCACCCAAAAGCGGCCAATATATACGCTTGCGGGCACTGTCGGAGATTAACGGCAACCCCTGGACCTCGGTGTCGGAAATAAACGTCACGGGCATCTAGCAACAGTAAGAGTCCCACGCATCCATTAGTTACCGGGCAAAAAGCTTTTGCCCGGTAACTAACTAAGCCAGGCGTTGGAAGAATGATGCAAATTCAAGGAAAAGGAGATTTCATGATTAGGACAAAAATCACACGCAGCGCTACCAGCATCATATTCGCCGTTGCCGCCTTTATTTGCATGGCGTCGGCCAGTTGGGCCACATCATATTATGTGTCACCCACGGGAAGTGATACCAACAATGGGACTTCGACTTCCACTCCGTTCCAAACCATACAAAAAGCTCTCAACGTGGTGCATCCGGGCGATACCGCCAACCTGATGGCCGGAACGTACAATACCAGTCTCAAACTGGTCACCAGCGGTACAAGTTCCGCCCCGATTATTGTGCAAAACTACAACGGTGCCAGCGTTACCATCAACTCCGGAACATCAAGGGCCATTTATCTTGGCAGCGCGAACGGCGCTATCAACTATTACACGTTCAGCGGATTGACCATTACGTCTACCTATCAAAGCAGTTACAGTGGCACCAATTCGGGTTACAATTGGAGCATAGATTTTTCATCCGGTTCTTGGTGGGGATACGGGGCACCCGTTGACAATGCTTCAGCATCGCAAGGAAACAATGGTTTCGTCGTGCAGAATTGCACCATAACCGGCGCAATAGCTTTCATGGGGAACCACTGTACTGTTAACAACTGCTATTTGAACGGCAACAACCAATGGGTTGATGGAGTGTTCGACTCATGCATTGTGAGTAATCACAATAATGTTACCAATAACCATATTTACAACTACACCGACAGGGCTTACCACGGGATGAGTAATGTCAGTTATGACAATGTCAGTTACAATGTATGCTATAACTGCGGTGCTGGAGGCAACGGAGGGACGATAGATTTCGATGGCGAATATGTCCCGGACACCTATTGCATTGCAAACTACAACACGATATATAATTGCAAAACAGCAGGCGACGTAGGCATCCAGTTTGAAAATGGATTTAACTGCACCGTTATAGGTAACGTGATTTATAACTGCGACAGTGGCATAGTCATGATAAATTATGCTGCAAATGGTGAAAACGGAGGTACGGCTTACCAGGAATATCGCAACACTCTTACCCATACCGTAATTATGAACAACGTAATTTCAGGAACCGCGAAAACCGGCATCGGCTTAATCCAGTCGCCTGGCAACAGCATTTACAACAATACCGTCATGACAAATGGGTCAAGTTTGGGAGCCATTGGTTGCTTCAATGGCGGGTACTCTGACTACACTTCTAGCAACACTATAATTGAGAACAACGTAATAACCAATGATTCTCAAGGAATTGTAATTCAAACTGGCAGTAATGGGTCTAACAACACAATAAGCAACAACCTTTTTTACAGCAACGGCAACAATGGAACAACTGGAACCAATCCAGTAATGGGAAATCCGAGTTTCGTAAGTACTTCTTCTTCGCCTCCTAACCTTAACATTCAGTCAGGAAGCGCGGCTATACATGCAGGATTGGCCATAGCCGCTGTCACAACCGATATTTTAGGTAATGCAAGACCCGTAGGCTCCGCTTATGACATAGGAGCTTACCAATTCGGCAAAGTTCAAGCTCAACCATCGCCTCCGACCAACTTGACGGTACAGTAGCAGACCGGCTTCAATTGTTGCAACGCACTAAAGGGTTCCTTCCGTGTTCCGGAGGGAACCCTTTTACGTCAACGCCAGGCGCCCGCATAGGGTGCGTGGGCCGGGCGGGTCCGTCAGCAAACAACCGGACGTTGGTGCGAGAGCGTTTTCAGGAAGAGCGCTGTCCCGCCGCTGTGCGGCGGGAGTTGACCTTAAGCGGGGTCAAGTCAGGCAACAGGGCTAAAAAGGGGAGGGGAAAATCAGGAAATCCCTGCTATACTAATGGAATCTAATCAGGTGATGTGTTGCGGGGCTGGGGCGGCCATGAAGCGGGCGAAAAGAGTGAATACGTCAGCAGCATTGATGTGTACCCTGTTGTTGGTGGTAGGTGCCACATCGGTAAGTTGGGCCACAGATTTTTACGTGGCCACCAGAGGCAATGACTCCAATACAGGTAGCCTATCGTCTCCATTCCAAACCGTGCAGAGAGGTATCAGTTCAGTGATGGCCGGCGACACCTTGTGGATAAGCGCAGGTACTTATAACGAAGCCATCACATTATATAACAGCGGAACCAAGGCGGCACCCATAACAGTTAAAAATTACCACGGCGGCACTGTTATTATTAATTCCGGGAATTCGCGAGCCATAGTACTCGGCAATACCATTGGCTATTATACGTTTGACGGACTAAGATTTGTCTCTAACTACGCGGGAGTGTATTCAGGCGACAAGAACTTTTCTTTGGATTTCGGCATCTCTACTTCATGGTGGGGATGGGGAGCGCCTGTGGATAGAGTAACGGCCAATAGTGGCGGCAACAACGGATTTACTTTGAAGAATTGCAATATAATTGGTTCGGTCGGTTTCATGGGCAGTTACAATACTGTTACAAATTGCACATTTGACGGTAAATCACAATTCACGGATGCAATTCATGACATGACGGTTGTGAGTCACCACAACACCTACGCAAATAACACTATTCATGATTTTGTGAATAGGGGTATTTGGAGCATGGGCAACACCAGCTACAACATTATAAGTCGAAATACCGTATATAATTTTGCTTCCGGCACCGCATCCGATGGTATAGGCATTGACCTGGATGGTGCATACATATCTGACAACCATATTCTGGTTGAACACAACACGATATATAATGGTTTTTTTGGCATAGAATTCGAGAACGGCAGCAACAATATTGCCAATGGGAACACGATATACAATTGCGCGAGGTCAATATCGCTGATTAGCTTCGGCCCCCCAATCGCCTGCCGGGAGTATCGGAGGAGCGCCACGAATTCTACTGTCATGAACAATCTGGTTTATAACTCGTCCCACGCGGGGATAATAGTCGTCAACTCCCCGGGCAACCAGATATACAACAATACTATCGACAGCACGAAAAGTCGCGGGTGGGCCGGCATATTTTTGGCCGATGGCGGTACGAACAGGTTTCCGAGTAATGGCTGCACCATCCAGAACAACATCGTGTCAAACAGCGCTTATGGGGTGTCTTCGTTACGATTGCAAGGTACCATAACCGGGTCTTTGATAAGCAACAACCTGTATTTCAATTCCAACGGTACCGCAATCACTCACAACTGGGATAACCATGGAACCTATACTTTATCTCTGGTCAAATCCGCACTCGGGATTGAATCAGAATCAATTTATGCCAACCCCATGTTTGCAAGCGGTGGCTATAACCTTCAAGGCACCAGTCCTGCAATAAACATGGGCGTTGAAATCCCTGTTGTCACCACTGATATTTTAGGGATTACCAGGCCTCAAGGCAGGGCTTATGATATCGGGGCATATGAATACTCCGGGAAAACGGCATCACCCAAAACTGATCTTCAGATGAATCTGGTGGCCGAGTAAGGCAATTCCTTCCACAACAAACCTGGCCAGCCGACTCACAAATGTCCTGCCGTCAACTGCAGATAGAAAGTCGAGAGTTCCTTGCAGTGTGTGTCTATCGTGTATTTGCTGATAAAAAGATCGTGGCAATCGACTCCCAACCTTTCTTTCAATGCCTTATCGGTAAGGATTCTTGCAATTGCCTCGCCTAGTGGCTCGGGAGCCTCGGAAGGTACCAGCAAACCGGTCTTACCGTCCCAAATCACTTCCGAATTCCCTCCGACATCGGTGGCAACTATCGGTTTGCCGTGAGCCATGGCTTCCAGCAGGGTCATGGGAAGACCTTCACAGCGGGAGGAGTTGACGTACACCTCGCACAGTGCCAGCATGTCATCGACATTTTCCACAAACCCGAGCAGTTTGACCTTATTCTGCAGGTTGGAGGCTGCAATCTGATCCTGGAGGGATATCCTCATTTCACCTTCGCCGCCGATAAGGAGCACTACATTAGGTACTCTCCTTGCGAGAGCTTGAAATGCCGATATCAGTATATCAAAACCTTTTTGCCGTGTGAGCCTGCCCAAGGAAAGGATTATCCGTGAATCAGGGCCAATTGACAGTTTTTTAAAGACATCTGCTTTATGTGCAGCCATATTTGGCAAACTCGCTATCGGACTAATGCCGTTGTTTAGCTGCCTGATTTTTTCGGCACTTACGAACTGGCTGATATTGTTCACGACCTCCTTGCCGCACCCCAGTACCAGATCACACCTGCGCAGCCCGTTTTTTATAAAAAAACCGTACCGAGCGTCAAGGTGCACGGTTGCTACTGCCTTCACCCCCGCCAGTTTGGCAATATAAGGCCCGATGTGATCGAAGAGATGACAATGAAGTATGTCGAATTTGTCGCGTCGCAGGTAGCTGCTGATATCCCAGCATGTTTTCAACATGCGCAGTGACCTATGGGTTGCTCCCCAGACATGAACCGGCAGGCCGAGTTGCGCCACCTTATCATACAGAACACCCTTCTCGAACACGAGGTGCACCTCGAAGGCTAAGCGCGGATCACGCCTTAGGAAGGAAAGCTCTTCCAGAACCAGTCGCTCGGCGCCGCCTCCCGTGAGATTAGGCAGCAGGACCGCGATTTTTTTTACTCCCGCGTCATTTAGCCTTGGCATCGTCAATCTCCGTAGACGCCGATGGCTCGCCTGTATGCAGCGACGAATTGTCCGACCAGAGCAGTGAATTCCAGTTGGTCCGCCAATTCTAGGCAGGCGCGTTTCATAAGGCTCAACCTGCAGGGATCTGACAACAATCCCTTTACCGCATCCGCGAAGCTGGGCATGTCGCTTACAGCGATTAATCTGCCATGCTTGCCGTCAATGATGACTTCCGGGATGGCCCCCACGGCGGTTGCCACGACGGGAAGTCCGAAAGTGATCCCCGTATGGACCACTCCGCTCTGTGAGGCTTCATGGTAAGGGAGCAAGAGCAAAGAGGAGCGTCGGAAATGCTTATGCACCTCCTCATCCGGAATGAAGGCATCGTGGATCTCAAATATCCCCAAGGCAGTCATTTGCTCTTTGTACTTGTCAAGTTCTTCCCCCTTACCTGCCACGATTATTTTTATCCCGGGCAATGTTTTTTTTAAAATACCTCCGATGGTGAGCAGGTTATCCAAACCGCGATATTTTTCCATTCTGCCAAAGAACAGACAGGTGAGTGAATCAGGGGATTGCGCGCCCTTTATCCAGTATTTGAAAAGCGACAAGGTACCATGCGGAATGACGACGCATTTCTTTCCAGCTGACGGATTTGTTTTCAAAATAAGATCGTGCAAACTTTCCCCATGGACATGAACGACATCTGCCGCTTCCACCAGCAACGTCATGATCATTTTCCGTCTCAAATACAACAAGGAGTCGTTGCCTGGGTGGAAGGTGACATCATGCTTGCTTACCAGGAGCGGTATCCGGGAGAACCTTAATAGGATCGCGAGGGTCTCCATCTCTCCGTTTTCGTGAATATGAAATATGTCGGGAGAAAAAGCTTTCACGGTCCGAAACAGGTCCGAATAGAAACCTGTACTGCGGCGCTCTTCAGTATGATAAAAATAATGCGCCACTCCTGGGTCGAGCAGATTGGCCACTTCGCTCCCCACAGTGACTTCGACCAAACGTGAAGGGAGCATAATCATCACATCATGCCCTAATCCCACGAGAGCATTTGCTTGTTGTATTACATATTCGCAGTAGGAAACTGAACTGATAAATACGCGCATGGTTTTGTCACCAACCTCAATTGCATATAAATATTTCGCCTGGTGTATAGGAATTTGTCAAAACCTATCAAACGGCTTGATGTTATTATAAGCGGCCCGATAACCTTCTGTCATATTGCTGACACTGAAATTTTTGCATACCCTGCTTCTAGCAGACCTGGCCAGCATGATACCTTTCAGGGGGTCTTCCAGTATTCGAACTATAGCTTCGCTTATTGACGGACTTGAGCCGGGGGGAATGATAATCCCGGATTCGCCGGAAACGATTATTTCAGCTGCCCCCCCGACATCGGTTGCAATCACAGTTTTTCCCGCAGCCATAGCCTCGAGTATACTGAGCGATAAGCCCTCGTTGACCGATGATTGCACATAAATATCAATTGCTGCCAGCAGTCGAGGGATGTCTGAGCGAAATCCGGTCCAGGTGACTGCATCCGATATTCCGAGTTTTGCTGCGAGAGACGCGAGTTCGTTTTTCTCTTTTCCCTCGCCGATGATGACGAGCCTCGCGCAAGGATACTTGGCGCGCACGGCAGCGAAGCCCTTCAGCAGCAGATCCAGCCTCTTAACCTTTTCCAGCCTGCCGGAGGTCCCTATCAATACAGAACCGGGTTCAATTTTGAATTCTGATCGGCACTCCTCACGCTGCTGCGGTTGATGGAAGTATTCCGGATCAATACCGTTATTTATCACCGAAACTTTATGGTCGTCGATACCGGGATTCAACTTGATCTTGTCACAAACATTTTTGCTCACTGCAATTAAATGATCCGGTAAATACAGAGAGAACCGGTCTAAGATCGTATACATCAAGCCGTATTTTCTATCACCAACAGAATTAAGTATGTGTTTTGTCGACAAGTGGTATACATCCTTCCGATGGCAAATCACTCTTGACATTGTCAAAAGTGTACGGGGCGTGTGCGTGTGAACTATATCGATGCCATGCTTCTGAAGGTATCCATTTATACGGTCAGAATGCCATAGGGTCGGGTCACCATCCGAAAAATCGACGGTCTTTACATTTAATGCATTAAACTCATTCTGGATGCCGTCATGTTTTTTTACCACGCCGACATGCCAATCGAAATGTTCACTGCCAATGTTTGCAATGATGTTATAAACAATACGCGTTATGCTACCGTCGCTAAAATTATTGAGTACATGCAGAACAGAGCGGCGTTTCATATGCTTGCTCCCGATACCATTGTCAAAACAGTATTTTAGTTACCGACAGTTAATGTTTGCCTGTGCATTTTTCATACAGCTCAAATGTGTTAAGCATCATCTGATCGACAGAAAAGTGCCTTATGATTCGTTCCTTGCCACGCAGCCCAAGAGCCATTCTGTATTTTTGATCATTCAGGAGCAGAATTATTGCCTTGGCAAGATTTTCAGGATCTCTTGGGGGCACAAGTAAGCCAGTCTCGGCGTTCCTCACAAGTTCACGATTTCCCTCCACCATGGTGGCAACAACCGGAACACCTGCTGCCATTGCCTCAAGAACGCTAAAGGGCAAACCTTCATTAAGGGAACTATTGATGTAAATATCCGTGCACGCGAGAATTTCGGGAATATCGTTCCTTTCTCCCAGGAACACAACCGAATGCGCCAAACCCGTTTCCACAGCCTGTGCGGCTAGTTCCTCTCTGAGTGCCCCATCGCCGATAAGGAGTAATTTCACGTTGGGAGCAACCCTTGCCACCATTTGCATGGCAGTGAGGAGGTAACAATATCCTTTCTGTTGATGTAACCTGCCAATGCTTGTGACAACTGTTTCATGAGACGAGATATCCAAGGCTTTTCGGATTTCCAGTATCTGATGATGCGGAACCGTGGCAAACCGCGACAATTCGACCCCGTTATATATGCACGCGATCTTTTCCTTTTTCACTGGATAGTTTTCTGAAAGCGAGGTTACTCCTGCCTTTGAAACAACTATGGACATGTCAAGGGCGGCGAAAACCGCGCGTGCGCTGAGCCAGTCCCATAATCCTTTTCCTGCGAGCATTCCGAGGAGTGAGCGTTTAAATTTGATACTCGGCAAATGAATCGTGGACAGGATATTGCCTTTAGTAAAAAGTCGTGCCGCGACAATAACCAAATTGCATGAGACAGGTGATGGCAGATTGACATGAAGCATGTCTGGCTTGATGGAACGGAAGGTGGTGAAATAAGATGCCAACCTTATTGCCGGGCACTCGTACTGTTTCAACGAGTAGGGTATTGGTACGATGTCGATGCCGCCGTAAAAATCGGCATGGAGCGCGTCATCTGGATAAATCAAATAGGCGTGGCAAATTTTTGAAAAATGTTGCACAACCATCTTCAGATACTTTTCGGCGCCGCCAATTTCCATGGACTCATCAATAAATATGACTTTAAATTCCCGGTCTATTGACATGATTACCAGGCCCCGCCGCGCCCTGCGGTGCGTGCTTTGCGATCTGCGACTCGTGGGCGAAACCACAACTGCGCTATCAGCTATTCATTTGCCGGATACCGTAACGTATGAAGTTTAAATCGTCATTCTTAATCACTGACAACATCGCATTAAGCAAAATGAACAGCACGACAAATGATATTTTCAAATACAGGCTCTCCGGCTTCACAATCAAGGTGAGCAAATAGCATACCATGAAGGTAAATAAGGGCTTTAGGTATTGAAACACCTCAACGCGCACACCCATTTTATTCAGATACCAGACATTTAAAGGGTTTGTGACCACTCTGGACAGGATGCAGGTATATGCGGCGCCCATAAAGCCAAGGTGTGGGATCATTATCATATTAGATCCAACGGTTGTAACAGCAGCAAAGATGTTAATTTTTACTGGTTTGTCCGACTGGCCGTAGGCGACAAGCGTTGTACCAAGAATATTGCCGACCAAATCAAGACTTAATACCAGCATCAGCACGGGTACGGCCGGGGAACTGGGTAAATACTTCGCCGAGAATATCGCACCAACAATCTCATTCTGATACAGACACACGATAAAGGTTGCCAGTAATGAGAAAAAAGAAAGGATCCGCATCGAATTGTTGAGTATTTTGCTTGCATCGGCATGATTATTACATGCACATAATTCGGACATGCTCGGGAAAAATACGGTCTGATATGCTTCGTAGAGGGACCTTCCACTTTCTGGTAATTTAGAAGCGATTTCATAATATGCAACATGGAGGGGGCTCAACATGGATCCGAGCATAAACCTGTCAACCTTCGTGAAAACAAACGACATGATATTGTTCAGACCCAGCGGAAAGCCAAATCTAGACATGGATAAAAAAAGGCTCTTATCAAATTTGCAGGCCAGTTTGCACGGCAGGGCATATAGCTGGTATAACAGTGTAATTAAATAAGAACCACACATTGCAAAAATGACCCCTTCGATCCCCATATGCATCACTGACAGTAAAACGAAAGTTGTGATAATCTTTACCGTTCCATTCATTACCTGTGATATCGCAATAGCCTTATAGAGATGGAGCCCCTGCAATGTCCTGACTAGCAAAGAATTAATGGCACCGGATATGTACAAAATCGATACATAAATCGGCCATAACGGAATTCCATCGAGGTGGATAAAATACCCAACCGCAGGCGAGCATATGTATATGAGCACGCATATGGCCAAATCTACGGTCAATTTGCAACTGATCGAAGTGTTAACCAGGTCATTTCTTGTCGTATCGTCAGCGCCGGAAATCATTTTTGTTATAGCCACACAATCCAGAAAGAGACTGCTTAACATTCCAAACATTGACACAATTACCATCATCAGCACGTAATTTCCAAATTGTTCTTTTGATATCAATCTGGCGGTAATCATGAGGCATATGAATCCGCTAATGACTTGGGATATTGTTCCAAGACTGGTCGACGACACACCATGGATAAATCTTTTGGTAAATTTACTGTCCATTTACCCTTACAACCTCTGTTTTGCTAATTCGTATAATAGATTCGTTTATTCCGATCATAATTGAGATTATGACAATGGAATACCATTCTAAAAAAATTGGATTTGCAAATGCCATAACGGCGAGGCCTATACCGCTCAGAAAATTGCCGGTTGCGACGGCCCTCAAATAGGGGTCTTCGACGGTTCCTATGTATCTGACGCTCCTAATAGCGAAAATTGCATAATAACAGATAAAAAACATGGTCCCGACAAACCCTGCATTCAATAACAAGTGCAAATAGCTGTTATGGACCATATTCTGGAGGGTATCCTCCTTGCCATATATATCAGGTCTATAATCATTGCCAAGGCCGTTACCCAACAACGGGTTCTCCGATATCTTGCTGAGTGCATAGAAATTTTCCGTCATCCTGTCATCGATTGGATTGCTTTCCTTAAGCTCTTTTCCCGCAAACAAGGAATCGAACCGCTCAGCCACTGCCAACCTAGTTTCACGCATGGCACCGGTGAAGAGCGAAAATGCGATGATACAGGCTCCAATTGCGCTGACAATCGCAAATAAACTTGATATTTTCCTTCTTTCCGATTTGGCACCTGTTGCAATCAAGAGTCCGAATGACAAAATCATGACAACCCAGTAGTCGCGCTTATACGTCAAAAGCACCCCGGACCCCAAAATTAAAAAAATGTAGAATGAAGATGTCGCCATTACATGTTTCCTTTTGCTTACCCTAATACAGCACATTGCGATTATCATTAAGCAATAGATCAATGTTTGTCCTGGAGGCAAAATTCTTAAAGCTTCAAATTCCCCAAATGTGGCTGCCCTTTCAACCCTGCCGGGCACCAACGTGAAAGCGTCGCCGATTAATGACTGTAATATCATAGATATTGCTACCACTACGGCAATTACAAACATACCGTTTACAAGATTTTTGATCTGACTTTTTTCTTTTATCAGGTTTGTCACAAGGAAAAAAATCGAATAATATACAAATCCACGTAGAATCCTAATTACAACGTTGAAATCTAGCCCATAATTGACTATAGAGTTATATGCTGAATATATTATTACTGCAATGAATAGTGTTAGAGGAATGTCCAGTGGGGTTGAAACATATCTGTAATTTTTATCGAAAAATATATTAGAAATAATTTTTCCTGCGGATACAAGAAGTATAATATCGGTTATTTGAAGGCTTCCCACACCAATTGGGACCAATGGAAGACTTTCCTCAAATACTATGCTGGATGTTAAAACTACAATTACCAATATTCCGTATTCCGGTTTTTTTAACAATAAATAAAGGCTTGTGGATCCGGCGATCAATGCGGGGTAGGCTGGTAAAGGCATCAGCACAAGTAAAGCACCGATGCATGTACCCGCAACTATCCATAGCAGTGTCGAGAGTATCTGCTTGTCTTGCATGCAATGTTCACTATTTTGCATTTAATGCTCGATGCTATTGGTTATGTTTTGTTGCTCGACACTACTTCCTGCTTGAGTTGTTTTCTTGCTTTTTTCACTTCGCCTGGCAGGTTCAACAGGTACGTCACCTTGCTCGTCAGAATTTGTCGTTCTTGTACCGTTTTAATGCAATGTTGCGGGTTATTCATAAACGCCTGTACCAACCTGAAGAGCCACTGCATTCCCAGCTTCTGGAATAGCGCCGGTGGAGTAATAATGTCGCCGATGATAAACCTGAATGCGGCTCCTACTCCTATCATTACACCGTAATCGATCGAGCTTAAATTTTGTTTCATCCATCGTTCTTGCTTTCCTCCTCCAAAAGAGACCCATATAATATCTGGGCTGGCGTTTTTTATTTCTTCAACAATTTTGTGATTGTCTGCATCGTCAAATTCTTTGAATGGAGGGCTATGTCCACTTATTTTTATTTTCGGGTTTATTCTTCGCGCCTCGGCCATAACGCGCGCTATTATTTCATCGGTATCTCCAAGGAGATAGTGTTTGCAGCCATCCACATCTCCAAGCAGCCGTCGCATCAGGCTTGCCCCCGATATCCTTTCAATTTCCTTGCAGCCGACCATCCAGGCGTACCAGACCAACGGGGTCCCGTCAGCCAGTGACAAAAGGGATTCGTTGATCGCAGTCCGCAATTGTTCGTTTTTGGTGGCCACTATGAGATTCGAGACATCGGTCAGACAGATATATCCACGACGTTGGTCACTTATGGTCCGGGTCACGGTCTCCAGCACATGCCTATAACTGATATTATTGATCTTAACTCCATCATATTTAACATAGGCCACGTCCTCAGCTCTCATATTTTTCAGTTCCTTGTTCATGAATAATGGATTTTTATTCATACATACTGTTGGCAATGACAATTGAATCTGCTATAGTTGGTTCCTACCTACAACTGCATAATTTAAAATCAGGCAAAAAACTTTTCATATATTTTTTGTGGTATGTGATACTGTCTTTTGTTGAATATTACCCCCAATATTGTTCCACCATTTGCATTTATCATTTTTTTAATTTTATCTGCAGTTCTACGTTTTGTTTTTTCTGCTTCCAATACCAGTATAACACCGTCTACATGACGTGACATTATGGCGCTTTCTGAAATGTTTACGTCTGATGAAGAGTCTATTATAATAAGGTCAAACCTCTCTTTCAGCTTGCTCCATATGTTCAGTGTTGTAGACAGCCCATTTATGGGCGATACCAATGTCGTCTGAACGGATATTGGCGCAAAGTACAGGTTCGTTGTACCTACTCTGAAAAACGCCTTGTCCGTCAGCTTTCCTTCTTCAATCAGATCCATCAAGCCGTACTCGCAGGTAACGTTGATATTGATCCGCCGGGCCGGGTCCTGGTAGGCCGAATCCAGGATCAGGACCGATTTACCATGCCTTTCCACGGCAACCTTGGCGAACTCCCGAACCAGCGTCGAAACCCCCTCGCCCCGCCGGGACCCCACGAATTGGATCAGCTTGTTGGGGGTATTTTCGAGAATGGATTCTACCTGGTGGTGCAACCAGGTCATCTCGGTACTGAGGGTGATCCCCCGGAGCACTTCTGTCTGCAAGGCAAGCTCGGGCGTGACTCCTGTTGTTGTTTTCTCGCGGCACGCCTGTTCCAGCGCTTCGTATATGTTACTCATATCGTTCACCTGGCTGTTGGTGGGGAGGTTTCACTCCTCAGTTATCGGTACGTTGGGCTTTACCTCGGCGCTCTTTTTTACCGGGAAGACGATCCGTCCACCCTCTATGATCAGGTTTTCGTTCTCGATCCCCGGGTTCGCGTTTTTCACCATCCGTATCATTTGGTGGTCCACGTGACCGTACACGTCCTTGACAAGCTTTGCCAGGGTGTCACCCCGTTCGATCACTCTGTTGACAAAGGCTTTTCCCTCGCCCGAAACAGCTTGGCCCGTTACTGTGCCTCGCTCCTTGAGGTCTCCCGCCGCGGCAGCAGGCAGCCCCGGGGCGCCTCCCGGCTCGCCCGCCCTGTTGTCGACCAGTACTTTTTCCCCGGATGCAGCGGGTCTGGCTTTGTCGCCGGCGCCCGATTGGTCTGCCGGAGTTGCGTGCTGCCGCATCTGCGGGGGACGCATGGAGAGGGCGGGTCGCGCCCCCAGGAGCGGCAACTTCTCGCTATACGCCCAGTAGGCGATTCCGATAACCAGCACGGACAGGACGGCGACCAAACCACCCAGGCGCCACCCCCTCCAGAACGCTTTTTGCATGCCCAGATCGCGAGCTATCTCCTTAACCACGGCGAGCCCCACCTTTTTCTTGCCGTAGCCAAAGGCCGTGATGAGGCTGTTGTCGCAAAGGATGTTGATGAGGCGCGGAATCCCCTTGGCATTATTGACGATCTCGCGCAGCGCCCCGTTGGTGAAAATGACCGATTCCTTGGCCGCCGCCCTTTTCAGGCGATGCTGGATGTAGGCGAACCCCTCTTCAGCCGTCAGGGCTGAGATGACCGCTTTTACGGCAATGCGCTGCTTGAGTTGCTTCAGCTCCTCCATATTCAGCGTTTTGTCGAATTCCAGCTGGGCGCTGAAAACGATCTGGATCAGTTTCTCCGTGGTTGTCTCCAGGTTGGAGAGCATGCGCAGGTTTTCCAGGGTATCGAGCGGCATATTCTGCGCTTCATCTATGAGGACCAGGACGTTTCGCCCTTCACGGTACTCCTTGATCAAAGCCTGGTGTAATTGGTTCACCATTTCAAAGATCTCATCCGTTTCAGGAGTGATGCCGAGCTCCCTAAAAATGTACTTCAGAAGGTTGAAATAGGAGATATTGGCATTGAACAAATAGATTATTCTCAGTCTTTCCGCCGAAACTTTTTCGAGATAGGCTCTCAGGATCGTTGTCTTTCCGACTCCCACGGCTCCCATTATCAATATGAACCCCTTCCTTTTTTCCACGCCGTACATGATGGAAGCCAGCGCCTCCTTATGTCCCGGGCTCAGGTAGAGGAACGAGGGGTCCGGCGTTATCTGGAAAGGTTCCTTCTTGAGGTTGTAAAAGTTCAGGTACATGCGGTTTACACCTCTTTGCTCGGGACCGTGAGGAGAACGGGGAGTTCCAGATAGTTCTCGACGCTTTCCGGGTCAGAAAAGGTCTGGGACAGCGATTCCGACATATAGGCGAAACCCAGGCCTGAAAACATGCCGACTAAAGCCCCCATCACGATGGTCAGCAACTTGTTGGAGTTAACCGGCTGGGACGGGACCTCCGCAGCCTGGACCACGCTTATGTTGGACATCTTCAGCCGGTTCATCGCCTCGGAGAGGCGCGCTTCTTCCTGCCGGTCCGCGTAAGCCTTGTAGCTTTTCTCGTTGATGGCAACCTCGCGCTTGAGATTCTGTATCTTGTTTTCACTCATATCCAACTGGGCTATTTCCCGGTCCAGCTGATTTAATTGGTTGTTCAGCGCATTGGCCCTGGCTACCTGGGAATCGAGCTCCCCTTCCGCCCGGAACAGGTCAATTTCCATGCTCTGGTACACGGGGTTTCCCGTCTTCACCTTGCCGGCTATGCCCGCCTCCTGTTCCTTCAAAAACTTGGTGACCAGATTGACCTCATTTCTCGCATCCACCACCAGTCTGTTGTTCTCGGTATACTTTCTGCGCAGTTCTTGCTCTTTCAACTGTAACTCCAGCTGTTTAGTTCTTGCATCTGTTACTATCTTGTCCCTTTCGGTCGGGGTGTACCGTGCTTCATTTTTGGAAATGTTTGCAATCTGCGCCTTTGTGGCAGCTATCTTGTTTCTGAGCTCGCTTACATTGTTTTTGGACACCTTGTACGACGTGTCCAGATCGCTGCGCTGCTTCAAAAGAAGGCTTCTCTGCTCCTCGAGAGAGTACACCTTGTTTGCCTGCTGAAACTCCTGCAGATTTTTTTCCGAATCCTTGAGCTTGTCCTCGAACGCGGCAAGCTGGGTGTCGATAAAGGAAGACTGCGGGTCGCTGTGCAGGGCGAGGTGCTTTTCCTTGAAGGCGTCCACCAGCAGGTTCAGCACCCCGGCTGCTATCTTCGGGTCGGGGTGCTGGAAGGTGACCAAGATGACGTTGCTCTTTCTCACCCCGGCTACCTTCAGGTTTTTCCCGAAGATATCCAGCGCCAGGTCCATGGAGTTGATTTTTTTGCTCCCCTTCAGGGCGATCTCCGGGTAAATGGTACCAAGTTTCAGGGTTGTGATCACCTTTTCAGCCAGTTCCCGCCCGGTTAATATCTGTATTTCCGTGTTAACCAGTTCATCCTGGCTGAGGGTCAGGTAGGCATTGCTGTTGTTGCTGTCAACGATGCCCGGCCTCGACGCATCTTCTTTCCACGGTTTCACCAAAAGAGTCGACTTGGCGAGGTAAACAGGTTTTTTTGTCAGCACTCCGCCAGCCACAACGGCCAGCACCGTGACAAAGACAATCAGTATCTTGCTTTTGTGTTTGAAGATGATGTTCAGCAGATCCCGTATGTTCATGATTTTGCCTCGTTTCGATCAGCTCTTCCGGCAGTTCGGTCCAGGTCCGATCAGACTCACAAGGTACCGCCCACACTCAAGCCAAGCGGTATGGGAATATTCTTGCGTATGTACATGTCCACCCAGGTGTTCACGTTCGCTATGGTGGATTTCGGCACATACACTATGTCGTTCGGCCTGAGGAAGACCTCCTGGCTCCCCTGGCCGCTGAAGGTCTCCGCTATTTTCACCCGGTAGGCGGTCACCTTGTTATCCTCGGTCTTGCGCAGCAAGATCACTTCCTCCGGGTTCGCCGTCTCCTTTATCCCTCCGGCCTGGGAGATCGACTGCAGCACCGTCGTGGGGCCGACCAGGGGGATCAGGCCCGCTTTGTTGACCTCGCCGTCGACATAGGCCCGGTCGGCCACCGAGGTGCGCAGGATGACGGCGACCTTCGGGTTGCGCAGCTCGGCGGAATAGGCCTTGGTCAATACCGTCGTCAGTTGGGCCGGAGTGAGCCCGGCCGCGACCACGTCATTGACGAGCTGCAGCGTGATCCGGCCATCGGGCCGCACGATTAGCGTCTCGTTTAACTCCGGGTTGTAGAAGAGCTTGACATCCAACTGGTCACCCGGCTGGATCCGATACTCCTTTGCAGGCACCGAGTTTTGCGAGTTCTGCAGGTCCTGCAACTCGCCCACCCTTCCCGTAATCGAGGAGGAGGAGCACCCCGCCATGAGAATCAAGGCAATGAGCCAGATGATCTTAACGGCTTTCATGGTCATCTCCTGTTTTGGTTCCACCGTCACTGCCCCCTCGGGCGGCGCGTGGCAAAGGGAATTACGCTACGTTATAAATTGCAAATGTTGATGAATTAATTTTATCCATTGTTCGGGGATTGTCCACTTTTCCGGCCAGCCCCCCCGTTTTGGCCAGCCGCCCCGGGGGACTTCCTTGCGGCCGGGGTTTCTGCCGGAAGGGGGACTGCCCGCCGGCGTCACCCCATGTGCCGATAGGCCAGGCGTCCGATCAGCTGCAGCAGCTCGACCGGCAGCCTGCGCAGGAGGTTCTTGAAAATCTTCAGATCCCGCTCCCGGTCGCGGACAAAGCCGTTGCTGGCGAAATCGTACCGGTAGTAGCAGAGCTCCGTCTTTTCTCCGCCCCAGCCGTTTTTGAAGATGAGCAGTCCCTCGTTGTCCAGATCGGTCCGTCCCAGGCTCAGGGTGCGCATGCCCAGGCGCGCACAGTTTTTCATGGTCTCCCAGAGCACCAGATTGGTGCCGCTCAGCTGCTTGAAGGCCTGGTCGGAGGCCCCGTACTTGTAGACCGCGTTGGTCCCGAAATGCAGGCAGATGAGTCCCGCTACGGGGGTTTCGCCCTGGCTCGCCAGCGCGGTGAACCCCATTTCCTGCGAGATGACATGCTGGTGCAGCTTGTCGAAGAACGAGACCGGCTGGGGGGGGAGTCCGTGGCGCCTGCGGGTCAGGCAGTGCAACCGGTAAAACTCCCGCACCCCGTCAAGCGAGCTGGAGATCTGCACCAGCACCCCCTCCTTCCGCGCCTTCTTGATGGAGCTTGCGGTCCCCTTCCTAAGGCGGGAGTGCATCAGCTCTTCGTCGCCGAGCTCGATCAGGTGATGGGCATAGGCCCTGGCCGGCAACTCCCGACAGAGAAAGGGCTCGCCCCTGAACTCCACGTAACGCCAGCCGCTGATGCGGCCTAGTTCCAGGACGCTGTCGAAGAGCTGCTGGAAGTCCTCGGGACTCCGGACCAGGGCCCCGCAGCAGTCGGAAAAGCTCAGGCAGACCCCGCGGCGCCCGGTCCAGGGGCTGTGCACCTCCATGAGCGGCAGGCAGCCCCTAAAAGCACCCTGCTCCGAGAGGGTGAAATAGGCGGGTTGGTAACCGTAGGTCTCGGCGAGCAGCCGCGCCCAGTTGGCCGAGTGGAACACGGTTCCCTGGCCGCTCTGAAGGAGCGTCTTGTTCCAGTCCACTGAGTTCAGCGGGTTTACCACAGCGACCTTGGGTGCCGTACCGTTCATCTCGCGCCACTTTGCTCGGCGGCCAAGCGCCCCAGTTGACGGCTCACGTAGTCGATCTGCTCCCGGGTCAGTTCCGGGAACATGGGGAGCGAGACGAATTCTCGGGCGCAGCGCTCGGCGACCGGAAAGCTGCCGGCCCCCTCGCCGCGGTTGGCGTAGGCGTTCTGCAGGTGGATCGGGACCGGGTAGTGCACGCCGCAGGCCACCCCGCACTCGGCAAGCCCGTCGATAAGCCGCTCGCGGGCTCCGTATCTGAGGGCAAAGACATGGTAGATATGCCGGGCGTACGGCATCTCCTTGGGCGCCCGGACCGAGGCGATCCCCTGCAGCGCATCCCGGTAGGAGTCGGCGTGCTCCCGGCGCGTGGCATTCCAGGCGTTCAGGTACTTGAGCTTCACGCTCAAAATGGCCCCCTGTATCCCGTCCATCCGGCCGTTGGTGCCGACCACCTCATGGTAGTACTTGCGCGACTGGCCGTGATCGCGCAGCATCCTGATCCGGTCCGCGAGCTTCGGATCGCTCGTGACCACTCCCCCCGCCTCGCCGTAGGCGCCCAGGTTCTTGCCCGGGTAAAAGCTGAAGCAGCCGGCGTCCCCCAGGGAGCCCGCCCGCCTCCCCTTGTACTCTGCGCCGTGGGCCTGGCAGGCGTCCTCCAGCACGTACAGCCCGTGCCTGCGGGCGATGGCGAGGATGGGGTCCATGTCCGCGGTCTGTCCGAACAGGTGCACCGGTATGATCGCCCTGGTGCGCGGCGTGATGGCGGCCTCCAAAAGCGCCGGGTCCATGGTGAAACTCCCCTCCTCCACGTCCACGAAGACCGGCTCGGCTCCGGCGAGGGAAACGGCCTCCGCCGTGGCGATGAAGCTGTTGGGCGCGGTGATCACCTCGTCCCCCGCCTTGACCCCGAGGGCTGCCAGGGCGAGCCAGAGCGCCTCGGTGCCGGAACCCACCCCCACTGCATGACTCGCCCCGCAAAAAGAGGCGAACTCCCCCTCGAAGCGCTCGACGTAGGGCCCACCGGAAAAGGCGCAGGCACCCAGCACCTCCTTGATCGAGTGTTCCACCTCCTGGGCTATGGCCTCATACTGGGCTTTGAGATTGAGAAACGGCACTTTCATCTGCTACCTCCTTGGAAATGGTGCGCAGGACCCGCGCCGGGTTCCCCGCCACGATTGTGTTAGCCGGCACGTCCCTGGTGACGACGCTCCCTGCGCCGACGATGGCATGCTCACCCACGGTAACCCCGCACAACAGCGTGGAACTCGACCCTATCGAAGCTCCCTTTTTCACCAGGGTCATGCCGACGGACCAGTCCGCTTCGGTCTGCAGCCCACCGCCGGCGGCCGTCGCCCTGGGGTAGAGGTCGTTTATGAAGGTCACATTGTGACCGATGAAGACGTCGTCCTCCACCACCACCCCCTCGCAGATGAAGCTGTGGCTGGAGATCTTGCAGTCCCTGCCGATGTGCGCGTTCTTCTGGACCTCCACGAAAGCCCCCACTTTGGTGTTTTCGCCGATGCTGCAGCCGTAGAGGTTAACGAACTTGCCCAACCGCACGTTTTCCCCGAGCTTCACGTCAGCCGAAATGGCTTGATATGTCTCCATATACGTCCTCCCGTCCGCTTTTGCCGGACGCAACCGTTGGCGTGGCCGGCCCTAGAGGCGGACCAGCGCTCCGCCCTGTTTCAGGGATGTAATGATCGCCTCGAGCATGCGGACCACCCGCAGCCCGGCCTTGCCATCGTTGGTCGGGGTCAGGTTGTTGTTGATGCAGTCGATGAAATAGGCCGCCTCACCCTTGAGCGCCTCGACCTGGTTCACCCTTGGTGCCCACATGTCGCCGCTTCGGTAGCTCACCCTGAGCCCATAGGTTTGTTCCTTGTTCCCCTCCATCCCCTCCACACCCTTGTCGTACACCCTGATCTTCTCGTCGCTCACCAGGTCGTTCCAGACCAGCATCTTCTTCTGCCCCCCGATCAGGGTGGTCCGGATCTTCACCGGGGAGAGCCAGTTCACGTTGAGGTGCGCGATCACGTTGTCGGGAAAGTAGACCGTGATATAGGCCACGTCCTCCAAGGCGTTGTTGAAATGGGCGACGCCGGTCGCCATGACCGCGGTCGGATCCTTGTCGATCAGGTGGTCCATGATGGAGAGGTCGTGCGGGGCGAGGTCCCAAACCACGTTGACGTCCCTCTGAAACAGGCCGAGGTTGACCCGGATGGAATCGAAGTAGTAGAGCTCCCCCAGTACGCCGTCGTCGATCAGTTCCTTGATTTTGCGTACCGCCCCGGTGAAGAGGAAGGTGTGATCCACCATTATCTTCAGCCGTTTGCGCTCTGCCAGCTCGATCAGCTCCTCCGCCTGGGCCACAGATGCGGTGAACGGCTTTTCGATGAAGATGTGCTTGCCGTTTGAAAGTGCCGCCTTGGCGATCTCGAAGTGGGAGGAGACCGGGGTGACGATGGCGATGACGTCCAGGTCATTGGCGTGCACCAGATCTGCACAGTCCCGCGCCAGCCTGATCCCGGGGTAGTGCAGCCGCGCGCGCGAGAGCGACCCCTCGTCCGCATCGCTGATGGCGGCGACCCTGGCACCCGACGTCTCGTTGAAATTCCGGGCCACGTTTGGGCCCCAATAACCGTAACCGACTACGCCGATGTTGATCATGTCATGCCCCTTTATTGATCTGAGAGTGCCTGGACTAATAGGCCCCCTTGGTCTTGAAGACTGCCAGGGGGGTGCGCAGCAGGATCTTCAGGTCCAGGACGATCGACCATCCCCTCAGGTACCTGAGGTCGAGCCGCACCATGTCGTCGAAACTGGTGGAACTCCTGCCGGTCACCTGCCACAGTCCGGTGATGCCCGGCTTTTTCCCCATCAGCCGGTTTCTCTGCCAACCGCAATAATTTTCCACCTCGTAGCGGATCGGGGGGCGCGGTCCCACCAAGGACATATCCCCCTTGAGCACGTTGATGAACTGCGGCAGCTCATCGAGGCTGTACTTCCTCAGGTACCTCCCGACCGGAGTCACCCTCGGGTCTCCTTGGATCTTGAAGACCCCTTGCGTGGCGGCGCCGTCCACCTCCCCCTTGATCAGCTTCGAGGTGTATTCCCGGTGGATGACGTCGTCGTTATCGAGGTACATGGAGCGGAACTTCAGCACCTTGAACTGTTCCCCGTTGCGGCCGTAGCGGTTCTGCAGGAAGAAGACCGGCCCCTTAGAATTGAGCTTAATCAGCATCGGCACCACGGCGAAGAAGGGGGCAAAGAGGATGAGACCGGTGATGCTCCCGACGATATCGAGGGAGCGCTTGGCGATCTCGCCCCCCCGGGTGCGGTAGTTCGACTCGATCAGCTCGGGATAAAAGGTCATGTCGAAGAGACCGTTGCCGCCTGCTACCGGGAAGATGCGGAAGGTAATCACGATCAGGTTCAGCAGGTCCTCGCTCAAGAGCGAGGCGAACTTCTCCCTGGTCTTTTCGGCGACGATGGTCTGGGCGGCCTCGACCTTCTCTAGCTCCACCTCAGTAAGGATCACGCCGAGCAGCGCTTCCTTCCTGAGCCGGCCGCAGATATCCGTTCCCCTGAGGCAGCTGTTAAGTCCCTTGCCCAAGGTGCCGGTGATTGCGCCGGCGCCGTCCAGGTTTCTGAGATGCTCCGTGTCGATGACCATTACCACCAGAGGCTTATTGGAGCGCTCCGCCCTCTTGCGCTCCTGAACCAGCTTCTCGCGAAAATACACTTCGGAATAGAGCCCGTGCTCCGGCGCGATGCTCGCGGGGGAGACGCTCTGCGCGCCGGCGCGGCGCTGCCAGGCGAATTTGCGCAACCAGGATCTGTTTTTCCATATAGTTCGTGCCATTTTTTGCCTCACTCAGGGACGCGGCGACCGCAGGCAGGTTGGTCTAAAGACACCGGGGGCAGTTCCTGACAAGACGCTTCCGTGCAGCTATTGGAAACCCGGCGACTGGATGCCCGGTCACGGCTCTTTGGCAAAACCAAAGACAGTCTGTGTGACCGGGAATTCCGCGCCTGATTACCACTGCGCATGCCACAGAGCAGATATTAAATAAAACTAATTCTTATGCCTTAGTATAACTATCGCTCCCTGCATGTCAAGCCAGCCGGGGCAGCACCTCACCGGTCCCAAGTGGTGCGCACAGCCTGTGCCGGGGTCAGAGGAGCTGCTGTTTTTCAAGAAAGCCGCGCTTGAGGAGGATGGTGCGGTTCTCCAGCATCTCCAGGTCCCCCTCGATGGTCAGGCGCTGCAGGAGTCTGGTGACCGTTTCCCGGGATACGGAGGTGTAGCCGGCAAGTTCCTTGTGGGTAAGCCTCAGGGCGATCACCACGCCACGGTCATCCCGCACGCCGTGCAGCAGGCTCAGGTGGTTCAGGATGGAGCGCAGCCTCAATTCGGCGTCGGGCAGGGCGATCGCCTTCAGTACCAGTTGGGCCTCACGCAGGCGCTTGCACAGGATTGCGACCAGCTGGAGCAGCACTTTCTCGTTTTTCAGGAAGAGTTTTTGGAAGGTTTCCTTGGAAAGCAGACCGATCTCCGCATCTTCCATAGCAATGACGGTAGCCGGAGCGGTCTTCGCGTCCAAAAGCGCCATTTCGCCGAAGATGTCGCCGCGCTTGTGGACGGCGAGAATCCGTTCGCTGCCGTCGTGGCCCAAGTGAACCACCCGGACCTTGCCAGTGTAGACGACATAGATGAAGCTCGCTGTATCCTCCTCCAGAAGCACCACCTGGTTCTTGTGGAAGCGCTTCTCGATGAACCGGCCAATCACCTCGCTGAACTCCTCCGGGTCCAATGAGGAAAAAAGGGGGATGGCCCGCAGTACTCTGGCGTGGGCCGGTTCTACCGTCAGGCTCGGGTTTCTGGACGCTGTGGCCACGATTCACCCCTTCGGCAGGGTGCGCCTTACCGCCGAGCGCCACCCGATTAGAATTTTCTTACTCCAGTATACCGCCCCGGCGCCCCTGCGCATGCAGCTAGCCTCAAAAAAATGAGTTGCCCGTCCCAGGAAGGAGGTGACTGGTGCTAATTATCCGCACCTCACCTCCCCCACTCCATCCATCAGATCAGGGGATGCGACCTGCCGCACCGGTCGCTCCCTAAAGGGCGGGGAGCCCGGAAAAATCCTGGCGAGCTCCCCGGCAAAGCCTGTTATAATGAGATACTCGGCAGCTGCCCCACTGGGTTTGCTGACCCGCTTCAGGAGAAAGCTAATGGAAAAGAATCCTTCGCACCAGTACGCAGCGCTCCCCGGCACGGAAGGGCTCCCCACTCCCCCGCGGGAGCTGTTGGAAAAAGTACGGCGGCGGCGCGGCGAGAGCTACCGTCCGCGCACCCGCCACCTGCTGCCGGACGGCTCGGCCCGCTACACCAACCGGCTCTACCTGGAAACGAGCCCGTACCTGCTGCAGCACGCCCACAACCCGGTGAACTGGTTTCCCTGGGGGGATGAGGCGTTCGAGATGGCCCGTCGGCTGGACCGGCCGGTCCTGGTCAGCATCGGCTACGCCACCTGCCACTGGTGCCACGTCATGGAGGAGGAGTCGTTTGAGGACGAGGAGATCGCGCGCTTTCTGAACGGTAACTTCATCGCGGTAAAGGTGGACCGGGAGGAGCGCCCCGACGTCGATTCCGTCTACATGAACGCGCTGCACGTCACGGGAACCCAGGGGGGGTGGCCGCTCAACATGTTCCTCACCCCGGACCGCAGACCCTTCTACGGCGGCACCTACCTCCCGCCGCGCGACCAGGGCCGTGGCATCGGCTTTTTCTCCCTGCTAAGGCGTCTCCAGGAGACCTACCGAAGCGACCCGGCACGGGTGGCGCTGGTGGGTGGGCAGCTGACCGAAGCGGTCCGGGGCATGCTGGCTCAGGCCGGCGGGGGTGTGCCTTTGCCGGAAGGCTCGCTGAAACTGGCGCTGTCGGCCTACCGGGAGCGCTTCGACCAGGTGAACGGCGGGCTTGCGGGCGCCCCGAAGTTTCCCAGTTCCCTGCCGGTGGGGCTGTTGCTGCGCCGCTGGCGGGTCACCGGTGACCGGGAGCTGCTCGGCATGGCCGAGCTTACCTTGCGGCGCATGGCGGCGGGGGGGATCTACGACCAGGTGGCCGGCGGCTTCCACCGCTACGCGACCGACGCCGGGTGGCTCGTGCCGCATTTTGAGAAGATGCTCTACGACAATGCCCTGCTCGCGGTCAGCTACCTGGAGGGGTACCAGGCGACGGGGGATTCCGGACTCTCCCGCGTGGCACGGGAGATCCTGCACTACCTGCAGCGGGACATGGCGGCGCCGGGAGGGGGGTTCTACGCCGCCACGGATGCGGACAGCCTCACGGAGAGTGGGGAGCGGGAGGAGGGATTTTTTTTCACCTGGACCCCGCGGGAACTCGGGGAAATCCTGGGGAGTGAACGGGCGGCCGTGATCGCCGCCTATTTCGGGGTGAGCGAGGAGTGCAACTTCGAGGGGCGCAGCATCGCCCACCGTGACCTCCCTGCCGCGCAGCTGGCGGCCTCCCTCAAGCTCTCAGGGGAGCGGTTGCACGAGACGATCGAAACGTCCCGTGAGCTTCTCTACCAGGCCCGGCAGCGCCGCCCCCTGCCGCTTCGGGACGAGAAGATACTCGCTTCCTGGAACGGCCTGGCGATCTCCGCCTTCGCGCGTGCCGGACTGTTCCTGGACGCCCCGGGTGCCGTCGAGCGGGCGCGCGGGGCCGCGCGGTTCGTGCTGGAAGAGATGGTGTCGGAGGGGAGGCTCGCCCACAGCCACCAGGAAGGTGAGGCCAAGGGGGAAGGTTTTCTGGACGACTACGCCTTTTTCATCGCGGGGCTCATCGACCTCTTCGAGGCGACCGGGGAGGTAGCCTGGCTGGAGCGCTCGCTGGAACTGGCGGCGGTGGTGCAGAGCGATTTTGAGGACCCCGGGGCGGGAGGTTACTTCATGACCGGGTCACGCCATGAGGAGCTCATTGCCCGGGAAAAACCGGCTTACGATGGGGCCGTTCCTTCGGGTAATTCCGTCATGGTCATGAACCTTCTGAGGCTCCATGCCCTGACCGAGCGTCCCGGTTACCTGGACCAGGCGCAAGCGGCGCTGGCTGCCTTCGGAACCACACTATCCTCCTCTCCCACGGCACTCTCCGGGATGCTGCTGGCGCTCGATTTCCTGCTTGATACCCCGAAGAGTGTCGTCATCGTCGCCCCGCAGGGGAGCCGGCAGGCAGCCAAAAGGCTCCTGGAGCAGTTCCGCGCGACGTTCCTCCCGAACTGCAGCTTCGTTCTGGTGTGTGAGGGGGAGGATCTGGAGCGGGCTGGCGCCATCGTCCCCCTGCTCAGGGAGAAACAGGCCCAGGGCGGGCGGGCGGTAGCCTATCTCTGCGTGAACAGGAGCTGCCGCCCTCCGACCAGCGACCCGGAGGAGTTCGGCCGGCAGCTAAGGGAAGGGGGCGCACAGGTACACAGCTAACCCTCGGGAGATGGTGGCCGGAGGCCGGGTGAGGGACTTTCCCGCTGCAACAATTTGGCTTGCAAGGACTCAAACAACCTGAATCAAGCCGGGCGGGGGAAGCCTACTGCTCCAGCGCGAGCTTTGTCAGGTAGTCCGGAACGGCGCGCTTGGTCATCTTCATGAGGCGCTGCATCAACTCGAACGGCACGCTCCTCAGCCGGTGCTCCTGCTTCAACTCGTTGATCATCCCGATCCAAAGGTATGCGGTCATCTCCGCATCGGCCTGGGCGCGGTGGAATACGCCGCTGGTGGCCAGCTTTTTGTAGCGCACCAGCGTCTCCAGGCTGTGGCTGGGGGCGTCGGGATTGAGCCTGCGCGACAGCAAAAGTGAGCAGGCGAACTCCTGCTGGCGCCTGAGGGAGATCCGCTGCAGCTCGGCATCCAGAAAGCGACGGTCGAAAGAGGCGTTGTGGGCCACCAGGTGGTGCCGGCTCATGAAGTCGGCGAACTGCCGCATCACTTCGGCGGCCGGTGGGGCTCCGCTTAGCATCTGGTTGGTGATGCCGGTATACTCCGCAATGAAGCCGCTGACCCGCACCCCCGGGTTCATCAGGCTCTGGAATCGATCGGTGATACGGTTATCCTGCACCAGCACCGCCCCCACCTCGATGGCCCGGTCGCCCCCGTCCGGTGAAAGCCCGGTAGTCTCAAAGTCAAGCACAACCACGTTGTAATTTCCCATCATCCCCCCTGCGGTCCGTCTCATCTCTACGTAGTTGCGTATCGAGCATCAAATTTCTCGCCGACCCGCGGACAATATCGCAGCGATCCAGCAAAGCGGTCAAGTTAAATAACCCGTCTCCACCTGCCCTGCCCCGCCTGTTCGACCTTCATACATTAGTTGATCATAATTCGAGCCAAAGATGCCACCCATCGCGAGTTCAGTCTTGAAAACCTACAGATGCCAGTAGATTAGAAACTGTCAACCGTGACACTAATCATGTAGATAAAAGCAGAGGCAGGCATCCCCATTTTACGTAGAGGTAATCGGGGCTCAAGGTGCAACAACAGATCGGCGCAGTGGCAGGCAGTATTTTGAGACATTGGGCCGATCATCATCAGGGAGCGCAAATGGGCAAGGGCATGGAGGACCTGGCTCGCTCCCTCAGGTTGGTACCGTAAGGCACGGATTCCTGAAGTAAAGCTAATCGGCAGCACGAGATTTGCCCGGGAAGAGTGCTTTGGTACCTGAACGCCTAAATCGCAGTACAAACCCATGTTGTTTGAGGTAAGGGGGTAAAAATGAGAGACTCAGATATTGCCACAAAACCCACCACCAAACCAGACACGCGCTGGTCCTTTGCGGTGTTACTGGTTTTGCTGGTCCTTATCGGCGGCATTTTGTCATCGGCTGCAACAGCCGGTGCTGCCGACACCACATCGCTGGTCGTCAAGCTGGCAGGAGGGCTGACACCGGCACAACAAGCAGCCGTCATCGCCCGTGACGGTGGAATAGAGAAATCGTCAATTCCTGCTTTGCGGCTGTATGTACTTATTATACCAACCAGCGACCTGCAAATTATCCAGCAGAATTATCAGAACGACCCGCAGGTTAAAAGCATTGAGATGAACAAGACAAGAAAAGTGGAAGTGATGTCCAATGACATCGATTACTCGGCCCAGTGGGCGTTGCCCAAAATCGGCTGGGAGTCGGTTTTCAGCAACATTTCCTCTGCCGGTTCCGCCAAGGTGGCCATCCTTGACACCGGCATTGATGTCACCCATCCGGATCTGGCCGGCAATGTCACTCCCGGAACTTCCATTCTTGTCCCTGGAGCAAACGGGCAAACCGACCCTAACCCCTGGCTCGAGTAGCTCCCCCGCAATGTGCCCTTCGCTCAGAGGTCGACTCCGAACAGGTAACTACCTGACCGTAACCGGCCCCCGCCCCGCGATCTGCTGCAGCAGGAAGTCGACAAAGGCCCGGTTGGCGCGCGACAGGTAGAGCTGCTTTTTCCAGGCGATCTGCAAATCGAGGTGCAGTGGTGGGTCGAACGACACCGCCGCGAGATCCGCATCGGCCGCAACCACCATCCGTAGGAAGATGGAGATTCCCATCCCGTTTCTCACCAGCGACTTGACCAGTGAAAAGAGGTTGGTCTCAAAGACGATGTTCGGCGCCGCCCCGGTCTCCTTCAGCGCCTCGAGGAAAAACTCCCGGATATAATACCCCTCCTTGTAGAACACCAGCGGCTCCCCAATGAATTCGGCCAGGCCGACCGACGACCTTCCCGCCAAAGGGTGATCCAGTGGGACGCAGGCGACGATCTCCTCGCGAAGGAAATGGCGCACATCGAGGGTCTCCGGGAAAATCTCGCCGGCGACGACCCCCATGTCGAGTTCGCCCTGGCCGATCATCTTCTGGATCCTGCCGGCCCCCTCGCCGTAGACGGAGAGGTGCAACTCGGGATAATTCCGCTTGAAATCCCTGATGATGTCGGGGAAGAAATAGGCGCTGATCATGGGGGGAATGCCGATCCTCACCTCCCCTTTGGTAAGCCCCCGCAGCTCACCCATCTCCTGCTCGGCCGCCTTCAGGTCGTCGAGGATGCGCCGTGCATGGGGGAGAAAGATCTCCCCTTCCGCCGTGAGCGACACCTTCTTCTCCTGCCGGTTGAAAAGGACCAGCTCCAGTTCCTCCTCCAGCTTCTTGATGGCCATGCTGATGGCAGGCTGGGCGATACGGAGCCCCTCCGCCGCCCTGGTAAAGTTCTTCACCCGGGCCACCTCCAGGAAGTATCTCAGCTGTCGTACGTCCACCCGTCCCCCTACCTATCAATTTAATTTACTGAAACCATAATTATTATATATTTTTCTTATCCATAAACAAGCGCTATATTCCTATCAAGCGAACAGACAGCAGTGGAGAAAAAAGCCTCATGGGATCAGTCAGCAGCGGGACGAAAAGATATCGGCAGATCAACCTGGCGTTTTTTGCCGCGGGTTTCGTCACCTTCATCACCCTCTACGACGTGCAGCCGCTCTTGCCGGTCTTCTCCAGGGAATTCGGTTTGCCGGCGGCTCTGGGGAGCCTGCCGCTCTCCATCACCACCTGCGCCCTGGCCGTCGCCATGCTCTTTGCCGGGACCGTCTCGGAAACCCTCGGGCGCAAGAGGGTCATGGTCGCCTCGCTCCTGCTCACCTCGACCCTGGCGTTGGGCACCTCTCTCACCCACAGCTTCGCTGCGCTCTTGGTGCTCCGGCTGCTGCAGGGGATCTTCCTGGCGGGACTGCCGGCGATCGCCATGGCCTACCTGAGCGAGGAGATCGCCCCCGCGTCCCTTGGCTCCGCCATCGGTCTCTACATAAGCGGCAACGCCATAGGTGGCATGACCGGGAGGATCTTCACGGCTACCATGACCGAGTGGTCCTCCTGGCGCGCGGCACTCGGCACCATCGGGGTGGTCTGCCTGCTGCTGAGCCTCTTCTTCGCCAGGTCCCTCCCCGCTTCCTCCAACTTCACCCGGCGCCCCTTCCAGGGGCGCTACCTGTTCAGCTCGCTGGTGAAGCAGTTGCAGGACCCGGGACTGCTCTACCTCTACGGCATTTCCTTCCTGGTCATGGGATCCTTCGTGACGCTCTACAACTACATCACCTTCCGGCTCCTCGCCCCGCCACATTCCTTGAGCCACTCGATGGTGAGCTGGATCTTCCTGGTCTACCTGCTCGGCTCCTTCAGCTCCTCCATGGTGGGGCGGCAGGTGGAGCTCTTTGGTAGAAGCCGCATGCTCTATATCGCCCTTGGCACCATGATCCTCGGCGCTCTGGTCACGCTCTCCCAGGAAATCGGCACCATGATCGCGGGGATCGCCTTTTTCACCTGCGGTTTTTTCGGCGCCCACACCATCGCCTCAGCCTGGGTCGGGAGCAGGGCGCGCACGGCACGGGCGCAGGCGGCCTCGCTCTATCTTTTCAGCTACTACCTAGGCTCCAGCGTATCCGGCACGGTCGGCGGGCTGTTCTGGACCTGGTTTCATTGGGAAGGGGTGGTTTGCCTGATCCTGGGGTTGCTCGGGGTGGGGTTGTGCCTGGCAAAGCGGCTCTGCAGGATCTCGGAGCTGGACCGCGTGGCAGGCGAGACGCTGGCCGGACTGGAGGCACTGCGCAGCTGATATTTTTTTCGCTCCTTGAACAACGCGAATTCAAGTTTTTCGCGGCAGCGCCGATATGTCTGGTAAGCGTCTGCACAAAAGGAGCACACATGCCGGATCTTGTAAGAATAGCCGATGGAGTTGCCATACCGGTAGAAATGCTGTCAATCTGGGACCGTCTCTCGGAATTTGCCTCGGTCTACGGCCCCGTCTTCGAGGCCGATGTCAACCGCCTCGGACTCAACCTGCGCCCGATCTTCAACCTCAACTCCTCCATCGGCGGAGAGCAGGCGATCGCCTTCGGGTCCGCCACCTCGTCGAGCCTACAATTCGTCTTGCGGCCGGACATCTACCGGGCCATGGTCGGCCACATCATGAACTGAAGGAGCAACTGCCTGGCCGTGATCCGCCCGACCCGAACTCAGGCGCCCGCCTGAGTTTCCTCCCCTTCCATTCCCTGACGGTACTTGTCACTCACAAACTTGATATGGTCTCGCAGGACATAGACCTGCTCCGCATAGGAGAGCGGCATCTTCATCTTGTTGACCTCGGTCTCGATGTCGTCCAGCCGCTTGAGCAGGTTTGCCCGCTCCTCCGGGGACGCATTGGCCAGAATGGTCCGCTCCAGGGAGATCAGTGTGCCGTACCAGCGGTAGATCCGCGACTTGACGCGCCAGTTGTAGAGAGCCGGCACCAGCTTCAGCCCGGGGATCAGCAAAATGACGACAGGCACCACCACCACCAGCAGCCGATCCACGAGGCTTGCCAGCCAAAACGGCAGGTTGCGGTAGAGAAAGCTCTTTCCTGAAGTGTAGAAGCGTCTCGCGTCGGTGCTTATGGTGAACTCATGTTCCAGCGGCGCGGGGAACTCTCCGGCGTGCTGCATGATGGTGGCCTTGCCGTGCACGTCGCGCGCCGCCTCTATCAGCAGGTCGGAAAGCGCCGGGTGCAGGTCGCTGCGAGCTATGAGTTCGGCGGTCGGCCCTACCAGGTGCAGGTCCTGGGGCGGCACGTTCTTGCCGAAATCGAGCACCCCCATGGGCAGGGTGAGATTTTCCAGGTAGGGAAATTTGCGGGAGTAGGCATTAGCCTGCGAGAAGTCGAGCAGCCGGACCCCGGGAGTCCAGAGCAGTTTGCGCATCACGGCCGGGGTGGCAGAATCCCCCATGAGGAAGGCCGCATCGGCCGTGCCATCGATCAAAGCCTGGGAAGCTGCGTCTCCCCCGAGTTCAAGCAGCTGCGTAGCACCTCCCGGCTCGATCCCGTTCGCCTTCAGCAGGGTCAGGGCGAGGACGTGAGTCCCGCTTCCCTGCGGCCCGACGTCGAGCCGTTTCCCGCTCAGTCCGGAGATGACGTTTATCGGAACGTCCGAGCGGTAGAAAAGCAGCAGCGGCACATGGAACACGCTTCCCAGGGAAACCAGTCGGTCCAGGTTTATCCCGTCCGATACCCCCCCTTGCACGAAACCGACATCGACCTTGAAGTTCGGATCGTTAAGCTTCCTCAAGTTGTCAAGCGACCCTTCGGAGGAGAGCACCTTGAGCTTGATTCCCTTCTTCGCCAGGTACTTCTGGTATTTCTGCGCGGTGAGCAGAAAGTTGCTCCCCGGAGGTCCGCTGGTGATGGTGATGGTGTCGGGAGGCGCCGGGCGCACAAACCAGTAGGCGGCGCCGATCGCAACCAGGGTAATCAGTATGACGGGAGCCGAGGTCACCACGAGGTCCCGCAGGGAGATCCCGACGAACCGGGCCATGGGCCGGATGGAAGCCAAGTTGCGAACATTTTGCTGGGTCATGGTCGGTCCTTCCACAGGTATTTGGTCCTGACACCGGAAACTAAGTCTATCTCTCTCAGCGCCATCTGTCACCCTCCAATCGCAGCAAAGCTTTCGCAACCCCGCCGATGACACGAAATATCCCAGCACCGAGAAGATTTCAGAGCCTTAAGCTTCATCGCAGTTGAGAGCTGTGTTCGGGGAAATGGGATAAAAAAGAGCCGAATGAGCAGATAGTGCATTTTTATGACCTAGGTCAAGGCCGCGCGGCCCGGTTGCCGGTAAGGTGTCTTCAACGAGCGGACCGGAACAATGCCCCGGCAAAAGACCCGGTCCGCACCCACTAAAATTTGGCACAGTTTCCCCGGCACGATCCGGGATACAGGAGACCCGATGAAGAACAAGATTAAGAGCTGGCTTGGATTTTCCACTTCAACAACTAACGCGGCACCCAAGGAGGAAAAAATGGAGAACATGTTTTGTTACCAGTGCGAGCAGGCAGCTAACGGTGGTTGCTCGAAAGTCGGCGTCTGCGGCAAGCAGCCGGACGTGGCGGCCCTGCAGGACCTGCTGGTCTACACCATGAAAGGGATCGCCTTCTGGGCCGACAAGGCTCGCGAAAAGGGCGCCAAGGATGCCGCCATCGACCACTTCATGATCGACGGCCTCTTCACCACGGTCACCAACGTGGACTTCGACGCCGAAGAGATAGCCAAGCTGGTGCGCGACGGCGCCAAGAACCTCGACAGGGCACGGACGCTCTTCGAAAAGGCGAACGGCGGACCCTTCGCAGGTAACGTTCCCGAGGC
>Ga0316217_10000274_pt1 | contig 75789 bp, 68 predicted proteins | sample 1anoAmetaG_FD_203633 | JGI IMG/M metagenome (GOLD analysis project Ga0316217, IMG submission 203633) | Freshwater microbial communities from Trout Bog Lake, Wisconsin, USA - 1anoA | ecosystem: Environmental > Aquatic > Freshwater > Lake > Hypolimnion/Profundal zone | place: USA: Wisconsin... | reverse complement strand
ATGCTGATGATCTGGTCATCTGCTGTCGCGGCTCAGCGCAAGCCGCACTGGATGCGATGCGCCAGATGATGTCGCGACTGAAACTGACGGTGAACGAAGTCAAGACGCGGGTTTGCCAAGTGCCGCAGGAGACGTTCGATTTTCTGGGCTACACGTTTGGCCGGTTATGGTCGCCACGGACGGGGCGCCCCTATCTGGGGGTGTGCCCGGCGAAGAAGCGGATTCAGCGAATCTGCGACAAAGTGAGCGAACTGACCGACCGGCGGCGTACGTCCTACTCCATTGAGGACGTGGTGGGCGAGCGCAATCCGATCCTGTCGGGCTGGGCGAACTACTTCAGCCTCGGGAGCGTCAGCCACGCCTACCGGACCGTGGACAACCACGTCGGGCACAGGCTGCGGATGTGGCTCAACGCCAAGCACAAGGTTCACTGTGTCGGCAGGAAGCGATTCACCGATTCGGCGACCCGCCAGCGGCTTGGCCTGTTCTGCCTGCAAGGGCGGAAAGGAAGCCTCCCGTGGGCGCAGGCATGAATTTCTTCTCCGAGAGCCGGATGCGGCAAATCCGCACGTCCGGTTCGATGAGCGGGACGTGGAAACGGAGCGCCTCGCGCCACCACGCCACGTCTCGACTCTACCCATTTAGCAGGACGGACGGGCCGGGGACGGCCCGGCGCAGGGGCGGGCGCTTATGCCGCCGCCGGGGGCGCTGGTGGTGCCAGCAGCTTTTCGGCGCTGGCGATCAGTTTGTCCAGTTTCACCGGCTTGTTGAAGTATTCGCTGACGCCCTGGCTTTCGGCGTACATCTTGTGCCGGGCGCCGGGGTTGCCGGTGATCATGATCACTAACGGCTTGCTGTTGCGCGGCAGCTTGGCCTTACGCTTGTCCTGCATGATTTTTTCCAGCACGAGGAATCCGCTGCGGCCGGGAAGCATCATGTCCAGAATCACCAGATCAGGTTGGGCGGTTTCGGCCAGTTCGGTGGCCTTGTTGCCGTTGTTGGCGGTTTCGATCACCGCGCCGGTCGGCTCGAAAGCCGCCTGCATTGAGGTTAGAATATCCGGATCGTCGTCCACGAGAAGAATTTTTTTACCGGCAAGTGTGCTGGCCATGATTGATCTCCGCAAAAATATCCAATGAGCGCATCCCTGCAATCGATTGCAGTTCACCTCCAATTATAACTGAAGTTGGCAAAATGCAACGCCCGATAAAGAACGATGTGACCCAAAATCTGCACGCAGATGCACCGATCATCATTTTAGACAGCGGCCTGGGCGGGCTGACGGTGGTCCGCGCGCTGCGGCAGGCCATGCCCCAGGAAAATCTCATTTATTTTGGCGATACCGCCCGGCTGCCCTACGGCACCAAATCGGCGGCGACCGTGACCGGATTTGTCAAGCAAATTATCGGTTATCTGCGCCCGCTGCATCCCAAGCACGTGGTGATCGCCTGCAACACGGCCACGGCCCTGGCATTACCGGCGGTGCGCGGGGCCTTTATGGATCTGAGCATTAGCGGGGTGATTGAACCGGGGGCGCGTGCCGCGGTGGCGGCGGTGGGTGGGAAAGAAGTTCCCGTAATTGGCGTGATTGCCACCGAAGCCACCGTGCGTTCCGGGGCTTACGGCCGGGCGATTTTGCGCCGCCATCATGCGGCACAAGTTTATTTGACACCAACCCCCTTGCTGGTTCATCTCGTGGAAGAAGGCCGCGGCTGCGATGATCCGCTGGTGGAACTAGCGCTACGGCAATACCTGCAACCCCTGCTGCTGCGTAACATCGACGTGCTGGTGCTTGGGTGTACGCATTACCCCATGCTCAAGCCGGCTATCAGCCGTTTGCTCGGTCGGCACATCACGGTGATTGACTCGGCCGAGCAATGCACGCAAGATGTGCTAACCCGGCTGGCGTCGCGGCGGCTGTTGCGCGCTACTGGCGAATTGTCCGCCGGCTCGTTAAGGTGCTTCGTCACCGACGATGCCGGGCGGTTTGCCCGGTTGGCGTCGCGGGTGTTGGGCATGAATGTCGCCCGCCCGACGCTGGTGCCGATCGAGGCGCTGGATGGCGTCGCCGACGAACCGGTGCCGTTGCGCGTATCGGCGTGATGGTAATGCCAAATGCCGAATTAAAAAAACGTCCGTGCGTTCGGCAATTGGTATTTTCATTTGGCATTTGGCATTGGACATTTGGCATTACAAAGGATTCACCATGCGTTATCTAACGCCGCTATTGCTAACGCTGATCACTATGCTGGCCGCGGGTTGCGGGGCGAGCATCAAGGATCGCGGCGGTGCCGGACCGGTTGATCCCGGCTTGTACGCGTCGGCGGTCGAGCTTAACCAGCAGCGTATTGCCGGCGAAGATCATCCGCTGCATCCCATGGCGGTGATGCACCCGCAGGAAGCCGTGGAAGAAGGGTACGATAAGATGATTGGCCATCCGCTCACGCACTTGTGGGAAGTGATGTGGGGCGACACCCCGGCCAAGGCGGTTCGCCAGATGCTGGACGCGGACAATCCGGATAACCGTTGGAAAGGCACGTTGCGTTTGGCCGAGTTTGCGTTTGCCCGCAAGGGCGACGACGCCATGAAAGTTTACGCCAAGTTCCCGCGCGATCCGCATGAAGACTGGATTGTGCAGGCGGCGGGCATTCGGGCGCTGAACCGCTCACGGGCCACCGGCTATACCGCTTTGTTCGTCAAAGCGCTCAATGATGTGGATCAAAAAGATTTGCCGCGGCTGGAAGCGGCCAAGGCGCTGGCCAATATTCCCGATGAATTGGCGATCAGCGCCCTGGCGCAGCACGCCCGGGAAGACAAGAGCCTGGATGTGCGCATTGCCTGTATCGACGCGCTGCGGAATTTTCGCACCACCGAAGTGCTGCGCACCCTGGTGAACGTACTGAACGAAAAAGATTTCAGCGTGGTTTGGCAGGCACGGCAAAGCCTGGCGATGATCACCGGGCAGGATTTCCGCTATAACTCGCGTGCCTGGCTGGATTACGTGGCGGCGATGAAATAAGTTTTGCGAATTCTCATTCCTCGCCGAATTTATCCATGAATAACTGCGCCAGTGCGGCGACGGCAACGTCGCTGTCGTCGCCTTCGGCTTCGATACGTAATGGCGTGCCTTCCGTGGCCGCGAGAATAATCATCTGCATCACGCTTTTGCCATCGGCGGTATACGGCTCTTCGCCGCCCTTGATCACCTTGATGGCCGAGTGAAACTTACCGGCGGTGTCCACGAATTGCATGGCGGGGCGCGCATGCAGCCCCAAGCTGTTGCTGACCACAATGTCGCGTGCTGACTTAGCCATGACTGGTGACGCCAATCTACCGCCGCCGGATTACCGGTGGCCTTGGAAAAATCTGGTGGTGATGCCGGTGGGTTACTTGACGCGATCGGCGTCATCCAAAACTTCGATAATGGTTTCGCGGGTGGAACTTTGCCGCAAGAACCGGCGGAACATGTCTTCCTGCAAACTGCTGAAAAGAATATTCATCGCCTGCAAATGCTGCTGCGGTTGATTCTCCGGCGACAACAGCAGAAACACGCTGAACACCGGCTGGTGATCCAACGCGGCAAAATCGATGCCGGCAACGCTACGGCCCATGGTACCGGCCATCTGCTTGATCTTGGGATGTTTCACGTGCGGCACCGCCACGCCCTTGCCAAAACCGGTGGAACCGTTTTGTTCGCGTTTAATCAGGGCGGCAACGACTTCGTCCACGGCCACTTCCGGCAAGGCGGCGGCGGCGGCCAGGGATTCGACTAATTCGCGTAAAGCGCCATCGCGGTTGGTGGCTTGCAATTCCGGGACAATCGCCTCGGTGACAATAAAATCATGCAACTTCATGGATAATAATTCCTTGTGCGCTGGCCGGCGCTTCGCGGCGGCAGCCAGCGTTAGCCAATTTTCACAATAACCACCAGCGGTCATACCGTCCCAAGCCGCCGGCGTCAATCGGGCGGTCGGCCCGATCCCCTGCTTATCCTTGCCGTTTACCGTCGCTGACGGTGTGTTTGCGGTTGCGAATCATGTCCTTCAATTCGGTAAGCTGCCGTTCGAGTTTATCGACGCAGCCGTCGATGCAGGCATAGGCATCGCCATTGGTGTGATGCACGATGAAGGGGCTTTGGTGTTCCACCGCCACGCGCATTTCCACGCTGGTGGACGCCTTGCCGCTTTCCACGATCACGTCAATTTCTTGAATGCGATCGTAATACTTGGTGAGTTTGCCGGCCTTCTGCTCCGCATACGACTTGAGCGGCGTGGTTACTTCGACATGCCGCCCGGTTACCGTCAACACCATTTGAACCTCCAACCGTGGTGACCACGGAGTTATGCCGGGTATGTTACCCGACCGACATTATATTGTATCGCCAAAACTGCCGTTTGACCGCATGATTTCCGCGCGTTTTTTTGGTGGGGTCATTTTGCGGCTGTTTTTGCCGCCGCACCGTCGCTTGGGTTCCTGGTCAAACCCTGGAGCGCTTGGGGCACGACCACGCCCGCAGTCACCAGCAGCCGCATGGCTTCCTCCACACTGATGGGCAGCTCGACCACGCGCTGCCGCGGTACCACCAGCACGTAGCCGCTGATGCTGGTCGGGGAGGAAGGGATAAAGACCATGGCCATTTCCTCCGCGCCACCGGCGTCCAATTTGAAGTACCCCCGGCCGGTGATCATCCCGATCGACCAGATGCCGTCGGTATGCGGCTGCACTGCCACCACGCGCGAGCCGGCAAACGGCTGGCTGCGACTGGCCAGCACAAAATCGGTGACCTGCTTGACCGCCGGATAAATCGCCCGCACCAGGGGAATTTTCATCGCCGCGTTTTCGCCGATCCGCCAAGCGGTTTTGCCCAGCAGATTGCCCACGAAAACCCCGATGATGTAGATCAGCAGGACCGCCAGCGTCACGCCCAGGATGCGCACGGAAACAAAGTCGAAACTGAGCGTGGTATTGATGTACGTGACCGGTTGCTCGGTCACCCAATGCAACTGACCGGTTTGATACCAGATGGTGCGGATCAGGAAAATGATGTAGACCCCGACGTTGTCCAGCAAGAAATTCCACACCCACACCAGCAGCCAGATGGTGATGAGGGTGGGCATGATCGTGGCCAGCCCGCGGGTGAAAAAGCGGCGGAAATCCTCGGCGAAGCCCGGGCGTTTGCCCGGTGGCACTGGGGTCGGGTTGAACGGTAAATCCTGCTTCACATCTGCCTGTGCTTCCGCGGCGCGGGCATGCGGCGCACGCTTAAGGCACGTTCCCTGCCGGCTGCGTATCCGGGCGCGGGGACGGGCGCGTGGCGGCCGACTGCGCCAGCCGCGCCAGCAGCGCCGCCGCATAGGTCTTGACCTGGGGATCGCCATCCGTGGCCAGCAACGTTGTCGCCAAGGCTTGGCCCTTATCCGGCAGCGCTGGTGCCACGGTTAACGACAGCAGCCGCATGGTCCACAAATCGCTGGAGGCCAGCGCGGTGAGCGGTGTTTTTAATGCTTGGACATCGCTCACTAAAGCCTGCTGATAGGCGGCCCAATAGCGCACCGTGGGGTTGGCATCGATGGAAATCGCATGGTCCAGAACCCCGGACAAATCATCGAGCAACCCCGGGTTGGCCGCGGCCAGGTTGGCATTCTGCCGCAGTTCCGCGACGTACAACCGCGCTGCCGTCAGCAGGCGCATGCGATCATCCGCCGTGCCGCTGGCCAAGCGGATTTTCAGCAATTTCATTGCCCCCGGTGCGGTGACGATTACCGGCTTACGTTCGATGGGGTTCATCGTCGTCACTTTGTAACCGCACAGTCCAGACTGGGCCTGCATGTCTTTTTTGTCCATCGCACCGATGTTGGTGAGTACGGTGAAATCGGCGGGAATGGCATCCTGCGGCGCGCTGTTGTAGAAAAGCGGCGCCAGGAGCTGATCATCCACCCGGACAATCTGCGCAAGGGATTTCCCTGGGTGCAACACCACCCCTTGGCCGATGCGATCAAATGCCGCGCCGTAGACGGTTTGCCGCAGGTTGCCGTGCAACTGGGCATCGAACCACAGCTCGCGGTGAATGATGCCTTCGGGGCCAAGCAGAAGATCGTAGTTGTTAATCGCTTGCAGGGTGACTTTCAGCAGCACCGGCTCACCGAACTCAAAGGTCACCTGCGTCGGTTCCAACTTGAGGGCATAAAAGTCTTCCGGGTGCTGGAGCACGTTCACCCAATCGCTGGGGAACTGTTTGACCATGGCCGCGATGGCCTGGGCATCGCGGGTCGGTTCGATGGTGGCGCCGGTCGCGTGCAATTCGCCGTACAGGACGGCGGCCAAGGCGCCGGAGGGATGCAGCGCCAGCAATTGTTTGGCGCGGAGCGTGGCCTGGGCGACGGTCTGGGGTGAACCGGCCTGCAAGTCGATCATGATCACGCCCAATTTCGCCAGCGGATCGCGATCTTCCACGGCCGAAAGTTTTTGCCGGGCGACTTGGGCGTCGCCATCGACCAGCCGCCGCCAACCGCGCAGACGTGCCAGCATCACATCTTTTTCGGGCAACAGCGTGCCCAGCGATTCCAGCAAGGGATCGGCAGCAGTGGCATCGTGCCGGAAGTACAATTCCATCCACGCCAAGGCCGCGACGGCATCGATATAGTCGGTGGTGAGATTGGCGCTAGTGCTGTTTTTCAACAGCGTCGCGTCGTTGGACAGGTCGGGAATGGTAAAGGCTCCCGTGAGGTCAACCGGCTGCGTGGTGGCCTTGGTGACGCCCATCGCCTTGCGGACCATTTGCAGGCGATTGAGCAGGGCGATTTGCCCCGTCAGCTTCAAGTCCTGATCCAGTTTCACGGCGGCTTGGTTGTTGGCGTTGCGCCCCACTTCCCATTTGGTGATCGCCAGCAAGATGTTCCAGCCGCCATCATCCCCCGGGTAAGCCGTCAGATGGGCGTTGAGCAACTCAATGGCATCGTCGGGCCGATCGGCTAAAAACAGTTCCGCACCCGCCCCCTGGCCAAAAGCAAACGATGGCGACTGGTGGACGGTGTGATACAAGTTATCGGTGAAGTGGAACCATTGGACCGCCTCATTGATCAGGCCCGCCGCGGCCAGATGCAGCGCCAGCCCGTTCACCACTTCCGGTTGCCCCGGATTAACCTTGAGCATCGCCAACAATTGGGAAACGCGTTCGGCGGGGGTGGCGTCTTGTCTGCTCAGATCGTATTTGCCGTTGAGCGCATCCAGATTCAACGGATTCTGCGCCAACGCCTGCTGATATTGATCCAGGGCGTTTTTGCGATCGCCCTGTTCGGTGAAATACAATTTGGCGGCTTGCGCCGCGGCAAAGCTGCGTACCTCCGGCGGTACCGAGGCTTTGTCGACCACCGCCTTGAGATAGTCCAGCTTCTTGGACACACCCTGCTGCTGGGCCAGATAAAGCTCGACCAACTGGGTTTGGGCAAACGTGTCGCTGGGGTTCAGCTTCAGATAAGCTTGGATGGCTTGAATGGCGGCATCCTGGTCCCCGGCGTTCATCTCGGCGTCGGCCAGCAGGCGGGCGAAACGCGGCTCGGTGGGATTCAACCGCGCCGCCGCTTGCAGCAGGGCGATGCCTTGCGGCAAGCCCTGCGCCGGCGAATCGGCGTTGCGCATCACCTGCGCCGCCAGCAAACAAAAATATTCGGCAAGCTGATGATCAGCCAGTTGTTGATCGGCCTGCGCGTTCCCGGCTGGAGCCACGGGATTAACCGCGGCCTGATCATCGGCTTTCACCACCGCCAGCAGCAGGCCAGACATCACGGCCAGGCTGGCCAGCGGTACCATCCACCATCGTCGCATCATTGGCATCCCTTGTTTCTCATGTTCCGTTTATACATACCATGCCGCCAGCGTCGGATGATCGCTGACGATTTCCTGGCGTTCGGCCAAGCGTGCGGCGCGCGCCACCAGCCAGTCGCGTAAATCCGTCCGTCCGGTTTTGGCCGCCGCCAACGCCAATAACGCCTGGGCACGCGCCGACCTGGCCGGGGGCATCAATTCCGCCAGTTGAATCCGTGCCGCGATATTGTGCAGCATGGCCGCCCATGCGGAAATCCGCGCCAGATAGTCCAACTGCAACAATTGTAACGCCAGCAATTCACCAAGTGGCAGACGCACATCATACAAATCCACCATCGCCGTGTAAGCGCCTTGCACGTCGCCCAGCCGCAGCATGGAATCAGCCAGCATCAAGCGGCTGGGCCGGCTCAGGGGTTGCAAACGCCCCAGCCGTTGGCTGAGCAGGGCTTGGCACAACAGCGCCGCCTCACGCCAATTATGCTGTGCGTGCCGCAACCGTGCCAGATGATGCAGGCCGATCAATTTGGCCGCCGTCAATACCGAAAAACTCCGCAGGGCAAAATCCAGTTGCTTTTCGGCGGCATCAAACTGGCCGGCGGCAATCAGATTCGACGCCGCAGTCGCCACCATCGTCGCCCGTCGGCTGCGATGTACCAGCACGATCCAGAGTCCCAGGAAAACCATGATGGCAACCATCGGATCAACATCCCAGTGCAAAGTGTCGCTCAGCAGCACCCAGGCCACCACCAACGCCACCATGCCGCTGCGCAGCAGCCACGCCAGCGTCAGATCGCGGCGGAACCGGGATACCACGGCGGCGGCGGTCATCGAACCTCCGGGGGCGCGGGATACGCCACATATTTGCCAACCAACAACTGCAATTCCGGATACCGCCGGATCAATTCGCCCAGCGGAGCCATCAGGCTGGCTTGGGTAAACATCGCCTGGGCATCCACCGGCCGCGACAGAAAATCATAGGCTCTGGCCGCCAGCCCGTAAACATCCGCCACCCGGTGGCCCATTTGCTCGCGCACCCGTTTGACCTTTTCATCCAGACCCTCCAGGGCTTCGGTGGCATGGCCGGTCTTGACATCGCGGTACAGTTCCAACAAGGTCAATCCCGCCGACTGCCTGGCCGCGGCCATACGCCCCAGTTCGCTCAGTGCCCGGTCGGCTTCCAACAAATTGTCGTCGCGCAGCAAAGCCATGGTTCGGCCCATTTTCACCCCGCAGGCGGTATCATCATCCAGATTGATACGGCTCAACAGGTAATCGTCCAGATAAATCACATCTTCAAAGCGATGATAGCGCGCCAGCACCGCCGACAAATACATCAGCGCCTGCACCCGCGCCACCGGTGAAACCATCGGGCGCAGCAGTAAGGCGGCCAAGTTCATCAGCGCTTCGGGCCAGCGGCGCAGTTGCAAAAATTCTTCGATCATCTGCAGGCGGATTTGTTCGGCGGTAAACGCCCGCCGCAACCGCCAGTTGATCCCGATGCTGAGGGTCGCCGCCGCCAGGGTAACCGCCCAGGCAATCATGCGGGAATTCGGCTCGGTGCGCGGATAGCCCATGGCCAGGAAAAATCCACCGAGCACCACCAGCGACAAAACCAGTGATCCCAGCCATCCGGAAAAAAGGCGCAGTCGCGGCTGGCTGGCATCCAGCAGCCGCTCCACCTCGGGAATCGGTAGTTTGGTCGGGTCCATCAAGATCTGCAATACTAGACGAATTAACCCCAAGCGAGAAGTCCCCGGCAGCCCGGAAAGTGGATAGAATCGCCGCGGACGGCATTTTTACATCAAGAAACGCCGGTTTTTGTTTATTTCCGGCACGGATGGTAGCTAAAGCGCCGGTCTCGGATTAGCATTTTAGAAACACTGGCTGCTCGTGTGTTGGCAACCGGTGTATTTTTATGGCCCAAATTCATCCTACAGCAATTGTTGACCCCGCGGCGGAACTGGCTTCGGACGTGATCGTCGGCGCTTATTCGATCATCAAAGGCCACGTCATCATCGACAGCGGTTCGGTGATTCACGAGCATTGCCACGTACATGGCCCTTCGGTCATCGGCAAGAACTGCCAGATCGGCCCGGCGGCTTATGTGGGACTGGCGCCGCAGCATCTGAAGTTCGACGGCAAGGGATGCTATATGGTCTTGGGCGACCACGTCATCGTCCGCGAAACCACCACCATCCATCGCGCCACGCATCCGGGCATCGAGCATGCCACGCGCGTCGGCAACCACTGCATGTTGATGGCTGGTGCGCACGTCGGCCACGATTGTGTGCTGAGCGACCACGTGATTGTTGCCAATGCGGTGTTGATCGGTGGACACGTCAGCGTGGGCGAACGGGCTTTTTTGGGCGGGGGTTCCACGTTTCATCAGTTCATTCGCATCGGGCGGCTGGTGATTGTCTCCGGCAACGAAGCCATCAGCCACGATATTCCCCCATTTGCCGCCGTGCGTTATCGCGGTCTCAAGGGCTATAATGCCATCGGTTGCCGCCGCGCCGGAATGTCGCTGGCGGCGATTTACGCGGTGCGGCATGCCTTCCATATTCTGCATACCACCCGCAATGTGCGGACGGCGTTACAGGCGATTCGCCAGCTTGCCGCCCAACCCGAAGTGGACGAAATCATGGAGTTCTACGAATCCAGCAAGCGTGGCACCGTGCCCAGTGTGAAGCAGCGCTTGAATAACACCAACGGCATGATTTCCGAGCAGGTGCTCGCCGCCGCGGATTAGCCAATGGTTTTGCATGAGCGAGAATCGACGCCACAAACCCCCGCGCGAAAAAGACCTCACCGGCCGCTTCTTCAGCGGTGAATTTGAAGAAGACAATATCCAGTCGCATCAGCATTTCACTGCCCGCAACAAAAACGCCCAGCAAAACAAGATCGAACGCACCGCGCTGCTGCGCCTGGCCGAGCAGCCGGTGGAAAACCTCGACGCTTTGCCCGTGGGGCAGGTGGTGCAGGTCTTTTCGCTGTTCTATCAGGTGGAACACACCAGCGGCCCACGCCTGTGCGTGATGCGCAAAACCCTCAGCAAGCTAAGCGATACCGGCATCGTCACCGGCGACTGGGTTAATTTCCGTGATACTGGGGTGGTGGATGAATCCGGCCGGCCGGCGGCGGTGATCGAGCGCGTGCTGCCGCGGAAAACCGTGCTGACGCGCAGCGATAGTTTTCTCGCTCACGTGCAGCATCCGATTGTCGCCAACGCCGATCAAGTGTTGATCGTCGCCAGCCTGGTGATGCCGACGGTCAAATGGGGGCTGATCGACCGCATGATCGTGGCGGCGCAAAGCGGCGGCCTGACATCGATCGTTTGTTTGAACAAGATCGACCTGGCCGACACCAACGATGAATCCCGCCGGCAAATGGCCCTGGCCCAGGAAGCCCTGGCCCATTACCAGAAATTAGGCATCACCTCATTACAGGTCAGCGCTTCCGAAGCTGTTCAGGTGCAATTGGTCGCCGACGTGCTGCAAAACAAAACGACGGTGTTGGCCGGGCACAGCGGTGTGGGCAAAAGCACGCTGATCGCCGCGGTGCAAAAGGGGCTGGATATCCGCATCGGGGAAATCAGCGCTTACACCGACAAAGGCCGGCACACCACCACTTCCGCCCGGCGTTACAAGCTGGACTTTGGCGGCTACGTGATCGACACGCCGGGCGTAAAGATGTTCGGCCTGTGGGGAATCACCAAAGACAATCTGCGCGACTTTTATCCCGACGTCGCCGACGATTCCGCCCCGGATTGGCGCAAAGAGAGCTATCAGCGCATCCTCGACTCGCTGCGCACCGGCGCTAACAGCCCGCAGGATTATCCGTCGCGTCCGTAGCACATGGCGGATGCCTTGGGCGGTTGGCGTTGCTGGTCTTGCCGGGCAAGGCGCAGCTCATCTCCCTGCAAAGATTGGCGCTCACTATCGTTGGGTTTGCTCTGTTGAAATGAACATTGGGCGCGTGCGCGGTCATCGTATTGACCGCGCCAAGCGGACCAGACCACATACCTGCCGGGCGGATTCCATTGGCACGCGGTTCGGATGGTTATTCCAACCATGAATATTCAGAATAACCAGAGGGCTTCCGCGGCCAATTGGCACCGAGACTTTCGCGCGATTTAACAAATATCTGCATATCGAAACAACCTGTTTTGGGCTTGCCCTTCGCGGCCCCAGCCGCGCGCGGCCATATTGACGTAACTTCAGTATTTACAATGACTTACAAACAATCTTCTTGGGGATTTCCCCTTCGGCACGACGCGTGCTTTAGGGCATAGCGAGCAACGAAATGGCCTAGAAACGTCGGGTTGACGTTCGGTGTGTTTCGACTCGCAAAACAAAGAGGTTTGTCATGTTCAAGATACAAGAAGAAAACGTTGCCGTCCTGGGTATTTGCATCGATCAACCGCTGCTGGTCGGTCGGGTCGAAGGCTTGAATTTTCACGCTTCGCACTCGGCACGCCGGGCCATTGACATGCTCCGCATGCTCAGTTTTGACTTCGCCCTGGTGGGTTTGAAGTTGCCGGATATGTCCACTTGGGATTTCCTGCGTCATCTCAAGACCGCTTGGCCGCAACAGAAGTGGGCCTTGGTGGGTGGACCGATCACCGAGCAGCAGGAACTGACCGCCCGCATGTTTGGCGCCACCACGCTGTTCGACACCACGCCGACCAGCCATGAGCTGCTGAACCTGACTGCCCGCATTCGCGAACGCGCCATCGCCAACGTGCTGAACGGCCGTTTCGATCGGCAGCCCGCGGCGGTTCCCAGTCGTACCCGCGCCGTGGCGATCTAAGGCAACAACCAACGTCAGCAAAGGACCAACGTCAGGTCGCCGCGCGATCGTTCTGCAAGACCTTCTCGTGGCGACCCAATGGAGAGTGAGCCGTGAACGGCATCGACCGATCCATCCTTAACCGCAGCACCGCCCATCAAGCGGTCAACAGTGCAACCAGGTGTTGCCATTCGGTAGAGACATCCGCGGGGATGCTGCGTCAGGGCAATCGGTTTGGATGGTGGTTACCACGGCTGCTAGTAACTAGGTAAGAAACTTTGAATGGTGTCGGGAGGGATTGTTTCCCTTCGCAATACAAATGGTCCGCTTTTCTCGGAGACTGTCATGAAACGCAAACTGAACAAGATTCAAAAGATGCTTCTTCCCGGTGTTTTAGGCGTCAGCGGCTTGGTGGGCTGGGCGGCGAAGAGCCAGGCCAGCATGTTGACCGAATCTTTCAACGCCTCGATTCCGTCGGCGTTGACGGATTGGACGGGCAACTTGACGTTCCCGCAGTTTAATCCCGCGGGCAACCTTACGCTCACTGGTGTGGAAGTTGTCATCAACGGCGCGATGACGACGACCCTGACGGTGACCAACACCGCCGGCAATAGTTCCAGTGGCAAGGTGCAAACCGAAATCCAGATATCGATTACCGATCCCGCCGGGACAGCGGCATTCGATCCGGGTGATCCCTTCGTCCCTGGACTTGGGTACAACACGCCCCAGCTCGACTACAAGAGCACGAAGTTCACCTACAGCTTGGGTGCGGGCAACTCGACAACGTCGGGACTCTTGACCGGAAATGCAACTACTTATGACACGGGCGTCTTGAGCACTGCTCCCGTATTAGCAGAGTTCACCGGTAGTGGCAATATCAATTTGCCGGCCGGTACGTTCACACAGACCGATCTTAGCAACACCGGTGGTAACTCGAATTCCTCGCAGGTTACCGACGCCGGTCTAACGGGAACGGTGACCTATACCTATATCCCCGAGCCGGGAACTGTGAGCCTGTTTTCCCTTGGTGGCGTGGCCGCACTGTTGCACCGTCGCCGTCGCCCCGAACAGGCTTAATGCCCAGGGCACCGATGTGCGCCACGATCTGAATGAATGAGAGCTGTGACTCGTAAATGACCAATGTATCTTGAATCGGCGCACCGCGTATCGCGCGGTGCCGGGCCTAACGGAAACGTTGGGCTGCAACAAGGAGAGAGCCATGAATTTGCAGAATCTACCAACCGTGGACAATGGTCCAAATGATCCGTCCGGCCGCCCATCAACCCCGCGGCAGGAAGTGCTCAAGAAGGCCGCGCTGGTGGCCAGTGTTCCCCTGGCGGCAATGAGCTTGTCGAGCTTGTCGGCAGCCCCTGGTTTGCCGGCGATTTCCGATGCCAATCGCCAAACCGCATCGCTGATTGCGAAGAGTCCGGCGGCGGAATTGCCGCGTGCCACCAGTGGTGCCGCACGCTCCAGCCCATCGGATTCCCGGAATGGCTATACCTGCCTGGAATCGTATCCCAGCAGCGTCTCCAGCGGTGCTGTAGCCTGGGCGTTGGTTTTTGATTGGGATATGAACGCGGCGACGTCCGGCCATGTGGCCGACGCGCACGTCACCCGCAATACGCTGTCCCTTTTGGGTTCGGCGTTATTGCTGGGTGGCCGGCCGCTGGCTGCGGGCCGGCGGCGGCGGAAGACGACCGCGTACGATTATCTTCCGGGTTTCCCGGATGCAACCCCGTTATCTGACAGCGACGATTCAAAGTTTCTTGCAGTGCCAGGGCCGCGGATTGCGGAGGAAAACTCCGAGATCCGACCGCAATCCGCGGCTCCTTTTGCAAGACCGCAATCCGCTGTGACGCAAGTGAAATCGGGCGACATCACCACCGTGAGTTCCCTGGGCCGCGGCATCATGCAGGTCTGCCATTGGCTGACCGCACGCACCGTGACCGGAACCGTGGCGATTGCTTCGGCCATCTTGATACCGACTTTGTTTACAATTGACTGTGCCCATGCCGCCTTTACCACCACCCCCAACAACCAAAATGCGTCGTTGACGGCGGACGCCTCGTTGCCGTCCGGCGCGCGGGAGGAGTGGAAAGTCGATGGCGTGGATCACAGTTCCGGCGCCGCCACGTGGTTCTGGTACTCCGTGGAATCTTCGGTGCCGCAGTCCCTGGACGCTCTTATTACCACGGAGGTGAAGTAAACCGCACCTGGCGTGTCTAGCGCGCGGTGATCGTGATCGTTCAACCAATAGGCCGGTTGTATACCGGCAATGGACCCTAAGGCTTAGATAGAAACTTAAACAAGAAACCTTTTTTGGAGAATCTCATGCACTATAAGAAACTCAACCACCGAACTGCTTCGCGGCTTATGTTTGCCAGCATTACTTCCCTATCCGTGTTGTCCCTGGGCGCCGGCGCCGCCAAGGCGGCATCGGTTATCCCCGGCCTTTTCGCCACCGGTGTGAACAACAGTGGCGGCCTGATCGCCCAAGGAACCTCCGATCCGCACTACACGCTGACGGTCAACCTGGATAGCGGTAACACCGCCTATGTTACCAACGGCAACAGCAGCCAGTTGAGTGGCGGCGGCTGGGGCGCTGATACCGCCAGCTCGCAATGGATTTCACCGCAACCGCTGTATATCAGCGGCAATACCACGGCGGACCCGGCGGGCAATTACACCTATCAAACCACGTTTAGTTTGACCGGGTTGAATCCCGCCACGGCGGTGATTACCGGCGACTATTTGGTCAGCAACTCGCTGGTGGCCATTACCCTGAACGGCAATACCGTCGGCTCGGGTCTGCCCGCAGGCAACGGCAATACCAAAACGCTGGAGTACTTCACGATTAACAGCGGGTTTATTGCCGGCACCAACACTCTGGATTTCGTTGTGAATGATACCGGCGGCGGTATCTCGACCGGCATTCAGGTTGAGGCGCTCAGCGGTACGGCGGTGCCGGAACCGGCCTCGTTGGGCCTGACGGGCCTGGCGGTCGCGGGACTCGCCAGCCGCCGGCGCGGGAAACGCGCCACGGTCTGAACCCGAACGCATACTGTCGATTTCCCTTTTAACTATAGAAGAAACTAACAACAACCTATTTAGGAGAAACTCATGAACTGCAAGAAACTCAACCACCGAACTGCTTCGCGGCTTATGTTTGCCAGCATTACCTCCCTATCCGTGTTGTCCCTGGGCGCCGGCGCCGCCAAGGCGGCATCGGTTATCCCCGGCCTTTTCGCCACCGGTGTGAACAACAGTGGCGGCCTGATCGCCCAGGGAACCTCCGATCCGCACTACACGCTGACGGTCAACCTGGATAGCGGTAACACCGCCTATGTCACCAACGGCAACAGTAGCCAGTTGAGTGGCGGCGGCTGGGGCGCCGATACCGCCAGCTCGCAGTGGATTTCGCCCAAGCCGCTCTATATCAGCGGGAATACGGCGTCGGACCCGGCGGGCAATTACACCTATCAAACCACGTTTAGTTTGACCGGGTTGAATCCCGCCACGGCGGTGATTACCGGCGACTATTTGGTCAGCAACTCGCTGGTGGCCATTACCCTGAACGGCAATACCGTCGGCTCGGGTCTGCCTTCAGGCAACGGCAATACCAAAACGCTGGAATACTTCACGATTAACAGCGGGTTTATTGCCGGCACCAACACCTTGGATTTCGAGGTGAATAATAGCGGCGGTCAGTCAACCGGCATTCAGATCGAGGCGCTCAGCGGTACGGCGACGGCGGTAGTGCCGGAACCGGCCTCGTTGGGCCTGATGGGCCTGGCGGTCGCGGGACTCGCCAGCCGCCGGCGCGGGAAACGCTAAGTCTGGCGTATTTCGTTCCAGCGGCCTCCTGACAATTCAACGTTTTTTGTGATGCCATGGCTGCGGGTAGCCGCCCCTTAGTTGAGGCGGCATTCCTGGGTCATTTACCCCCGCAACGGCGAAAGCTGTCGCCGGGGCTTACCAGTGAAATACTTGCCCAGCAAAGTTTCTTGCAGTGCCGTGACCGCGGGTAGCCGCTTTTGGTTAAGGCGGCCTTCCTGGGTCATCACCCCCGCAACGGCGAAAGCTGTCGCCGGGGCTTACCAGTGAAATACTTGCCCAGCAAAGTTTCTTGCAGTGCCGTGACCGCGGGTAGCCGCTTTTGGTTAAGGCGGCCTTCCTGGGTCATCACCCCCGCAGCGGCGAAAGCTGTCGCCGGGGCTTACCAGTGAAGAATTGGAGCGCGAAAAGCTCGTGTGCCCTTTTCAGGTTGGGTTGCCGTCCAGTGCTTGGACATACCTGAAAGAGGATATCGCGGGCAGGTCTGGAAAGTTATGAGGAGTATGGACATGAAATCCGGAAAACGAACGATATTCGCGGCAAGCGTTTTGGGCATCAGTGGCCTGGTCGCTCTGGCGGCTGAGGCCCAGGCGGGTACGGGAACCAGTGGCCCGTTTACGTCGACGGTTTCCACAAGATTGACCGATTGGTCGGGCAACTTGTCCTTTCCCAAATTTAATGCCAGTCTGGGCACCCTTACGAGCGTGGATCTGAACTTCAGCAGTTCGATGACTACCACGCTGACGGTCGCTAATGTCGGCAATAGTAGTTCCACCGGCAAGACGCAAACCGAAGTTCAGTTGTCGATTACTGATTCCAGCGGAATACTCAATCCCGGAGGGAATGCTACTCCGCAGTTGGACTATGAGAGTTTGCCAAAGTTCAGCTACAGCCTGAGCGCTGGCAATTCGACAAGTTCGGGGGTTCTAACCGGGAATAGCAGTTATGATACCGGTGGTTTGAACGCTACAGGTCTGCTAACCGAGTTCACCGGCACCGGCAATATTAGCCTGCCGGCGGCAACCTTTACCCAGACCGATCTTAGCAATACCGGTGGCAACACCAATTCCACCCAGGTGACCGATGCCGGTCTCACCGGAACCGTGACTTACACTTATACGGCCGTCCCCGAGCCGACCAGCGTGACCTTGCTGGTAATCGGGGGAAGTATGGCACTGCTTCGGCGGCGGCGGCGCACCACGCCGCTGGCGGGAACTAACCAAAATCAGTCGATGACGACCAGCAGCGATTCGGCGCTGGAAGGTACCAACCATAGGAGGGCGCTCTGCTCACCGGAACGGTGATTTTAGATGACTTTTCGTTTGCTTTAGCATGATTTCAAGCCCGGCGGCAGTGTTTGCGCGCAGGGTAAATGGGATCGCCGTAGTGCGATCAATGGTAAACAATCTTTTGTGTTTAAGAACCACAACCAAGGCATCAGAGGATCTCATGTGGATTCCTCTATTATTCAGAAAGGTAGAATGGCAATGAAGACGGTATCCAAATCAAAGAAGAACAACGGCATGGGCGCTTTGGCAGGCGCGGCGTTGGCGGCGGCGGGCATGACGCAGCAGATCAAGATGGCCTGTGCCAGCACGGTCTCCCCGGCAGCTAGCTCGCCGACCGTAACTTATATTTTGTCGATCAACGACTCCGGCAACGGCAGCTACGCCGCCAACCAGTTCGCCATTTATGCCGTGGACAACTCCAGCAGCACCAACTTGGGTATTGCCAATTTCAGCGTGAACTTCACCGGCTATGACGCGGCTTCCATCACGACCGGGACTGGTAGCGCTGCCGTTACCTATAACACACCCCAGCTAATGGCACCGCAGGCCACCCTTCTTACCCACGCAAGGAAATCCTATTCGCTTGGCTTCAGCTCAAATCAAAATCTCGATCCCAATAATGGCTACTCGGCGGTGCAGCCCCAGGGCGGAAACGCTACGCAAGTCCTGGTATTCGGATTTGGCCAGACCGCAGGAAACCTGGCCAGCGCCATTGCGGCGAAAGGCCTTAACATCACGTCGCCGGGGGGGCTACAGTCTAATTCGGGGGACGTGAGCTGGGGTACTACCATCGGCAACTATACCAACGCGGGGCTACTGGTCCAGGGCAACTACAGCACTTCGACGCCGAAGTTCACCCTCGACACCACGTACGACACCGCCGAAGTGTTTAACAGCAATTCGGGAAACGGCACCGTCAGCGGGTCGGTAACCGTCAAGGAAGTTACCCTTGGCGGCAATGTCAGTACGCACTCGGCCTTGCTGACGATTACCAATACCGGCACGGCTTCGCCGGCGTATAGCGGCACCAGCAATCCCGGCAATACCAGCGGCTCCAGCACGATTACCGTCGTCAACACGGAAACCGGCGGCTATTACGTACCGGGCTTGTTAAACAAGATCGGTAACGCCACCGCCACCAACGGCGCGGTGAAGATCAGCGGGTTTGTCAGTAATGATACCGAGATCATCGGGGTGGCCTTGACGGTGACCGATGGCAACGGCACGCAGGCGCCCTCGGCGCAGGAATTGACGGACATCATTGCCGATTTGAATTTGACCCAGTCCTTACCCACCGGTGTGATAGCCACGGTGGAAACGTTCAGCGCTCTGCAAACGGCCAATCCTGGCGCAGCCACGCTGTTGACCAACACCAACAGCCAAGATGGTGGGCAGACCTTGGAGTTGGCGGTGGTGCTAACGGGCACTGGTCTGACCAATCCGCAGACCTTTGGGCTTAACTTCACCAGTGAGACTGCGGACGGCATGACCGCGGTGGACGTGACCGACATCGCCGTGGTCCCGGAACCGGCAAGTGTGAGCGTGCTCATGCTGGGCGGTTTACCGCTGCTTGGGCGGCGCCGCCGCAAAGTCAAAGCTTGAGTGGTTGGTTAAGCTCCCAGGCATTGCTTGGAGCAGGCCTTCAGCGGCCATCACCTCTGTTGCGGCGAAAGCCGTTACAGAGGTTTGTTTGCGAGGAACTCTCTGGAATTGATAACGGGTCTGCTGGTTTCAATTAACGGGTTGCGTGCAACCTATGGGAGGGAATATGAATCGATTGGAGCAATACATTGCTTCCTTGGCGGCATTGGTGGTTACTGTGCCGGCGCTCATGGCCACCAATGCCCATGAGCGCAACGATGTCGCGAAGAACTCAGCCACCACGATCAGTGAATACGGCGACGCCGGAGCCACGGTAAACGCCGGACGGATCGCGGATATGAGCGGTCCACCCGGCATTACCCCGTCGGACCGGTTGGGGGTGAACCAAGACAGCGATAGCCCCGGTGAGTCCCGACCCTGGGGAACCACGGCTAACGCCGCGCTCATGTCGGTGTCGAATTATGCGCCGCAGGGCATTGCGGCGTTGGGGACAAACCTGTTGGCCAATAGCAGTATGATTGCGGTGGAGGACGCGACGACGGCCAATGCGTCTCCAGGCACGCAAGCAACTGACCCGGACAACACCATCGTAACTCCGGAACCAGCATCGCTATCGCTGTTGGTGATGGGCGGCGCCGGTTTGCTGGGTCGCCGGCGGTATCGCCAAGCGAGAGCTTGAGTTGGGAAACGACAACGTGATGGCTGTCAAACACGGGCAAGTTGCCCGTGCTTTTGTTGGCGCACGACCATCCGCCGTGGCGCGGGTAAGCCTGGTGATGGCGCTAGCGGGCCGATGCTGCCACGGCGGCCATCATGGGGATTTGGCGTCGGTGGGGTCGGGCCGGTGCAACAGGCAGACATTTCCGGCCACCACCGGCACCGGCACCGGCACAAACTGTTGCTGAAGGTATTGCCAGACCAGCGGATGGGTTTGTGCGAAGCCCAGGTCGGCGCGGCCGTCGAGGCGATCTGGCCAGACCATGGCCCAAGTGGTGTGGGCTTGCTGGAGCCGGTGGATGATTTCGTGTTGCCAGGCGGGTGTTTCCGGCGACAGCGGGTAGGGTTCGGGCAGCGGACACCACAAGCGAAAGACGGCAAATAGCCCGGGCACGTAGGGCACGAAAATCACCGTTTCCCCGGGGCGAAGTTGCCGCACGACATTGTCGGCGGCCCGGTACTGCGCGCGGGTGGCGCGTGGCAAATACAGTTGTTCACCGGCGAGATTTTCCCAGGCATAATCGGCGGCGGGCTGGTGTTGGGCCATCCAGCGTGGGCACAGCAGGGGCATGGCGGTGGCGCTGAGCAGCGCCAGCGTTCCCCATGTCAAACCGCGCGCCGCCCCACGCCGCCTGGCGGCGACTAACTGCGGCAGCGCCGTCAGCAACAAAAACAGCGGAAAGCCTGCTTGCGCCAGGTGCGGTAAATCGGCGCGGGCAAATTGATGGTGGGCTTCCAGCGCCGCGCAAACCGTGGCGGCGAGAAAGATCGGATGGCGCCGTAGTGATTCCCCACGCCACCTATGCCGCGTCAGAAGCACGATTGCCACCGCCATTGCCACCGGCACGGTGAGGAACCCCAGCCCCACGGCCCGTGCCGCATAGGTGTTCCATGCCGCGGGCGCTTTCCAGGGCCAGGGCACCGGCAGCGGTGGACTGCTCGCGCCGTACTGCACGTAGCGCAGCACCGCATTTTGCCAATAGCCCCTAGCCATGCCCGGCACCACCAGCAGCATCAGCAGCATGGGAATCATGCCCACGGCCATGCCCGCCGCGCCCCAGCGTAAGCGCCGCCATAGAGTGTGGCGCGGATCCGGTTCGCCAACCGCCAGAATAACGGTGATCGCCAATGCCGCCACGGCGGCATACAAGGCGTGGTTGCGGCCCAAGATCCAAAGCAAACCCACCTGCATCCCCGCCAGCAGATGCCGCCGCCGTGTCGGTTGGACGATCAGCCAGGCCAGGAAGAAGGTCATCCAGACCGAAGCGGCGACGTCGATGATTTTATGCCGCGGGGCCATCCACAGGGCGGCGGCCAAGCCAAACAAGGGGAAGAGCCAGCGGCTGGGCAGGACGCGCAGCAACAGCAAACTGGCCAACAACAGCGCCACCGCTTGGATCAAGGCATTGCCGTAGCGCAGCATGACGATGCCATCATCATGCCCCAGCCGCGCCCAGCCGGCGTACAATAAATAGCGGCCGGGATCGTAGTAGGCCGAAAAATCGCGCATCACCCATTGCCCGGCGAGCGTGCGCTGCACGGCATACCACAACAAGCCCTCATCGCCGAAATTCAGCCCGATATGCGCTTGCCAGACTTGGAAGATCCATGCGCCGGCCAGCGCCACCAGCGCGGCCAGGAGATAATCCAGCGCAGACAGTTTGCGCCAGCCGCAGTCATCCGTCGGCGCTAGCGTGCGTGCGATCCCGTTTGCTGCCACGGTCATCCGGGAAATCCGCATTGTCACCTGCTCGCTTCAGTCACCCGCCGCGCGGGTAGGCCATCGCCCCCCAAACGGCTAAGCCTCTGCCACGCTTACGCTGTTTAGCTTGTCGCCCTGCTTGATGGCATTGACCACGTCCTGGCCGGCTTTGTCGCGCACCTGGCCAAACACCGTATGCTTGCCATCCAGCCAATCGGTGGCAATGTGGGTGATGAAAAATTGGCTGCCGTTGGTGTTCGGCCCGGCGTTGGCCATCGACAGCGAACCCACCTGGTGTTTGCGCGGGTTGCCCTTGCATTCATCGCGAAACTGATAGCCCGGCCCGCCGCGGCCGGTGCCGGTGGGGTCGCCGCCCTGGACCATGAAATCGGCAATCACGCGGTGAAACACCGTGCCGTTGTAGAACCCTTCTTTGGCCAGGAAGACAAAATTGTTGACGGTGTTCGGGGCGTCTTTGGCAAACAGATCGACGACGATCTTGCCCTTGGTAGTATCGAAAGTCACGCTGTAGTTCTTGCCGGTATCAATGCTCATGGCCGGCGGCTGGGAATAACTCTTGGGCATGCAAACTCCTTATTGGGTAAAGTCAATTCCACTGGCACGATATGCGAAAACCCGGTGCCGTGCCAATACCGGGCGTGGTCACCGCTGGTGACCACGCCATTACTCCACCACGCTGGCGCCGGCGGTGGCGGTGGTGACAAACACGCTGGGCTGCCGCCCAAACTTTTCCGTGTAAACCTGGTGCAGGTGCTGGCTGAGATGGTCCACCGCGCGTGGCTGGGTGAGCGCCACAATGCACCCGCCGAAACCACCGCCGGTCATCCGCGCCCCGTAAACGCCTTTGACGGTCATGGCCTGTTCGGCCAGGAAATCCAGTTCCACGCAACTCACTTCGTAATCATCGCGCAAACTGTTATGGCTCTGGACCATCAGTTCACCGGCACGTTCGTAATTTCGCTGGGTCAAGAGATGGGCCATTTCCGTAGTGCGGGCGTTTTCACCTACCACGTGCCGGCAACGCCGGAAAACCTCGTCGCTCAGCCGCGGCTTGGCCGCTTCCACCTGCCGCGGATTGACATCGCGCAAAGCTTTGATCTGCGGATTTTCCCGCTGGAAATAAGCCACACCTTCTTCGCATTGCCGGCGGCGCTGCGCGTATTCCCCGCCGGTTAGCTCATGCTTGACCATGCTGTTGACGATCACAATGCGCAATTCGTCGGCATCCAGGGCGATGAACTGCTTGGACAAATCGCGGCAATCCAGCAGCATCGCGTGTCCCGCCTTGCCGCCGGCCACAATCGTCTGATCCATGATGCCGCAGGGCACCAGCGCGAATTCATGTTCGGCCTTTTGGCCCAGCAACGCCAAACGGTTGGTGTCCATGGTTAACCCGGCAATGGCCAATAGAGCCCGCGCCGTGCCGATTTCCAACGCCGCGCTGCTGGACAACCCACCGCCCACCGGCAGGGTGTTGCTGATCAGCGCGTCCATGCCGCCCAGCGGCACGCCCGCGGCAATCAGTTGCGCCGCCACGCCGCGGCAATAATTGCCCCAGGCGGGCTTGCCGCGCTCAATCTTTTTCGCCAGCGCGATTTCCACAAACTCATTGGGATAAACCGTGGACGCCAGACGCACCGTGGCATCATTCCGCGCCCGGCAGGCGATGCTGACCTGCGGCTCAATGGCCATGGGAAACACAAAGCCGTCATTGTAATCGGTATGTTCACCGATCAGATTGACCCGGCCGGGCGCGCGGACAATGTGTATCCGCCCGCCGGGGCCAAAAACCTGGTTGAATTTTTCTTTGAGCGCGGGGTAGTTTTCCTGCATGGCGGCGACTTTATGACTTGGCGGACAGATGGTCAAGTTTGGCCAGTCCTCCACGTCTACGCAATCCCCGGCCACCAGCGGTGTGGATACGCGCGATAGGCGAAGCCAGATCAGGTGACAGTAGATCAAGGCAACCACCTGCGTTATCTCCTGATCTACTGTCCACTGCTCTGCTTTCTCCGGTCTGGCGTAGCGCTATACGCACCTTGCGCGCATTGATTTTTACCGTAAGTGCTTATTTCCACAGGGCTTACAAAATCAGCGTGTATTTTTGGGTGAATTTTTCAGATCGGGTTGCGTAGCTTAATTTAATTGACAAAACCGTATTGGATCGCCAATTTTAGTTGTTGAGTACGCTTAAATGCCCCGAGATTGGCCCGAGTTTTAGGGCACTTTCAGCGACTTTCATGGGAGGTTCCGCGAGGTTTCCCGGAGGTTCCCGGAGGTTTGGGGTAGGTTTCCCGGCCTTAAACTCATCTGGAGGCCTCTCGACCCCCTCTGGAAGGCCCCAAGAGGCCCCCAAAACGCCCCAAGGTGCCTCCAAAACGCCTCAAGGCCCCCCAAAGTGCCCGAAGATTTTATCGCAAAAAACATGCGCTACCTATGCAGCTATAACGCGCAATAACCCATGCCAGTTGCGCCAATCGCCGGTACAGCGAATTCATGCGTTTTGCCAGCAGCTCAGATCGCTTCCATCGCTAAATCTCACCGGTTTTCTTCTTGCCTGCCGATATTTTAAGATGAATGCCGTACCAGGCTGAAAGGGCCAGTTTCCCATGACGCCAGCAGAATTTGTAGCCAAATGGACCGGCGTGGAGCTTTCCGAGCGTGCCGCCAGCCAGGAGCATTTCCTGGACTTGTGCCATTTGCTCGATCAGCCCACCCCCGCCCAGGCCGATCCCGCTGGCGACAGCTTCACGTTTGAAAAGGCCGTCAAGGTGGTCGGGGCCGCGTCCAAACCCTTCGATCAGTTCGGCTTTCTTCACTTCCGGCATGGGAAGATAGCGCCGCTCAAATTCGTCACGCGTCAACCGATCGCCATTCATAAGTTTTGGTGGAGTTGCCCGCTTGGCCGTAGAAACAAGGGTTGATGCCAACGCCGAAGCCATACCATGATTATATCCAATCTTGGCACGATTGCACCAGAATTTTTGGCCCCCAAATCCCCCTTGCCGACATAGCGTTCCCCACCCATTTCTGCGATAATCTTTGGGTTGTAGATGATTGAATTTTCTGCCGATTTGGAGTCCTTGGATGGCTGATGAAAACGTTCCCGCCGGCACGCCTGCGCCGGGGTCTGATTATAATGAAGCGACAATCCGCGTTTTGAACGATGTCGATCACGTCCGCACCCGGCCCGGTATGTATATCGGCGGGTATAACCCGCGCGGTCTGCATCAACTGGTCAACGAAATCGTCGATAATTCCATCGACGAAGCCCTGGCCGGTTATTGCAAGTCGATTGAGGTGCGCATCAATCCGGATGGCTCGTGCAGCGTCACCGACGATGGCCGCGGCATTCCCGTCGGCATCCACCCCACCGAAGGGATTCCCACCGTCGAGGTGGTTTTTTCCACCCTGGCCTCAGGCGGTAAATTTGAGCACAACGAAAGCTCGGCCTACAAAACCAGCGGCGGCCTGCACGGTGTGGGCGCATCGGTGGTCAACTTCGTCAGCGAATGGATGGAAATTGATGTTTCTCGCGAGGGCGCGGTCCATCACATGGAATATCAGCGGGGCATCAAAAGCGCCGAGCTAAAAAAAGTCGGCAAAGCCACCAAAACCGGCACCAAAGTCACCTTCAAACCCGATCCCACGCTGTTTCCCGACACCAATTTTGTCCGCGAAACCCTGGTGACGCGCCTGCGCGAATTGGCGTTTTTGAACGCCGGCGTGGAGATCGTTTATATCGACGATCGCGTGGGCAAGAAGGATGTATTCAAATTTGCCGAGGGGCTGAAATCCTACGTGGAATTTTTGAACGAAGGCAAGACGGCGATGTCGCCGATTGTTAATTTTGCCAAGCAGGACCGCGAGCGCAACATCGAAGTGGATGTCGCCCTGCAATACAGCGACAGCTATAACGAAACCATTCTCACCTTCGCCAATAACATCAATAACCACGATGGCGGCACGCATTTGTCGGGGTTCAAGACCGGCCTGACCAACACCGTGCTGCGCTACGCCGAGCGGGCCAACATGCTCAAGGACGTGCGCCCCACCGGCGACGACCTGCGTGAAGGCCTGGTGGCGGTGATCAGCGTGAAACTGCCGGAGCCGAGCTTTGAAAGCCAGACCAAGGACAAGCTGCTGAATTCGGAAATTGAGAGTTTTGTGAATTCGGCGGTGAGCGAGAAGTTCGGCCAGTTCATGGAAGAGAATCCGCGCTTGGCCAAGACGATTTTCGAGAAAGGCATCTTGGCGGCTGAAGCGCGCGAGGCCGCCCGCAAGGCGCGGGAACTCACCCGCCGCAAAAACAGCCTGGAAGGCAATAGCCTGCCCGGCAAGCTGTCGGATTGCCGCAGCCGATCCAATGAAGACACCGAACTGTTTCTGGTCGAAGGTGATTCGGCCGGTGGTTCGGCCAAGCAGGGCCGCGACAGCAACGTGCAGGCGATTTTGGCGTTGCGCGGCAAACTGCTCAACGTGGAAAAAGCCAATCTGGTGAAGATGCTGGGCCACGAGGAAATTCGTACCATTATCAGCGCCCTGGGCTGCGGCATCCGTGAGGATTTCGACTTGGCCAAACGCCGCTACGGCAAGGTCATTATCATGACCGACGCCGACGTGGACGGCAGCCATATCCGCACGCTGCTGCTGACGTTTTTCTTCCGGCACATGTTGGATTTGATCCGCGCCGGCCGGATTTACGTGGCGCAGCCGCCGCTGTATCTGCTGACGCGCAAGAAAAAGAACGAATACGTGCTGAACGAACGGGCCATGCGCAAAGCGCTGACTGATCTGGGCCTGGACGGCACCTACCTGGTGATCCGCGATGATGAAGGCAAGGAAACCCGCCGCCTGACCGGCCCGGAACTGGCCCGCGCCATCGAGGTGCTGGCCAAGCTGGAGGAACTGGTGAGCGTGATCCGCCGCCGTGGCATTGATTTCGCCACCTTTTTGGACAGGCGCGATCCCGCGACCGGCCGGCCGCCGGTTTTCCATGTGGTCATTGATGGCGAGGAATTTTTCCTGCATACGCAGCAGGAACGGGAACAGCTTCTACGCCGCCATGGCTTGTGGGTGGAAGAAACCGCCCCGGCGCCGGCAGCGGAAGTTACCGCGGAGGTTGCTGCCCCGACACCAGCGCCGGCCGCCACCAATGGCAACGGCGAAGGCGCACGTCTCCAACGCAACGACGAACTGCACGAAATCAAGGAACTGACCGTCGTCTTCGGCGAACTGGAAGCACTCGGCCTGCTCATCGACGATTATTTCCTCACCCAGGAAGAATCCGTCAGCGGTGAAAAGCTGCCCACCAAATACGTGCTGGTGAACGAAGAGAAAGTTTACGAAGTGCCCGGCGTAGCCCACATTCTTCCCGAGGTGCTGCGCATCGGCAAGTCCGGCATCGAAATCAAACGGTTCAAAGGCCTGGGCGAAATGAACAGCGAAGAACTGTGGGAAACCACGCTCGATCCCAGCCGCCGCGTGTTGATGCGCGTGACCTTGGAAGAAGCCGGCGAGGCCGAGCGTTTGTTCTCGGTGCTGATGGGCGAAGACGTGGAGCGCCGCCGGGCGTTTATCGAGGAACACGCCCTGGACGTGCGCAATCTGGACGTGTGATGGCCCTCCCAAAACCATGGACACGCGCAGCTTCTATGCCGAGAAGCACCTGAAAGGCGACGGCATCGGGTGCGGCGCGTTGCACCGTCCGCTGCCGGTCGTTAACAGCCACCTGCTCTCCTTTCTCCTGTCTCGCGCAGCTTGCGCACATTGATTTTCGTCGTAAGTCCTTATTCCCAAAGGACTTACCAGCGGAAGTGCATTTTCGGACGAATTTTTCAAATCGGGCTACGTTGCTCAATTTAATTGACAAAACAGTATTCGCACCCATATTTATGTTGTTGAGTGCGCTTAAATGCCCCGAGATTTGTACGAGTTTTGGGGCACTTTCGTCGACTTTCCCGGGGGTTTGCCGAGGGTTTGCCCGAGGTTAATCAGTGGTTAAGGGTAGGTTTGCCGGCCTTAAGCTCATCTGGAGGCCTCTCGACCCCCTCTCGACCGCCCCAAGATGCCTCGAAAACGCCCCAAGGTGCCCCCAAACCGCCCCAAGGCCCGCCCAAAGTGCCCCAAGATTGCGTCGCAAATAGATTGCGTAACATGTAAAGCTATAACGTGAAAAACATGCCGCCAATTGCGCCAATCGCCGGTGGGGTTTGAACACGCGCCACGGCAGTTCCCATGGCCAACGCGCTCGCGGCCCGGCCGACTACTGTTTGCTGGTTGCCCAGCGGCGCTGGCGGTATACTCCCAACGCCAAAGCGGCAATGTCACATGCAAGGAGTCAACATGAGCGGTGAAAAAAGGCTATCGTGCGAAGCCCGCAACCGTTGGACGATGACGGCGAAGCGCGGACACCAGTTCGGATGACTCACGATGAAGCTTTCAGCGCGGCTTACGGTTCGACACTTCCCCGACGTCGCAAGGGTGTACTCCAAACCCGCGAAACCGACGACGCTTTGCAACGGGCATCCATCTGCATCCGGGCATGTGACGGGCTGCCAATGACCGGCCTCAAAGATGGCGGTATCCGGCAGTTGAGCGAGGCTTGCAGGGTCGCAGTTCGGCTATTGGACGGCCGTTTGGCAAACGCCGACCCGGAAGCTGGTTTGGTGCGTGCGCAGTTGATGAAGGCTATGCGGACGCTGGACATTCGCTGAGGGCATGCAATGGCTGAGCGGGCCGAGTATCTTCGCGGTTGCCGGGCGGTTTGGTGGACCGTTGTAACCAACAGTATTATTGCGGCGTCAAATCAAAGGCATCAGCATGCTTGAATTCCAATGCCCTAACTGTAACGCCGGCCTTTGGGTGACAGAACGATATGCTGGGCAACCGAAGATATGTCCTTCCTGCCGATGGTCCCTGATCGTTCCAGCAGATTCTCCCTTGGACGACATGCCGATCAACCCCGGTAAGCTCAAGATTGGACTGCACTCAACCGCTGCGAATTTCCGCCCAAAGGACAATTGCAAAAACGCCACAAAGACATTCGTATTTAGGACATTTACATTTGGCGAGCTTGAGCATCTAGCGCAGAGGATGTTCGTGCCACGGGGCTGCCCGGTACGCCGCAGTGGTATCGACCTGGACGCCGAAACGGTAACCATAGTGTACGGCGGCGGCGAGCATCCAAGGTTCCGGCGTGTGGTGCCGATAAGGGAGATTATTGCATATTACTGTAGGATGCACCCCAAGGAGAAAGTGGTAGAATGAATTAATCGGGAAGGCCGGGCGGTTGCAACCCGTTCGGCCAAGCGGCAAGGGCCGGGCATCCTTCATCATCTGCCGATGCCATACCCAAGCCAGCCGATGAATAACAGGTGAAAACATGCCCGAACAGGACGATTGCGACAACATCAACCAACAACGGCTGCTCCGGGATAGCGAGTATGCCCGAAAAAATTTGCTTGAGCGTCAGTCGCAAAAAAGGCACGAATTTGAAGTCTTCCGCCGCGATAATTATGATTGGCAACTGCTGATCTGTAACGCCGATTATTTGAAGCTCGAATCTGATCTTGAAAGCCGTTTGGTGGAACTCCGAAAACAACATCCTCGCGAAATATTTGACGGCAATCTTATCAATCGCGATTCGGTTGCGAGCGACTTACGACGGCAATTAAAGCGGATGATGGACGCCGCCGGCATACGCATCCAGAACTACGATGACATGATATGGAATATGGTAGACACGCCCGAGCATTTTAGTCGCTGGGTCAATCGTTGCGGCCTCCCGCGTTGGAACGGCATGGACGGGACAATGATTGCCGAAGCGTTCAGCCGAGCGACCTGGCTTGCCCAAGCATATCGCCACCTGCCAGCGCCACCCGAACCGCCGGCCGCATTGGCGGGCGACGACCACGGGCGAGCCTATCTTCTAACATTGCGCGACTGGGCCAACACTGCCAAGCCCGGCGGCACTAGCGCGACAGAGCAAGGCAATTCGGCAGCCGTACAAAACAAGGCTCGTGCGGACGAGTTGGCGAAGATCAAAGGCGACATGTTGGCATTGTTTGGTGAGCAGGATATTCACAAACGGGGCATAGCGCTCGAAGGGGTGATAAATCAACTTTTCGCCTGGGGTGGAATTGCCGTCTGCGAAGCATTCATATTGCGAATGGAGAACGGCAAGCCATTTGAGCAGGTGGATGGCGTCATCGAGATCGATGGGTGGCTGTATTTGGTCGAAATGAAGTGGTGGAAGGAAGCAATCGGCGCTCCTGAGGTAAGGGAGCATATATCGCAACTCACGCTACGCGGCGGGCAGGTGCGCGGAATCTTCATTTCGTACTCGAAGTTTACCGATCCCGCGATTGAAACGTGTAGAGATGCGTACGCCAGTGGTGCGGTGGTCACGCTGTGCCAGCTTGAGGAACTGATCGAACTTATGGAGAAACAAGGCGATTTGAAGGCGATGTTAAAAGCGAAGGTGAATGCTTCGCTGCTGCACAAACAGCCGCTATTTGCGGTGCCGATTTAAGCGCCGGAATGCCGATGGAGACAGCGATTATGAGGCGTACTCGTTTACCTGGCCGCGCGGCGGGCGATGAATATCTGGAATTGATCCAAGCCTTGCCCTTACGCCCGATCCGCAATCAGGACGAATACGACGCGGCGGGGAAAATGCTCAACCGGCTGCTGGGCCGGCCCGATGGCAAACTGAGCGCCGATCAGCGCGATTATGTGGAGGCGCTGGCGCTGCTGGTGGAAGCTTACGACCGGCGGCACAGCCGGTTTGCGGCGGCGGGGCGCACGCCGCTGGAAACCTTGCGGTACTTGGTTGCACAAGCGCATTTGGGGCCGGTGGCCTTGGGCAAGGTGTTGGGCATCACCCATGCGGCGGCTTCCACGATGCTGACTGGCCATCGCACCATCAGCCTGAAAAATGCCAAGACCTTGGCGGCTTATTTTAAGGTGGATGTGGGGGCGTTTGTTTGAGTTCCCGGGGTATTGGAGTTGGGGGAGTTGGGAGTTGCGGTCACCGCGATACACATGGAAATATGCCGGATATTGCCGATGGAATGAAATGCGGACGCGGTTAACCGTGACACAACGCGTTCCCGCCGCCGCCGCGTAAAATCACGCCAATAGCGTACATCGCCGGTATTTTATGCCGACAAAGCAAGATTATGTCTGTTTTTCATTTCGGCCACTTTTGATGGTCCAAATCAGGCTCAAGAGCGCGCAAAGTTGGCTCGTAACGGTGCAAAACTTGCCTGAACGGGTTCAAATCGCGTCAACTTTTCCCGCCCCACTTCGATAGCAGTAAACAATAAAACTTTATACTTCCATCAAAAAGTGTAAAGTTTTGTAAAGTGAGAGTGGTTCTTGCATACGGACTAGGGGTTGGCGTTAGAGGGTACGCGGGAAGCCAATGGCCCCGCGACGACATGATTTCCGCATGACCTTGGCATCGCTATATTGTCGCCATGGCTGATTTGCCGGACCAACTTGCTTCTGGTGCGCGCCCGCCGCGCCCGATCATCGAACTGCTGGAACTGGCGGTGCCGGTGGTGGCGCAGATGGCGTCGTACACCGCCATGCAGTTCATCGACATGCTGATGCTGTCGCGGCTGGGCGATGCGCCGGCGGCGGCGGCGTCCAACGCCGGCATGGTCACCATCTCCGTGCTGGCGTTTGGCATGGGCATGATGACCATCGTCAACACCCTGGCCAGCCAGGCGTTTGGCCGCCGCGAATTTGGCCATTGCGGCCGCTATCTCTGGCAGGGCATTTGGGTGGCGCTGGCGTATAGCCTGCTGGCCATGATGCTGGTGCCGCTGGCCGGGCCGATCTTTGGCATGTTCCATCATCCGGCCAATCTGGTGGCGATGGAGAGCCGGTATTTCTATATCACCGTGCTGGCCACGTTTGTGAAACTGGCGGCGATGGCGCTGGGCCAGTTTATGCTGGCGATCAACCGGCCCGGGGCGGTGCTGCTGGCGGCGGTGCTGGGGGTGAGCGTTAATGCCGGCGCTGCCTGGTGCCTCGTGCTGGGGCATGTGGGCTTTCATAGCCACGGCATCGCCGGCGCTGCCTGGGCGCAAAACATCGGCACCACCACCGAACTGCTGCTGCTGATCGCCATGGCGTGTCAAAAGAGCATCCGCGCCTACGGCCTGGCCGATTTCCGCCCGCGCAGGGCGAGCTTGAAACTATTGCTCTCCATCGGCCTTCCCGCCGGGTTGCAGTTTATCGGCGATATCTTCGCCTGGACGCTGTTCATCAATCTGGTGATGGGCCTGCTGGGAGAGGTGGCCATGTCGGCCAATACCTACATGATGCGTTACATGATGGTGTCGTTTATGCCCGCCGTGGGCATTTCCACCGCCGTCACCGCGCTGGTCGGCCGGTACATCGGCCGCGGCCAGCCGGACATCGCCATGCGCCGCGCCTATCTGGGCTTTACCGTTTCCACCATTTACATGCTGTTTTGCGGCATCGGCTTTTACAGCTTCCGCCACCAACTGATTAGCCTGTTCAGCCACGACCCGCAAGTGCAGCGCGTGGGCGCGATTTACCTGATTTACGCTGCCGTCTATGAGCCGTTTGATTCGATGTACATTATCTTCGTCGGGGCGTTGCGCGGCGCGGGCGACACGCTGGTTCCCGCCGTGATGGTGGCCACACTTTGCTTCACCCTATGCGTTGGCGGCGGGGTTTACGTGGCCAAATACGTGCCGCAACTTGGCTACGGCGGGCCATGGATGGCTGCCACGCTGTACGGTATTATTTCCGGCGTATTTCTGCTGGTCCGGTTCGCGCGCGGACGGTGGAAGAATATCAATTTGCAGGAAGCACCGAACGGCTTGGTGGCGGCGTAGGGATTGCCTCAACAGACCAATTATTTTTCCGCGATCGTCACGTTGGTCACGCCAGCGGCCAAAAAGGCGTTGCGTGCCGCCACGACTTTGTCAAAGTCAACGATAGTCATTGGCTGGATAACCACTGATCCTGGATGGAATTGCTTCACAAACTCCGGGACGTCTTTGGTGGTAAGTTCCAAGTCGCCGTAGCGCATTACGCCATCGTCGATGATGGCAATGACTAACTCGGACCCGGAAGCCGGCGACTTGACAACCGGGGGTGGGGAACTCTCCTCCGCCACACATCCAGCCAGCAGAAGAACACCGACAAGAACGCTGAGTGTTTTCATATCGAGCTGCCTCCATCCACAACCACCAGCTTAGTTCCGTGGTATTGCTTTGTCAAAATATGGCATGCCAGTTATTCTTTTTGTCCGGTCAATGCGGCCAATAACCAATCCGGTCAGGCACTCTTGCCAACGGGTTGCTGTCGTGCCAGCCAATCGCTCACCGCTTGACGGATTAGGCCGGTTCGGGTCAGCGCGTGTTTCTCAGCAGCGGCATCGGTGGCGTGTAAAAGCTCAGGAGCCATAGTAATCCGAACTTGTGTGGGCCTTTCGCTGACCGGCTGGAGTAAGCGCCGACGTTTTTTCGGGTGCGGCTTGGTGTTGGCGACCCGTGTCGCATCCGTGCCGCTGAACTCAACGTCGTACTGGTTGGACTCCGCGTCCAGTTCCTCGCGAGTCATCCGCCCGTACCGGCCGGGCAGCGACGGAACCAATGGCTTGCTTTGTTTCATGGTTGTCTCCTGTGCCGGCGACGTTCGTTGGGAGTAAGCGGACGCGCGTGGATCACATAGAGCGTCTCATCCGCGTCGATCACGTAAATTACTTGCATAACCCTTCCATCGCGCGTCGAACCGATCACCAGCCATTTTTCATTGCCGATCGGCTTTGGATAAGGCCGATTTGCGTGATTCACCACGTACTCGACATCGGCGGTCATCACGCCATGACCTTCGATCTTGCCCACGTTCCAGGCGATCCAACGAAAGTCATAGAACATTATTCCACTATACGCCGATCATCGCGCCATGGCAATCAATGCAAAAATTGGCCGTGCGCCCAGGCGCGTCAACTCGAATGCAACCCCCCCATCGGCTACACTCCCCTACAGTATGGAACCGACTGAAAAAAAATCCTACAAGGATTCGCTCAACTTGCCGCAGACCAAGTTTCCCATGGAAGCCAAGCTGACGGCCAACGAATCGCCGCGCTTGAAGATGTGGCAACAGGCCCGACTGTATGAAAAAATTCTCGCCGCCCGTGCCGACAGCCCGCGGTGGGTGTTGCACGATGGGCCGCCGTTTGCCAATGGGGATATTCATATCGGGCACGTCATCAATAAGACGCTGAAGGATGTGATCCTGCGCTTCCGCACCATGCAGGGTTTTCAGACGCCGTATGTGCCGGGATGGGATTGCCATGGCTTGCCGATTGAGCACAAAATCGCGCAGGATTTGGGATCGAAAATCCGGCAGATGGACGTGCTGGCGGTGCGCAAGTTGTGCTGCGATTACGCGGAGAAATATACCAAGATTCAGTCCGAGCAGTTCCAGCGTTTGGGCATTCTGGGCGAATGGGCGAACCCGTATCTGACCATGCGGCCGGAATATGAAGGCCAGACGCTGGAAGTGTTTGCCCGCATCGTCGAGCGCGGGCTGGTGTACCGGAAACTCAAACCGGTGCCGTGGAGCATCGCCAACCAAACGGCGCTGGCGGATGCCGAACTGGAATATCAGGATGTCAGCGATAACAGCGTGTATGTGGAGGTTCCGCTTGCCGGGCAGGCCGATACGGCCTTGCTGGTTTGGACGACCACGCCGTGGACGCTGCCGGCCAATCTGGCGGTGGCGGTGCATCCGGATGTGCAGTATTCGTTCGTGCGCTACACGCGCGGCGGGAAATCCAAACTGGGCGTGATCGCGTCGGACCTGATGGCGGCAGTTTTCGCCAAGGCGCAAGTGACGCCGGATGGCGTGGAAAAAACCGTCAAGGGCAGTGATCTGCTGGGGCAGACGTATAAGCATCCGTTTATCGAGCGCACCGGGAAAATCGTCGCGGCCGATTATGTCACCACCACCGATGGCACCGGGCTGGTTCACACCGCGCCCGGCCACGGTGAAGACGACTACGAAACCGGCATGCGCGAAGGGCTGCAAGTTTACAGCCCGGTGCTGCACAATGGCCGGTTCGATCAAACCGCGCCGGAGTGGCTGCAAGGCAAAAACGTTTGGGAAGCCAATCCGATTATCACGCAGCGCTTGCGCGATGATGGCTTGCTGTTTGCCGAGGAAAAGATCACGCACAGTTATCCGCACGATTGGCGCAGCAAGACACCCATCATCTTCCGCGCTACCGAACAGTGGTTTGTGTCGATTGATAAACCGTTCCAACTTGCCGATGAAGCTGAGGCGAAATCGCTGCGCGAGCGGGCCGTGGCGGCGTGTGAAACGCAGGTTGAATTTGTGCCCCAATGGGGCCAATCGCGCATCGGCGGCATGTTGCAATCGCGGCCGGACTGGTGCATCAGCCGGCAGCGCGCCTGGGGTTTGCCGATCCCGGTGTTTTATAACGATCAGAGCCAGCCGCTGCTGACGCCGGAATCAGTGCGTGCCGTGGCCAAGCGCGTGGCCGAAAAGGGATCGGACGTATGGTTTGCCGAAACACCCAAGGAATTACTCGGCTGCGATTTTGTGTTTCCGCCGGGATTTGAGGCCGACAAGCTCCGCAAGGAAAAGGACATTTTCGATGTCTGGTTTGAAAGCGGCAGCAGTTGGCGCGCGGTGTTGCAGAGCCGGTCGTATCTGCATTATCCGGCCGATTTGTATCTGGAAGGCTCGGACCAGCATCGCGGCTGGTTCCAGTTGTCGCTGCTGCCGTCGCTGGGATCTGAAGGCGTGTCGCCATACAAGCAGGTGTTGACACACGGTTTTGTGGTCAAGCCTGATGGCACCAAGGTGAGCAAATCCGACAAGGAATACGTCACCGCCACGCAGGAAATCAACCGCCACGGGGCCGATCTGCTGCGGCTGTGGACGTGCAGCGTGGATTACCAGGGCGACATTCCCACCAGCCCGCAAACCATTCAGCAGTTCGGCGACAAGTACCGCAAAATCCGCAACACGCTGCGCTATCTGCTCAGCAACCTGTACGATTTTGATCCGCGCAAGGATGCCCAAGTCATCCCGCCCAACAGCCTGGATGGCTGGGCGTTGGCCGAACTGGATCAACTGATCCGCGACACCGTGCAGGCGTTTGACGGCTATCAACTGCATCGCGCCTTCCGCCTGCTGCACGATTTCTGCTCGGTGCAGCTTAGCAGCATTTATGGCAACGCGATGAAAGACCGGCTGTATTGCGATATTCCCAATTCCCCGGCCCGGCGGCGTTGCCAGACGGTGATGCACCGGATCGTGATCGCGCTGACCAAGCTGCTGGCGCCGATGATTGTATTTACCGCCGATGAAGCGTGGGAACATATTCCACACAAGCCGGCCGACGAGCCGGACAGCGTGCATTTGGCGTTGCTGCCCAAAGCGTCGGAGGCGACCGTGCCGCAGGCACAGCGCGATGAATGGGCACTGCTGCTGGGCTTGCGGGAAAAAGCGTTGGGCCAATTGGACGGTCTGAAAAAATCCGTCGGGCTGAATAAAGCGCTGGAGGCGCATTTGGTGATAACCGTGCCGGACGAAAGCACGCGCGCCAAACTGGCCGCCTACGGCGTCGATCTGGAAGACATGATCGGCTGCGGCAGCCACGAGTTGCTGGTCAGTGGCGATGCTGCGGCGATTGTCGTGGAAGATCGTCGTGAAAAGGATCCCGGCTGTGCCCGTTGCTGGAAACGCCGGCCGGATGTCGGCAAACAAGCGGCGCAACCCGATCTCTGCGAACGCTGCGCCGCGGCGATGGCAACCAAATTATGAGCGACCAACCCATGACGCTTGCCGTGCTGATTTCCGGTTCCGGCACCACCCTGGCCAACCTGGTGGACCAGATTGCCGCGGGCAAACTGCTGGCGCGCATCGGCGTGGTGATCGCCTCGCGGCCGGGAATCGCCGGCATCGACCGCGCCCGCAACGCGGGGCTGCCTTGCCAGACCATCACCCGCAAAGATTACCCCGATGTGGAATCTTTCAGCCGTGACGTTTTCGCGCGTTGCCAGCAGGCCGGGGCGGAACTGATTTGCCTGGCCGGTTGGCTGTCGCTGCTGCAAATTCCGCCGCACTGGCAAGGCCGGGTGATTAACATTCATCCGGCGCTATTGCCGGGCTTTGGCGGCAAGGGCATGTACGGCCATCACGTTCACGAAGCGGTGTTGCAATCCGGGGCGAAACAAAGCGGTTGCACCGTGCATTACGCCACCAATGAATATGATGCCGGCCCGATTATCGTGCAGCGCACCTGCCCGGTGTTGCCTGGCGACACGCCGGAAACGCTGGCGCAGCGCGTGTTTGCAGAAGAGAAAATCGCCTATCCGCAAGCGATCGAGCTTTATCGTCAGGGGTTACTAGGCAAGTGATCGGTTGCCGCCCGGGTGGCGGCGCGGGCACGCAACTGCGCCAGTTCCGCCTGCAAATCCTTGAGCTTCGTTTCCACATCATTAAAACCAGGCTGCATCCGGTGTACGTCCTGGAAGCATTCAATGGCGGCCACCAGATCATCCACGCTCCGCCCATAGTCGGCAGCCAACATGCCCAGTTCAAAATAGGCTTTATAGTCCGTCGGCGCTTCGGGGATGGACAAAGAACTCATGAATTCCAGTTTGGCCTTTTGACGATTCACGCTGCTTTCCCCGGCGAACGTGGCGTAGCAAAGCCCCAGCTTGAAGTGCAAATCCTTATTCTGCGGCGCAATTGCCGCGGCATAAGCAAAACACTGCCCGGCAGCAAACGTTCGTTGCCGCGCCAGGCGAAAATCAAAGCGCTGATAGGCGTTGCCTGCCAAGGTCCAATAGATTTCGCCCTGATTGCTCTGGGCCACGCCGATCAACTGTTGGTCGTGGGCGCGCCGCGCCGGAAACATTTTGCCGGCCAACTGGCAGATCTTGATCGCCTGGTCAAAGGTGTCGATGGCCCGCTGGCTTAATTCCGTGGCGGTGGTTTCTTCCGGCGATGCCGGCCGCGTGGTGGGCATCGTCGTCGGCATGGTCGTGGGGTGCGTGGTGGGCAAGGTGGTTGGTTGCGTGCTCGGCCGCGTCACAGGTTGGGGGATGCGTGCTTGCCAGATTTGCGCCTGAACCCATGAGTTCAATGCCAGTTCCATATAAGGGTCGGGATCGGGCTTGGTGTCATTAAGCGGCGTTTGCAGGCCGATGGCTTGCTGGGCATATTCCTCGCCCGTCCGCAGTTGATCCAAGGCATCGGGTCCGGGGAGACGTGCGCGCACGCGGTAGACCTGTGCGATCAGGGCCAGCTCTTTGGCATCCCGCCCGTGCAGCAGGAGGCAATCCCGGAAAAGCTGCTCGGCTTCGTGCAGATCATCACTGGCCAGCTTCAAATCATCCTGCGCCGCCGCCAGCGAGCTTTCCCCGCCAAGCTGCCGCAGCTTGGGCACTTCGCGCTGGGCTTGTTCGGCCTCCTTGATCAACTGAATCGCCAGATTGTCTTTGGCCATCCAGGAATCCGGATTTTTGGCAATGGTGTCCCGCCACAAGGCCACTTGATCGGTAAAGGCGCAGGCGTGGGCAAAGCTGATTACCGCCAGGGTAAGCAAGGCCAGCCCGGCAACCACCGTCACCGCGGTAAGCTGCGGTGATGGCGGGGCGTCCGGCGGTGGAACCACCGGCGGCACACTGCCGGCCTTGAATCCCAGCAGATGCGCCAGCCCGGCAACGACCATCACGATCAAACCGATTCCCGCCAGGTATTGGAAATGATCGGCGACAAACGAATAGCGAAACGGATAGATGCTGAAGAATCCCAGTGCCGGGAACAGCGCCACCAGAAAATACAGCACGCCCGCCAGCACGCCGCGTGTGCGTTTGGCCAGCATTGCCACCACCACCAGCACCGCGAGCACGCCCGCCAGTTCGGCAAAGTGCAGCGCATCCCCATGCGTCGGCGGCAACACCCGCGGATAATTGAAAATCAGCTTGTGCGGGAAAATCGTCTTGCTGGCATAGAACCACACATCGCGGCTGGCGATCAGCAGTCTTTGGATGAAGTTCTGATTAAACTCCGGGCCAACTGCCTCCACCGCGCCGTTAGTGGTGGTTTCCAATTTGATGGTCACCAACGATAACAATCCGCCGAGCAGAAAATAGGGGATTGTCGCCAGGCTATTTTTGATTTCCAGGCGGTGTTGCCACCAGAGGATGATCAGCAGCGTTGGCCCCAAAACGCAGGCGGTGGTTTTGGACAACATGGCTGCCAGGAATAGCGCGACACTGACTGCCAGGGCGGCAATGGGCGGGAAGTTTTCGGATCGGGCGGGTTTGCCATCAGCGCGCGGGAAGCGGGCGAAATCCAGGTAGAACCACAGCGCGCTGAAAAACAGCACGCCACTCAGGGTGTTTTTACGTTCGCTGATCCATGCCACCGATTCCACTTGCAGCGGATGGATCGCCCAAATCGCCGCCGCCAGCCATGCTCCCGGCACGCGCAGGCGGCGGAGGATTTGCCAGATGACAAACGCCGATGCCGCGTGTAGCAGCAGGTTGACCACGTGATAGCCCAGGGTGGCGTTGCCCCAGATTTTCTTTTCGATGAAAAAGCTGGTGTGGGTGAGCGGATAATATTGGGGTGTGCTGAGCAGCCAAACGCCGGTTTCCGGGTCTTGATGGGGAATCCAAGCTTGGCGCAGCCCGGCCAGGTCTTTCAGCGCCGGGTTGTCCTGGACGTGATGATCGTCGTCCCACAAGAAGCCGCCGTTGATGGCCGGCGAAAAAGTGACGAACACCAGCAGCGCCATCACGCCCGCCCACAACGGCCAATCTTTGCCGGAGCGCGGGTCATCGGGCAGGGTGAAGACAAACTGCGCCTCATCCGCCGCCGGGTTGGATTCTGCTTCGCTCATTGATTCCTTAAAGATCGGCGGTGCCCGCTCAAGCGGTCAACCGCAAGCCAGACGGGTGATTATGCCACAGCGTAGGTTAGCGAGCAAACGACCGCGGGCGATGCTCAAGCGGCAATCGGAAATCTGAAATCTCAAGTTCCAAATCTGAAATTTCAAATCTGAAATCGCAAATTTCAAATCGACACCGCCTAAAATGGAAAGATAAAAAAAGCCACCCCGGGCAAGGGTGGCTTCGAATGGGGCTGTTGAAGAATGCTTCGGGTTGTGATTAGGAAGCACTCTTCACATCGGGGGAAGAATGGGCTATATTAAGGTTTGTCACATCCATCGTGCCAAACGTTCTTTCACTGCCCATAGTATAGCAACGCCAGTACCCGATTTCCAGAAATTCTGGATTATTTTCCATTATTTTCGTAAGTGTTTACGGGTAAACGACTTACATCCACAGGATTTTTTCGCTGCCGAACTAATCGGCAATTCAACGCCACGCCAAATTGGCCGATCGTGTCGTACTTGACAGGCAGATTGTCGTGGTTATGCCTATTTTGCAGGCAGGAAACTGGCGCAACAAAATCGCCCCGCGGTTTGGTTAGCCGCGGAGCGATATAAGCGTTACTAATCTCACTCCGAGTGATTACTTGTTCAGCGGCGCGGCTGGAACCGGCTTGGGTTCAGCGCCGGAATCCTTGTTCAGATCCTTATTGAACTCCGGCCGAACCGTTCCGCGGTGCGGTGTACCGGTGCCCGGCTGCACGACCGGGTGGGCCGAGGTCGGAAGGATCAACACTTCGACGCGGCGGTTCTGGGCCTTACCGCCTTCGGTGGCATTGCTGGCGATGGGACGCTGGTCGGCATAGCCGGCCACGCCCAAACGCGATTTGCTGACGTTATTCATCACCAAATCGGCCGCCACAGCGATGGCGCGGTGGGCCGACAGATACCAGTTGTCCGGATGCAGCGCCTTGGTTTCCGGGCGGGAAACCGGCGTGTTATCGGTGTGGCCCACCACCATCAGGTCATAGCTGGCGGCGGCGGTGTTCAGAATCTCAGCAAACTTGGCAATAACGGTTTTGGCGCGTTCGTTCACCACGGCGCTGCCGGAAGCAAAGGTGACATCGCTCTTGAATTTCAGCACACCGCGGGCGGCATCAAATTCGATGACGTCGGGGTATTGCGCCGCCAACGCCTGCAGGGCATTGGTCAGGTCTTCCGGCAGGGCGTGGTAACCGGGGGACTGAACCACGGTCGGAGCGCGGCCGGCAAGCTCTTCATACTTGCGTTCCAGCTCGGCGTTGGTGGCTTGGGCATCGGCCAACTGCTTTTGCAGATTGGTGACCAGCGCGCCAAAGTTGTTGTTGTTGGCACCCAGCAGCGCAAGCTGTTTTTCGTAGGCTTCCGCCTTGCCTTGCCAAGTGGTGGCGTCGTTCTGGGCTTTATCCAGATCGGCCAACGCCTGATCGCGCGACAATTTCATCGCGTTATATTTTTCCTGGGAAACGCAGCCCGAAAGGGCCGCAACGAGAATGGCTAAACCTAGCCAATTGTGCATCCGTGCCATAGCTTGCCTCCATGCAATTAAACTATATCGACTATTCTGCCAGATTGTTTGAGCAATGCAAGGGGTTGGCGCGAAAAAGTGCGGATTTTTCGCGAACCCCCAAAAAAGTCCACGGATGGCGATCCGTGGGCTTTGTTCATCCGGTTATCGCGCGGTGGCCTTGCTGGCCACAAATCCGCCAATGAAGAAGACCAGGACAATCGCTACGGCGCCGCCGGCAAGTTCCAGGAAAGAATGGCCCAGTTTATCGAGCAATTCCGGCTGGGTATCCAGCACGCCGGCGACCAGCGCGAAAGCGCCCAGGATCACCGCGATCACCGCGCCCAAGGCGGCCGCGCCAAAAGCGCCGGCCAGGGGGTCGGCGGCTTCGCGTTCGATCACCGCGCCGCCGCGGTTGCTTGCCGCCGAAGCGGTGCGGGCATCGGTCAGGGCCGCGGCCATCATGCTGCCGGCACCGGTGGTTTCGGCGCGGCGGGTTTGGCCGGCCATGCTGCCGCTGGGGGCGATTTCATCCAGCACGGCGCCCAAGCTGGTGTCGTCTTTTTCACGGGTCAGATCCAGCAGACCCGAACCGGAACCCACGCCGCCTTCCAGGCTGGTTTGTTCGGTGATGCCCGGGGAGATGGCCGTTTGCGCCGAGGGATCGACGCGCTCGACATCGTCATTTTGGAAAACATCGACGCCCGCGCGGCTCTGGGAGGTGCCGGAAAGCCCGGTGCCCACGCTGGCCGGTTTGCTGGGCGAAGGCACGCCGCCAACCGAACCGGAAAGCCCCAGGTCGGCCGCCAAAGCGGTGTCTTCCTTGATATTGAGTTGACCCGAGCCGGCTTCCATGGCGGCAGCACCGCTGCCGATGCCGGCAACGCCCGAACCTTTGCTGTCGGCCAAGCCGATGGCCATGCCGCTGTCGGAGGGGCCCAGATCGACTTGTCCGGAGCCAGCACCGCCGCCGATTTCACTTTTCAGGGTTTCAACTTGATCGGCTTTGAACATCAGGCGGGGACCGTCGCGGAATTCGCGCAAGCGGCCTTCGCGGGCCAGTTGCTTGATTTCGTCCTCATTTTTTCCCAAGGCCGCTTTGGCCTCATCCAGGGTGTAAAACATCTTGGCCATGATCAACTCCTGTTAACATTGCCGATTGTCGATTGCCAATTGAAAAACCGCGGCAACGGCATTTGGTATTTCCAATTGGCAATCGGCAATCGACAATTGGCAATCTCTTCACGGACCAGCCGGGGCGGTCGTACTCGTCCGCTCCGCATCTTCGACCATTTTTTTCACGTCGGACCAGCTTGGCTTGGTGTCGAAATCGCGCAGCGCTAAATCATAGCGGAAATAGCGCGACGCCACCAACGCGAGATTCTTGCCACCGGCCTGATATTCGTAAACCGCCAGGGTTTGCCGGTCCACGTCCATCAGGTAGCATCCCCACACGCTGGGATGAAGCTGGCAGGGCATAATATAAATGCCGCCACCACCGGCGATGGGCATGGGCGCCGGCGCCGCCAGCGCCGCGGAACTGAAGCTGCCGCCGCCGTGCGACCACAGCGCCAACGCGATCGCCAGCAGGCCAAGCGCGTTGGCCGACAGTGCAAGAGCCACGGCATTTAAGCGTCGCGGTGGTTTCATTCCGTGACCGGCAAGTGTAGCCGATGCCACGGGTTGGATGCAAGGATTTGGCGCAAAAGAGAAATGGCCGAGATGCAGATTATTCCCCGACGATGCGGCCCCTGGTTGCAACTGGGCAGCGCCAAAGGCTACGAATGGAACGTGGCCAAGCTGCCCTTTGCGCATTTGCCGCCGGCGCTGGACGGTTTCCGCATCCTCCATGTCACTGATTTCCATGCCCGCACACGCTGGGATCCGGCTTACGACGATCTGCTGGCGGAAATCCGCGCCGCCAAGGTCGATATGATTTTGGCCACCGGTGATTTTGCCGACAACCGTTTTGACCACCGCGAAGCGCTGCCGGCCATGGAACGCCTGTTCAATGGTTTTACCTCCCGCCTGGGCACTTACAGCGTACTGGGCAACCACGATGGCGATCTGCTGGCTCCGGTTATGGCCAACTGGAAACTCACCCAAATCGATCACCAGCGCCGGCAACTGCATTCCGGTGATGCCACGCTGGAGCTGATCGGCCTGGCCGGCGTGGACCGGCAGGATGTGGATGTCGCCTGGCTGGAAAGCTTGGGCGCAAAACCGGTCAATACCGTGCGGATCGTGCTGTCGCATTATCCCGATTCGATTATGCAATGCCTGCCGCTCAAGCCGGACCTTTACCTTTGCGGCCACACCCACGGCGGGCAAATTTGCCTGCCCGGCCGCAAACCCATCATCAGCCACGACAGCCTTCCGGTGGAGCGCTGCACCGGCATCCATCGCGAACAGGAAACCTGGATGGTCGCCAATCGTGGTTTTGGATTCTCCTCGCATTGGCAAGTCCGCCTGTTTTGCCCGGCCGAGGTGATCGAGATTGTGCTGGTGGCGGGTGATGATTTGGCCGGGGCATCGTGAGGCAAGCGTGGCAAGTGGTCCAGCGTAGAAGCAATGTGACAAGTTTTTACAGGCCGTGTGTGGCCCGTTTTTTAGGTGGCGACGGCGACAGGTTATTTCCCGGGGTTTAGGCCAATAGTGTCGCCACCGGGTATTGGCAGGTTTGTTGAATTACGCTTACCAGACCAATAGAACGCCGATATGGCATGGTTTTGCTGTTCATGGAATCGTGTAAACATCGAACGGGTTCCTTTCGGATGAAAAAAGTGGTCTCTCTCTATATAGGTACCGGAGCGGCAAGTTTTTTCGACTGATTTTGAGTTAAGTCGTTTGCAAGACCAGAGTTATGAAAAATATTTGCCTGTTTGCGGGAAGTTGTGTTAATGGCCAGGTGTGTTAACGGCCGTTGGATTATCTGTGCCTAACGCCGTGCCGTTTGCCCACAAGCCAGTAATCTCGTGATACACTGCCAATCCGAACATGAAAATCCCGCCGCACAATATCGAACAGCTTCGCCGCTTGCAGCAGTACAAATCGCGCGACACCACCGTCGGCGTGCCGCTGGGCGAGGAGCTGATTTCCTTCTTCAAGCAGTCGGTCGCCAAGCGGCAAACCAAACTGGCCAAGATCGCTGAAAGCTGGGTCGCCCTGGTTCCACCGATGTTGTCCGACCATTGTTCGCTGGAAAGCCTGAACAAAGGCACGCTGGCGGTGCTGGTGGATAGTTCCTCGCATCTGTACCAGCTTAAGCAGCTTCTATTGGCCGGCTTGCAGGATCAGCTTTTGCTGGCCTGCCGCAGCACGGGGTTGCGGAAGATCAATTTGAAAGCCGGGCGGTGGTATGAAGCGGGGGATGGCGACTCGCCGCGCCCACAGTTCAAATGAATCAATGTCAGTCGTTCATTGTTCCATCACAGATGGTATCATGTGCTTATGGCGCGCGTGTTTCGGTGGATGATCAACCTGCTGGTCGGGGCATCGTTGCTGCTTTGCGTGGCAACGGTGGCGCTGTGGGTGCGCAGCCGCTATTATGTTGACGAGTGTCGGTTTCTCCACACCGTTAATCGTCATGATAATTCCATCGGCACGACAAGTTTCGTTATAACCGACGACGGCAGTGAGATCAGAATTTCTTTTGATTATTGGTCTGGTTCTTATCCGAACGACAACATTCTTCTTCCGACAGATTACGGCGATCCACCACTGGGCTATACAAAATCGATCAGTATACCGCTTGGAATTAAAGGTGGCCTCGATCTAACATTCACCTCATCGCGGATCAATGCATTTAATAATGTGGTCATCTTTAACGGTCCTATTTATTTGGGGTCGAACCCGTTTCCGGGTGACCCAAAGGGCAATATTTTCCTCAGCTTTAAACCTGAACCACCTGCCCAGCATACGATCAGTAAGTCGATCACCATACCCTTTTGGCTGCTTGCAGTGTTGTTTGTTCTGCCGGTCATCGCCACCATTGACAGAAACCATCGCCGGCGGAAGCGCCGTTTGTTCGGCTGCTGCCGCAAGTGCGGTTACGATCTTCGCGCCACACCGGACCGCTGCCCAGAATGCGGGACGGTGCCGCAGCAAAGCAAACTGAACGCCAACGTCCAATAAATTGCACACCAATACCCGAATTGTTATGCTAATCCCGGTTGGCTCCGATTCCCGCGCAGGATGCGCCATCGCCGGCTGCGGCGATTGTTTCGGAAGGATTCCGTATGGCACAGGCAACTGCCGATTTGCCCGATCCAGATGATCTGGCCGCTGGGCCGATGGATAGTCTGGACGAATTGCTGTCGCAACTGGTCACCCGCGATATCGAGCGCATGCTGGCCGAGCATGATGCCGTTGACCATCCGGCTCTGGCACCGGACCTGACATCCGAACTCAACGAATTCTTTAACCAACTGCAAAAAGCCCACTCTGCTGATTCTTGCCAACATGCGTATTGCCCGTCGCACCGGCCGTGGTATCTCCTGCCGCTGCTGTGGATTTTTCAACTGGCGCGGATTTCACGTTGACCTGGCGGAAAAACCGGCCTACGCTTCATTCCTAGTTGTGTTTTTAACTTTTTGTGAAGGAGCTATTCTCATGGCTTTTGTTTTATCACCGTTACCGTTTGCCCCGGATGCGTTGGAACCTTACATCGATAAGCAGACCAACGAAATTCATCATGGCAAGCATCATGCCGCGTATGTGGCCAACCTCAACAAGCTGCTGGAAGGCGGCGCCCCGCAGTTGCTGGACAAGAAACTCCACGAGATCATGGCCAATAACCTGGCCCTGGTTCCCGAGGCGATTCGCACACCGGTGCGGAACAACATAGGTGGGGTATTCAATCACAATATCTGGTGGGAGATTTTGAATCCCGCCGGCAAGCCGGGCCTGACCCCCGTCGGCAACTTGGCCGCGGCGATCACCAGCACGTTCGGCTCGTATGACACCTTCAAGGAGAAATTCACCACTGCCGCCACCACGCGCTTCGGTTCCGGCTGGGCCTGGCTGGTGAAAGCCGGCGGCAAGCTGGAAGTGATCTCCTCCGCCAACCAGGACAGCCCGGTCAGCGAAGGGAAATTTCCGGTGATTGCCCTGGACGTGTGGGAACACGCCTATTACTTGAAGTACCAGAACCGCCGCCCCGATTTCGTGGCGGCTTACTGGAACGTGATCAACTGGAAAGCGGCCGAGGAACGGTTCAACCGCGGCCAGTGTTGATGGAAGTTCTTCAGCGTCGACAAGCCCACCGATAGCTATCGGTGGGCTTTTTTGTGCGCGGAGGTTATTCCCAACTGCACAGGCTTTCCACGTGCGCTGCCGAGCCATCGCGCAGCCAGCCGTCCAATTGCGCTTGATCTTTCAACTGCTGGCCACGTGCCCGCGACACCACCGCGAAGGAACAATCCACCTCCGACAACGCCGTCATGTCGCTCCACAGCTTTTCCCATTGGGCCACCGGGAAAACATCTTCCTGCCCGTGGCCCCAACGTTTTTTCACGTCTTTGAGCGTGAGATACGTCGGCACCCTTGCCGCCAGATCGCGCACCGCCGCGGCAACTTTGGCTTGATCGGCCAAATCTTCCTTGCCCAGCCCAAATGCTTTCAGCAATTTTTCCAGGTCGATCCACGTGGTCATCGAGTTGTAATACGACAGGGCAAATTCATCTTCCTCGCGCGGCATGGCCAGGCCTTCCAGCAGGCGGACCTTGCCGTTGACCTTGGCCAACCCACCGCCGCGGTCGTCCAGCCGGCGGGGGATCACTTCAAAGCTGAGGCACGATCCCTTGCTGATGTGCAGGCCGAGCAAGGCGGGATCCAAATCAGCGCCCAGAGTGTCGATGTTGTGCAGCATCAACCAGCGCAACGCCGGACGCTCGGCCAACAGGTTTAGCAGCACGCCGTTACGCAGCAGATTGGCGACCTCATACCAATGGCCCACCGGATGCAAACATTGCTGCGGCAGATTATCGGTGTAATCGCTGGCTTCGCCCGCGCCGCGCGCCCAGCCGATCAGGGCCGTATGCAGGCTTTCGCGCACCTTCTGCTGCTGCTCGTCCAGCAATTTCTGCGGCATCTCTTCCCAGGCAAAACGCAGATCGCGCTCGGTGGGAATCAAGCGCAGGCCAATCGATCGGCCCGGCGACAAAATCAGCGGGCCGCGACAACCGTATTGATCGTTGGCCGCCAGGAACGATTCGATGGGTTGATGCGTGAGATAACTGGTGGTGATGATATGCACCGGCAGGGTGCCTTGGCCGTGTAGTTGCCCGATGCGGCGGCTCTTGGCCAGGTGGACTTCGATAAACGTGCGATGCTTGCCGCCCAGTTTGCAGAACGGGTGCAGCGCTTTGACCACGCCCGCGCCTTGCGTCCAGCGGCTGCCGGCGCCGGCGGCCAAGCTGATCACGCCCACTTGCCCGCCGGCCAGGGCCGCTTCGCCGAGCTTGCGCCACTGCGGATCGATCTTCGCCGGCGCCGTGCAATCGACAATATCCGTGGCGGCAACATCGCGGATGACCGTGTTGGCCGGCACGCGGTTTTGTGCCAGGCCGATGCGGCCATTGCGCAGATCGGCGCGGATGCGTTCGTGCTGTTCGGTATCGAAACCATTTTCGGCCAGCATGGTGGCCAGGGCCGCGCCAGCGCCATCGCCGCCATCGCCGCGCGGGAACAGGCGGTCGAACAGCGTTTGCACCATGCCGGCAAGTTCCGGCCGGGTGCGGCAAGCGGCGGCGAAAGTGTCCATCTCGGCACGCCGGCTGCGCGAAATGCTCATCGGATCGGAGCGCAGCCAGTGCGGCAGCGACAAGGCGTAATAACCCGAAGGCATCAGTGCGGTGGCACCGCTCAGCATCTCGGCAAACGTGCCGCGCTCGTTGATGGCGAAATCGTAAACGACAGGTTCCATGGCAAACGGCAGCGCGTGCTGCAAGCTGCGCCGCGTGTCGGCCATCAGCTTTTTCAGCACATCCTGCGCTTCGCGCTTGCGATGGGGCGCGAAGATAAATCCCATGCCGCCGCCGGACATCCCGCCCAGCATCCAGAACCCCTGGAAATCCTTGCCGAAAATCTCCCGCGTGCGGGTAATCAGCGTTTCCGTGTAAAACGTGCTGGCCCAGGGAATGATGGTTTGCAGCGGCTCGAAGAAATTCTTGGTGGTCAGCGCACCCACCGCTGGCACGTCGCCGGCTTTCAGGGCCGAAAGGATATCGTCCAAAATGCCCATCGCCTGCTTGCGCGCGATCCATTCGCGCTGGCTGCGCAGCAGATATTTCTCGGTGACCATTTCCAGGATCGGCCCGACGTTTTGCGCCATGCCGCCATGCACCAGCACCAGGCTGTCCTGCAATTGCTGGCGGGTTGCCGGCGAACAATCACTGGCGTTGAGGATGCGATGATCGGGCATGAGCCGGCCCAGCGACACGCCAAATTCCGGATCGCCTTCCTGGGCGACCGCGCCGGTGATGAGTTTCATGCCTGGCCACACGCCGCCGGAGTCCTGCCAGCCGCCGCCGCTGCCACCCAGCCATTCGCCGAGAATAGCGCGGGCGGCGACCAAGCGGCGCTCGTCTTCGCGCAGCGATCCGGTCAACGAACTGGCTTGCCCCGTGGCTCTCATGCAGGCACTGATCAATCCGGCCAGCAGATTGGTCGAAACCGCCAGCCGCGACCCCTTGGGAATATTGTTCACGTTGCTGACGATTTCCAAGCCCAGCCCCGGCCCCACCAGCCGCGCCAGCAATTCGGCCAAACTCAATCCCGAGCCTTCGATTCCCGGCGGCACGATGCCGGCGGCAATGATCGCCGCCTTCAGCAGCCCCAGATAATCGCGGGCGAAGTCGAACACTTCCGGCAGGCTGGTAATATCCGCCCGCGCCCCCAGATCGACGCTGGCCAGCCGCAACACCGGTTGATCGATCACCCGCAGATAAGCTTCCACCGGCGGGCGCGGCGTGCTGTCCCGCCCATGCACGCCCAGATCGATGGACACATTCAACACCCGCGCGCCTTGCGGGAAATCCATCCCCAGGAAAAAAATGTCGCTCCAGGCGCTATGTGAAAGATCCATGCGCACCGGCGTCTTTTCCGCCAGAATGGGAAACAAACCGTTTTCACCGCGGCGCAAAAGTTCCGGCCGGATGCGCAGCGGATGGTCGGCCGGATGCCCCACGCGGAACATCCACTGGTTGCCCTTGACGCTGCGCACGCTTTGCCGCACCTGGTTGGCCAGAGTTTGAAACGCCAGCTCTTTATAAGCCGCGGCCAAAGCGCTGCTGATGGAATCACTGGGGCCATCGTGTTTCTGATGCGCCAGAAAAACATCGATGGCTTCATCAAACCGCCGCGACAGCACATGCTTGTAGCCCTCAAACGGAATCAGCCCCGCGGCGGCATTACCCAACAGCGGCGGAAGCTGGAAGCGATGAATGGCGTACAAAAAGAAGAGTGCCCGCACGCGCTGATACAAATTAGGACACGACCGGCGAAACGCATCCAACGCCTGGCATTCCGCCGCAAGCTGCGCCGCCGACATGCCCCGGCAAACCGCGTCCAGCGACGCATCGCGCAATTCCGCGCCACCGGCGGCCGTGATGATTTGAAGCAGTTGATCCGACATGGAAATTCCCTAGCAAAATGGGTGTGAAGGGTTTGAAGGGTGTGAAGGGTCAAATTCCACACTCTTCGCACTCTTCAAACCCTTCACACTCTTCATACCTCTCATGTTCCGCGCCGCTGGCGCGTCGCCAGCAGTTCCACCAACTGGGCCAGCACTTCTTCGCGTTCCTGGCCGTCCAGCGCCAGGGCAAGCTGGGCCATCAGCAGGCCGTATTTGCCGCCGATATCCCAGCGTTGGCCTTTCACTTGCAACGCCAGATATTCCTCCCGGTCGGCCAAACGGTTGAGCGCATCGGAAAGCTGCACGTTCTGCCCGGCCGGGGCTTGCGCGATCAATTCGCCCAAAATGTCCATCACCGCCGGCGTCAGCACGTGGATGCCGAACAGGCACAGGTAATATCCCGCGCGCAGCCCGGGAACAATCAGCGATTGTTCCGCCTGCGTGGGCGTAGGCTTTTCGATGACGCGCTCGACTTCATACAGGTCGTTGGCCTTGGCCACACGCCGGCCGCCCACCGTGCCGAAATTGGGCAGCAGGCTTTCGCGTGTCGGCTGCACCGCCGAAACACTGCAATCGCGCGCCACCGCCACTTCCACCAATTGCTGGGCACAGCGTTTGTCGCCCTGGCTGATGGAAAGGTGATCGCCCACCAGATGCAGAAACGGCTCGCCGGCCGTGAAAGCCTTGGCAGTATGCACCGCATGGCCATAGCCGCGTGGGTCATGCTGTTCGGCAAATTGCAACCGCCCGGCCAAATCGCCGGCGGCTCGGGTGTAAGCCTCGCTGTCGCCCGGGGCGATCACGATACAGACCTCTTCCACACCGGTGCTGACGGCTTCCTCGATAATGATTTTCAGGGCCGACTTGCCCACGCCATCGCGGTCCACCAACGTTTGCAGCGGCAAGGCGCGCTGATTGCGCCCCGCTGCGGTGATTACGGCTTTCTTGATCTTCATGCACGCTCCTTGGGTGCGTATTATACTGAACTGTGCGGCAGACGCACTGTGAACACCCAATCCGCGATGACATCGTGTACAATGTGCTGCCGACAGGAGTCGAATGCTGCCGATTTTGATTATAGCGATGCTGCTTGTCGTGCTGCTAATCGTGCTGGGGAAGAAAAGTGTAAAGCTACTGCCGTGGATATTTGCCGTGAGCAATGCGGTTCTGACGCTCTATGCGTTTGGAGCGGCATATTTTCATCCCGACCAGTATGGGATGTCGCCAATCCTGATATTCATTCTTGACTTTCCGGCCACTTTTCTTGGGGCGTTGTTAGAGAGCGCACTTTTGCCTTCCGACGAGTATGGGCGGCCCTACGAAGTCAAATCATGCATCATCTATTTAATCGTGGGATTTTTGTGGTTCTTTTGTATCGGCAAGGCCCTGAGATGGATCATTACCAAGCAGTCCTCGCCGGCGGATAGGGACGCATAAGTGTGGCTGCCAAAGGAAGGCTTAATCCTGACTCAACGGATCTTCCGGATACCGTTTCTTCAATTCCGCGCGCAACGCCTTGCTCTTTTCCGGATCGGTTTTGGCCAGCAGCTTGCTGGCGCGATCCAGCAGTTGCGGACTGTAGGGGGAATTCGGCAACGCCTGGGCAAAGGCCTCGGCCACTTTTGCGGCGGTGGCATCACAGTGCCGCAGTTCCATCATGCGCGTGCGCAGCATCACACTGTAGCCTTCCAGAAACACCGCGGGATATTTGTTTTCCCAGCGGTCCCATTGCTCTTCGCCGGTCTCCCAGTCTTTTTCGGTGATGTAAAACTCGATGGTGCGGGCCAACGCGCCGCTGATGACCGGCTGCTTGCGGGCATCATCGGTGTTCGGCAGGGCCGTTAAAATCCGCCGGCCTTGTTCCACTTTCTGGTTCAGGATAAGCGCTTCGGCATACGTGCGCGAGGCGCTGGCATCAGCGCCTTGCTTGGACGCCAGCGGCTCCAGCACTTTCACCGCTTTGGCAAAATCCGCCGCCCACCAGATCAGCACGTCACCTTCAAAACGGGTGATGCGCGGCTGCAAATCGGATTGCGGCGTGGCCGAATCCAACGCGGCGATGATGCCGTCCAACCGGTGGTTTTTCAGCGCTTCCATGGTGCATTCGCGCAGCGCCCGATGCGCCAAGCCGGTGTCGGGATGCGTCGGCTCGCTGGCGATGCGTTTGCAAGTGGCCAGCATACCCGCGTGCTCGCCGCCTTCTTTTTCCATCAGCGCCATCCACGGCAGCCAGCGCAGCGGCACGGCATCGATCTTGTAACCGGCGAGAATTTTGGCCTGCACTTGCGGGTCATCGCCGGGCGGATCCAGCAGCCGCGGAAAATCGCGGCTGACCCACACCTTGTTGGTTTGCACGTCCGCGAAATTTCCCACGCGCGTGGTCAGCTTCACCGGATAAATGCCTTCCATGAAAACGTGCTCGACGGTTGGCTCGGTGGACGCCAGCCCATCGCCAAAATCCCACAGATAAGCGGCGTTGCCTTCGGCCGGGGCCTTGGCGACAAAACGAAAGCGGTGTGAATAGCTGGCGGCGACAAACGTTTCGCCCATGTTTTCCACGGTGAAATCGCTGGTCAGCCGCTTGCCAAATTCCTCCAGCCCCTCCATGTTGCCGCGGTTGGCCACGCCAAAAGCGTTGCGGGGGATCACCACCACCTTGGGCGCTTCGGGGGTTTTCCAGCCCACGCTCAGCTTTTGCTCGCCGCCGTTGTGCAGGATGTAAAAATCAAACGGTATCCGCCCGCGCTTCAAAACCAGGGTGTGATTAAAGCGAATATCCGACGGCGCAAACGGTGCGAAAATCAGCGGTTTGCCATCAATGAACAGCGCCCCATGCGTTTCGGCGCTACCGGCAAAAACGTATTCGCCATCGGACGGGCAACTCAGCATCCCCGAAAGATGCGAAACGGTTTGCGGCTGCTCGCCAAACGGGCTGGGGCCGACAAACGCGTTTTCCACAATGGTCCGCCCGATCATCGGCCCGCTTTCATCGAAGGATTTTTTCAAGCCCACGGAATTCTCCGCGTCCTTGCCGTTCCATTGCCGGGTTTCCAGCAGCAGCCCGGTCTCGAATTTGATCTTGGGCGCATCCTTGGCCGGCGGCACCGGTTTGGCGTTGCCAAAATAAACGTAATAACGCCGCACGTTGGCGACCATCTGAAAAACCACGCGGGCGGTGTCATCCGGGCCGGCCATCAAGGTCTGGCAGGTTACCGGCGTGCCGGTTTCGGTGGTGACGTGGATATCGCTGCCGTCGGCCTCGATTTTCCCGGCGGTGTAGAAACGGATTTCGCACAGCGGATTGTCTTCCGGATGCGCCGAATCCCAAGTGACATCGATGGCGCGGCGAAAGCTGTAATGGTTATCCCACCACGGCGGGGCGGCGAGGGCCGCGCCCGCGGGGAGTAAAATCAGCAGGAGGATGAGTCGCCATGCGCGTTTCATTGCTAAGGTATGCTACCATGTAAGTTGATGGGTTGTTGATGATGGACGCCAGGCAATCATTACCGCAAGCCCTGCTGTTGGACATGGACGGTACGCTCACCGCGCCGCTGCTGGATTTTCCGGCGATCAAGCGCGAAATGGGCATCGGCCAGAAACCGATCCTGGAAGCGCTGGCCGGGTTGGACGCCGCCGCCCGCGCCGCGGCGCTGGCGGTGCTGCATCGCCATGAACAGCACGCGGCGGAGAATTCCACGCTCAACGCCGGTTGCCACGATCTGCTGAACTGGCTTGCGCGGCGGCAAATGGGCACGGCGCTGATTACCCGCAACAGCCGGCTAAGCGCGCAAACCGTTTGCCGGCGGCATGATTTGCGCATCGGCGTGATCATCAGTCGCGAGGACGCCCCGTTTAAGCCGCAGCCCGATGCGCTGCAACTTGCCTGCCGGCGTCTGGGCGTGGATCATGCGCAGGCGTGGATGGTCGGCGACGGCCAATATGATGTGGAAGCCGGCCTGGCGGCGGGAATGAAGACCGTGTGGATCAGCCACCGGCGGGAAAAACCGTTCGCGGTCCAGCCATGGCAAACCGTGGCCGGTCTGCCGGAATTGCTGGCGATGTTGCAACGTTTGGAGGAATTGACGTGAGAATGATGATTGGTTTGGCGATGGTGTTTGGTCTGGCGTTGTGCGGAGCCGCGCGCGGCATGTCGCAGACATCCAGCGTGGACGAAGTGCTGGATGGCTTGCAGGCCGCGGGAGACAATCTCAAGGATTTCACCGCCACGGCAAAAATGTCCGACATCAACAACGCCACCGGCGAAGCCACGGTCCATGTCGGCGATGTGGCTTTCCAGAAGAAGCCGGATGGCGATGCCCGCTTCCAAATCAACTTCACCAAGAAAATTGAGGGCGAGAAAACCCTGCCGCAGTCGCATGTTTACCTGCTGGCCGACGGCTGGCTGACCGAACGCGATTATGTCCGCAAATATGAACACCGCAGCCAGGTGGCGCATCTCGGGGAAAAAGTTGAACTGTTAAAGCTAGGCTCGGGCCCCTTCCCGCTGCCGATCGGTCAGAAAAAAGAAGATGTGAAAAATCTGTTCGATGTGAAGAAGGTCGATCCGGTGAAGGATGATCCGGCTGGCACCATCCATTTGATTTTGACGCCCAAGTCCAAGACCGAATACGCCAAGAAATTCCAAAGCGTGGAGGTTTGGGTTGACCCGGCCACCGCCATGCCCAAGCGGATCGACACCACCGATGTCACCGGCAACAGCAGCAAATCCACCGAGTTGCAGGAGATGAAAATCAACCCCGGCTTGAGCGATAAGGATTTCGCGCTGCCCAGCATTGAGGGGCAGGGATGGAACCAGGTGGAAGATGCGCTGAAATAATGAAACTCAGGCGGACGCACTTCAGTGCGTCCGCGAAACGAATGGTGTAAATTATCCCCATGAAATTACAACCATCGGCACTGCGTACTATTCTCGGCCAGCCGTCCTGGCGGTTGGCGACCACCGGCATCGAAGCTTATATCACCGCGCTGGGCGGACATCTCGGCCCGGTGACCTTCGCCGCGCAGGGGAAAAAAATCTCCCCGTTTTCCGTCGCCCCCTGGCATTCGGAACCACGCGACCCCGCCACGCCCAATGTCTTGCGCGTGCTGCGCGGCGATTTCTTCTGCTGCCCGTTCGGCGGCAACGCCAAGCCCTTCGGCAAGGAAAAACATCCGGTGCATGGCGAATCGGCCAATCAGCCATGGAAGCTGGAAGCACTGCAAAATGCCGCGGCGGAGAGCGCGATCCATCTGAGCTTGCAAACCAAGGTGCGTCCGGGCCGGATCGATAAACTCATCTGGCTCTATCGCGGCCATCCGGCCATTTACGATCGGCACATCATCAGCGGCATGCGCGGCCTGATGGATGTCGGCCATCATGCCATGCTGAAATTCCCCGACGAAATCGCCAGCGGCATCATCAGCACCAGCCCGTTTGTGCATGGCCAGGTTTATCCCGGCCAATTTGAAGACGCCGCGGCGGGCGGTTATTCGATCCTTAAGCGTGGAGCGTTTTTCGACAATCTGCAAAAAGTGCCGCAGATGGACGGCGGCATCGCCGATCTGTCGCGCTATCCGGCCCGGCGCGGCTACGAGGATTTGGTGATGTTGCAGGCCGACCCAAACCTGCCGTTTGCCTGGACGGCGGTTTCGTTTCCCAAGCAGCGCTATGTATGGTTCGCCTTGAAAAACCCGCGTATCCTGCGCGGCACGATTTTCTGGCTCAGCAACGGCGGCCGCCATTACGCCCCGTGGAGCAGCCGGCATGTCGGCGTGCTGGGCCTGGAAGAAGTGACCAGTTATTTCCACGACGGCCTGGCCGAAAGTGCCGCGCGCAACCCGCTAAACAAGCTGGGCTTTTCCACGGCCTTTAAGCTCGATGCCAAGCATCCGCTGCGCGTGAATTACATCATGGCCTGCCTGCCCACGCCGGCCGGTTTTGACGGCGTGAAACGGATCGAGCCGGATGATGCCGGGGAATCGGTGACGCTGATCAGCCATTCCGGCAAGCGCGCGAAGGCGCGGGTGGATTTGGCGTTTTTGGTGTGAGAACAATCAGGCGTTGATGTGGTCGGCAGGTGGCGAGGTTTTGTCAGCCTTCCACAACCCGTAGATTCCGACGGCGGTTCCAAACGGGAACAGAAGCAAAAGTAATAGGTTCAGCGCCACAGTGGCGGTGCGACCCGCCGCCGGCGCCCAGGCACGCAGCGCCAGCGTAACGGCAATCGCCATGAGAAATGAACCTTCGACGAAAGCGACGAAATAGAACACCCACTTCGACGATCCGGCGATAGTTGGCGAGCTGCCGATGAAGAGCATTTCGCCGGTCGCGATCACGAGAATGAAACCGAGAAGCAGCAACGAGATCGTATACGCGCGATTGTGATTCTTAATCAGCGGCATAGCCACGATCTTACCGCAATCCCTGCATTTTGGAAATCACGCCACAAAGCGCAGAATATTCGCCAACACCGCCGCCATGGCCAGCCAGCTTGCGGCATAAAACGCGGCACGCCAGCGTGGCGGCCAACCGGCGATTTCCGCACCGCCGGGGATGGCCAGCAGCGGCAGCAGAAAAATCCACACGCGGGCGGTTTCACATTTCAGCAGGCCGGTGGCGGCAACTACCAGAATTTGCACGAGGCAAATCAGCACGGCGGCGCGATGGCTGGTCGCGCCGGGGCGTTGGCGCAAGGCCGAAAGGGAGCCAAATCCGGCGGCCAGCACTGCGCCCCAGCCGGCGCCGATGGAGAATTCCAGCAGGTCATTCGGCAAGGTTTGCGGGAAGGAACGTTTCAGGATCAAGTCCGCTTTCTTCTGTTGGGCCAGGGCGCTTTGAAAGGTGGCGATGGGATCGAAATCGGCGGCGACATAGAGCAAGCCGTAGGCGAGCAAAAAGAAGAGCGGAATAAGATAGGCGGCGTGCATGAGCCGGGTGAAGGCGGCGCGGGTTTGCCGCAGTTCCAGGAAGAAGACACCGGCGAGGAAAACGCCAAAGACCAGCACGTTGTACGCCCAGAAGGTTGCCAGCCAGAGCAGCCCGGCCAGAGCCAGCAGATAACGCCATCGGCCGGTGCGGAGGTAAAATCCCCAGGCCAAGGCCTGGACGCAAACCAGGGCGGGATAACAAGTGTCGAATTGCGGGAAGAAAAAGCTCACGCCGGGGCAAAGGCAAAAGAGGGCCGCGGCGTGAAACGCTGCCGGGGAATCGAAGCCGAGAAATCGGGCCAAGTGGTAAATGGACGGCACCGCCAGCGCCGTGACCAAGGCGATAAAGAACCCGGCGAGCAGCGCCACCGTGCGGGTCCGGCCCAGGGTGCGCAGCAACAGCGAATAAAACAAAACCGGCCCGGGCGGTTTTTCGCGGCCATGCACATTGAAGTTGGGCAGCACCGCCGCATACTCGCGGAGAATCTGCCGGATGCTGACATGGGCGTCGATAAAGCGAATCGCATCGGTGTGATAGCTGGTGACGATGGGGCTTTCGATGGCTTGCACCATTTCGTCCAGCCCATACGGCTTGGTGGTCACCACACTGCCGGCCAGTTGCAACAGCGGCAGCGAAAAGGCCAGCAGCGCCAGGGCATAGCGCGGTTTGGCCTTGGCAAGCCAATGTGCCGCCGCCAGCGGCAACGCCGCCAGCGCCAGCATGGGATAGACGCGCCACGCCGCCAGTGGGAGCCATTGGTAATCCAGCGAGGGAAGCTTTCCGGAAAATCCGTGGACGTGCCGCAGATACGCCGCCGCCATCAGCAGGGCCGCGGCCGTGGCAATGGCTGGTTTTAGCCAACGGACCGCTTGCGCGGGCGGTGGCTGCGTCGAAACGGTGGCGGCAGTGGAATTCACGTCTGTTAGATATCCCGCCGCGCTGACTTGATTTCAAGTTTCTGGAGTGAATCCAGCCAAGTGATGGCGCAGCGAATGTTGGCCGGCAGCGGCCGATTATGGCATTGTGGTCGCCGACCCAAGGCGTCGCTCCAGCACGGCGATGCGTTGCTTGGTAAAATCTATGAAGGCCTCATTGGCTGCATACGACGCGAATGTGCCGCCTTCATATGGGGCATAGGCCTTGTCAACCGCCTGGATTCGCTGCTGCAACCACAGGCGCTGCTCGTCCATGGCTAGAGCACGCTGGTCGGCAGGCAGGCTGCCGATGTAGCGCTCGAATAGCAGATAAAGCTTGGCATCGAGTACGAATGCAAGATTGGCACTAGTGTAATTCATCGGCTGCTGTTGCTGTGTGGCCGCCAGAACTTCCTCAAGTTGCCGGATTGGTTGATCAAGATCAGGATGCCAATCAAGCGTGGTGGGGTCGGCAGGGCGTTCGCGGGAACACGCCATACATCCCCAAACCATGCCAATCATAAGAAAGGAGCGAATGCCGAATTGCTGAAGTGTCATATATACCATTGTACCGCGCGGTTGAGCGGAGCGGGCCTCGGCGAGTATTCCCGCCGCGCTTTGATTTCAACCGCATCACGCGGTATTTATAACGGATGCTTCACGATCAGGTTATCCCCATCTTGGATTTTGGCGCGCAATATGCCCAGCTCATTGCCCGCCGCGTGCGCGAACAAGGCGTCTATAGCGAACTGGTTCGCCCGGATATTTCCCTCGACCAGTTGCGCAAGCTCAACCCCAAGGGAATCATTCTTTCCGGCGGGCCAAGCAGCGTTTACGAAGCCAACGCCCCCAAGTGCGATCCGCGGCTGTTTGAACTGGGCGTGCCGGTGCTGGGCATTTGCTACGGCATGCAACTGGCGGCGGAGCTTTTGGGCGGGCAGGTCCAACCCGCCAAGGCCCGCGAATTTGGCCGGGCCAAATTGCATGTCACCACCGAGGATCCGCTGGTGGCTGGTTTGCCGCAGGACACCACCGTCTGGATGAGTCATGGCGATCAGGTTCACGATCTGCCCGCGGATTTCATTCCCCTGGCCACCACGCCCACCTGCCCTTATGCCGCGGCGCGGCATCGCAATGGCTTGTTTTATGGCGTGCAGTTTCACCCGGAGGTCACCCACACGCCGCACGGCGATCAGATCTTCCATAATTTCCTCTACGACATCTGCCACTGCGCCGGCAACTGGACGATGGGCAATTTTATCGATCAAACCGTCCGCCGGATGCAGGAACAAGTCGGCGATGCCAAAGTGATTTGCGGCTTGTCGGGCGGGGTGGATAGCAGCGTGACGGCGGCGATGTTGCACAAAGCCATCGGCACGCAACTGGTGTGCATTTTTGTGGACAACGGCCTGCTGCGGAAAAACGAACGCCATCTGGTGGAAAGCACGTTCCGCGATCAATTCAAGATCAACCTGATTACCAGCGATGCCAGCAAGCAGTTTTTGGACGCGCTGGCCAATGTGACCGATCCGCAGGAAAAGCGCAAGATCATTGGCCGGGAGTTTATCGAGGCGTTTAAGCGCGAAGCGAAAAATATCGCCGGGGCGCACTTTTTAGCCCAAGGCACGCTCTATCCCGACGTGATTGAAAGCGGCCAGGGTTACGCCGGCACCTCGGCCAATATCAAACTGCACCACAATGTGGGCGGCTTGCCGGCCGAACTGGGCTTCAAGCTGGTCGAGCCGCTGCGCGAGCTGTTCAAAGATGAAGTGCGCACGGTGGGCGAGCTGCTGGGCCTGAGCGAGCAAATCGTCTGGCGGCACCCGTTCCCCGGCCCCGGCCTGGCGGTGCGCATGATCGGCAACATCACCCCCGAGCGCTTGCGCATCCTGCGCGATGCCGACGAGATCGTGCTGGAAGAACTGGTGTCCAACAATTTGTATCGCAAGACCGCCCAGGTTTTCGCCGTGCTCTTGCCGATCAGCACCGTCGGCGTCATGGGCGACGCCCGCAGCTACGACAGCGTGATCGCCATCCGCGCCGTGGAGAGCCAGGATTTCATGACCGCCGACTGGGCGCGCATTCCCTATGAGGTTCTGGCGACGATGAGCAACCGCATCATCAATGAGGTAAGAGGCGTGAACCGGGTGGTGTACGACATCAGCAGCAAACCCCCGGCGACGATTGAATGGGAGTAGGGTTATCAACCATGAATTGGATCACACGCGAAAAGGTGAAGGTGGACCGGGTAGCCTGTCCCTGGCTGATCAAGAAGTTTGTGGATCAGCAGGCCGAGTTTCTTTTTGTGTCGGCGGAAAAAGTGGCCCAGATCGCCGTGCAAACCGGTGCCATTTCCTATGATTGCCATGGTGATGAACTTGGCCATCATGGTCCGGAATGCAGTTTTGATGCGATCCTCAAGAAGTACCAGCTTACCGGCAATCCGGCGCTGGTGCTGCTGGGAAAGATCGTCAACGGGGCCGATACCGACAACGCGCTGTGGCATCAGGCGGAATCGGCGGGGCTGAATGCCATTGCCGAAGGGTTCCGGTATTTGGGTTTCCAGGATGATGTGGCGCAGAACCGCGCCGAGTGGATCGTTTACGATGCCCTTTATGCCTATTGCCAGGAGATGGTTCGCCGCGGCAAGACCGATGGCGCTTTCAAACCGTAACCGGCAAAGCGAATGCGAGGTTGTCCATGATCTCCATGCTTCCCCATGCCTCGGAACTGCGCAGCCTCACCGGCGACGGACGGCTGCTATTCATTACGCGCTGCATCCGGCTGTTCGGCTATGGCCTGATTTCCGTCATTCTCGTGCTGTACTTGGCGCAGCTCGGTCTGCCCGATCCGAAAATCGGGCTGCTGCTGACGCTCACGCTGGTCGGCGACACGGCGATTTCACTGTGGATCACCACCACCGCCGATCGCCGCGGCAGGAAGAAAATGCTGATCGTCGGCGCCGTGTTGCTGATGGCGGCCGGGATTGTCTTCGCCCTGACGAAAAACTACTGGCTGTTATTGGCGGCGGCGACCATTGGCGTGATCAGTCCCAGCGGTAATGAAGTCGGCCCGTTTCTTTCCATCGAACAGGCGTCGCTTTCCCAGATCGTCTCCGGCACGGCACGCACCGCCGTCTTTGCCTGGTACAACTTGATCGGCTCCTTGGCCACGGCGACGGGGGCGTTGATTGGCGGCGGCACGGTCGGTCTGCTGCAACATATCGGCTGGTCGCCGATCGCCAGTTTTCGCGCTGTCATCTACGGCTATGCTGCGTTGGGCTTGGTGCTGGCGATGCTTTTCCTGCTGCTGTCGCCGGCGGTGGAACTTGCGCCGGCGGGCCGGGCAACCGTCCAATCCATGCTGCTGGGTTTGCACAAATCCAAGCGTGTGGTCTTCAAGCTGTCATCCCTTTTCGCGTTGGACGCTTTTGGTGGCGGTTTTATCGTGCAAAGCATCGCCGCCTATTGGTTCCACAAACGCTTTGGCGTGTCGCCGGCGACCTTGGGGGCCATCTTTTTCGGCGCCAATATTCTCGCCGGCATCTCGGCACTGTCGGCGGTTTCGCTGGCGCGGCGGTTCGGCCTGATCCACACCATGGTTTTCACGCATATCCCATCCAATGTTCTGCTGATCGTGGTGCCGCTGATGCCGAATCTGTCGCTGGCGATCATCGTGCTGCTGCTGCGGTTCAGCATTTCGCAGATGGATGTTCCTACCCGCCAATCGTACACCATGGCGGTGGTCGATCCCGACGAGCGTTCGGCGGCCGCGGGCATCACCGGTGTGGCCCGCTCGGCCGGCGCGGCGATCGCGCCATCCTTGGCGCAAATGCTGCTGGCGGTGCCGGCACTTATCAGCGTGCCGTTTTTCCTTTCCGGGGGATTGAAGATCGTTTACGACCTGCTGCTTTACCGCAGTTTCAAGTCAATCAAACCGATGGAAGAACAGGTTATAGAGAAAGTCGCCGTGTGAAGGAGCGGGCGCTTATTGGCCGCCCACCGCCGGCGCAACGCCGCGCAACTGCTCCAGCGCATTACGGGCCGCGGTGTTGCTGGAATCGCATTTCACCGCGTTGGCAAAACATTCCGCGGCGTGTTGATAATCCCCGCCGGCCAGAAACTGCTCGCCTAGCAACTGGTAGTATATGCCGGTTTCATGCAGGGCTAATTGTTCGCGACCCACCTTCAAAAGCGCCACGGAAAGGAAGCGGTGCGGCTCGGGACGGGCCGGATTTTTCAGCGCGGCCAACGCATAATGGTCAATGGCCTCGGACGGGCGGTTGGCGTCCAGCAGCAGATTGCCATAGTCGAAGTTGACGCGAAAATCGTCCGGCTTGACCGCCAGGGCGGCGCGGTAAAGCTGTTCGGCGAGAGTCAAGTCCCTCGCTTTGGCGTACAAAAATCCCAGGGTGGCGTTGGCGGCAAAACTGTGCGGATTGGCTTGCAGGGTGGCATCCACAAACAGCGTTTGATCGTTCCGCCAAAGTTTGGCCTGGGCGCGGCTGAGGGGCGCCAGGCCGGCCAATGCCAATGGCACCATTGCAGCCACAGGCATCAGCCGACGTGCCGGCAGGCACGCCAGGGCGAATGTCAGCACTATCGCCATGCCGCTCATGGCTGCGTACATGTAGTGGTCGGTCACGGTGGAATAATACGCGAAGCTGAACGGCACCAAGCCCAGCACCGGCGACAGCAGCACGGCCATGATTGCCAAACCGCCGGCGATCCAGCGCGCTCGTTTCCACAACAGCGCCGCCAGTGCGGCGACGACGATCGGCACAATCCACGTGAAGTACCGCGACGGGGATTGCAGCAGCCAATCGGGTGATCGGCCATAATCGATGCCCATGGGCCAGGGCCAGACCACTTTGCCCAGATGCCACGCCAGCGCATCCAGCGCCACCACGGGCCGAAACCACAGCGGTGAATCCACCTTGGACATATCCTGATTCAAACTGGCGATGACTATGATCGGCACGGCCAGCAGCAGCCAGGGCAGAAGCCACAGCAGCGATTTCCACCACGGGCGCTTTAGGAAGATAACATCGATGACCATCGCGGCCGCCGGTGCGGCCACCGCCGAGGGCTTGCTGAGCATGGCCAGCACCAACAGCAGCGTGGCGGCGGCATACGAGAAATAACGCCGCCGGTTGGTGGCTTGGGCGAAAACTGTGTATTGCCACAGTGCCGCGAGTGTAAACATTCCGGCCAGTACGTCTTTCAATCCCGATGCCCAAGCCACCGCTTCGGTTTGCAGCGGATGGACGACATACAACACTGCCCCCACCAGCGACGCCAGCGCATTGCCTGACAGTTGCCGCAGCAACAGGAATAACATGCACCCGGCCAATGCGTGGGCTGCCAAACTGGCGATATGAAACGGCTTGGCGTACAGATGCGTGCCCCATTTATTGGCATCCGCATGGTAAGCCACTTGGCTTAGCGCCCACCAAGCCGAGCCGGTGACCGGCTTATAGATTTCCTGAACCGGTTGCTGCCAAGCATACCAAAAATCCGGCTGAGCGGTGTTGAGCGCCTTGGCTTGGTAGATTTCCGCCTGGTCATCCCAGTTGACCCAACCGTTATTGACCACCGGCCAAAAAGCCAGCAGTGCCGCGCCGGCAATCGCGGCCAAGCAAAGCAGCGGCCCAACCGTGTTGCGCGTAGCCGGAGGTGTCATGGCAGGGAAGATACCCTGCGGGCCAGCAATTGGTCCAGTTTAGCGCGGGCACGGACATTGGCCGGATCACATTTCAGGGCGGCCAGGAAATTTTCTTTGGCGTGCGGCCAATCGCCGACTTCCAGGAACTGTTCGCCCAACAACTGGTGATAAAGGCCGGCTTCCTGCGCGGCCGGTTGGGATTGTCCCATCTGCGACAGCAGCGTGTAGAGCATAAAGTGTGCTTGGGCCAACGTTGGGTCGGCCCGCGCGACCATCCGGAAATGTTCCACTGCCTGAGCCGGATGCCCCGTTTTCATCAGCAGCAGACCCAGATCATAATTCACGCCGGCATTGTCTGGCTTGACTTGCAGGGCAGCTTGGAACTGCATTTCCGCGTTGGGGAGATCATTGGCATTGACGTACAGATGGCCCAGCCCGCGGTGACCGGCAAAACTGTTTGGATTGGCGTGCAGCGTGGCGGTGAACAGCGTTTGATTGTTCCGCCAAAGGGCTGCCTGTTGGCGGCTGGCGATTGCCAATCCCACCAGGGCCAGTGGCGCCAAGCCCGCCAACGATTTTCGCCAACGAGCCGGCAGACGTGCAAACGCCGACGCTAGCAGAATCGCCACGCCGCTCATGGCCGCGTACATATAGTGATCGGCCACGGTGGAATAATATTCATAGCTGAAGGGCACCAATCCCAGCACCGGCATCAGCAGCGCCGCCATGATCGCCAAGCCGCCGGCAAGCCAGCACGCCCGCTTCCAGAGCAGAGCCGCCAGCCCTGCCACCGCCACCGGCACGATCCACGTGAAATACCGCGCGGCGGCTTGCAGCAGCCATGGGGGCGTTCGCCCATAATCAATGCCCATCGGCCAGGGCCAAACGGTTTTGCGCAGATGCCACGCCAGCGCATCCAGCGCCACCACCGGGCGAAACCACCACGGCGAAGGCACCATGGATGTATCCTGATTCAATCGTCCGATGAGGATGATGGGAATGGCCAACAGCAGCCATGGACCAAGCCAGCGGAGTGACTGCCGCCACGAGCGTTTCAGGAAAATGACATCAATCACCATCGCCACCGCCGGCGCGGCCACCGCTGAGGGTTTGCTGAGCATCGCCAGTACGAATAGCAGCGTGGCGGTGAGATAAGCAGCCAATCGCCCGCGATGCTCGGCCTGGGCACCGACCGCGTATTGCCACAAAGCCGCCAGCAGAAACATTCCCGCCAGCACGTCTTTCAATCCCGACGCCCAGGCCACGGCTTCGGTTTGCAGCGGATGCACGACGAAAAACACCGCGCCGATCAGCGCCGCCAAAGCATTCCCCGTCAATTGCCGCAGCAGGAGAAACAACATGCAGCCTGCCAACGCATGTGCCACCAGGCTGGCGACATGAAACGGCTTGGCGCGCAAATGCGTGTTGAGATCATTGTCCACTTCCGGGTGGTAAGCCAATTTACTCAGTGCCCACCAAACGGTGCCGGTCACCGGCTTATAGATTTCCTGGACCGGTTGTTTCCAAGCGTAGAAAAAATCGGGATGTGCCGTGTTCAGTGCCCTGGCTTGGTAAATTTCCACCTGATCGTCCCAGCCGAGCAGCCCGTTATTGACGACCGGCCCAAACGCCAGTGCCGCCGCGCCAGCCACGATGGCCAGGCAAACCAGCAGTCCAAGCACATTTCGCGGCACGGTACGCGTCATGCCATGCAAGATACCGTGCTCTATCGGCTGCCGATAGCGTTCACCCCGCCGCCAGCGGTTTTGGCGGCAGCAAATCGTGCAGCACATCGTGGAGATTCTTGACCAGCCCTTCCAGGTTGCCTTCGGCCATGAAATGAATCGACAGCAGCCGGGGATGTTCGCTCAGCAGCACCGGCGACAGGGAAGTCACCAGGAGGCCGCCGGCGGATAAATCGTCGCAGGCGGTTTTCACTTCATCATCGCGCACCACCAGTTCGCCGATCACTTTGCCTTTGCCGCAGGTACACATCCAGAAATGAATCACACTGGCCAGCGATGCGCTGGGCACTTCGCCGATTTCCGAGTGAACCCACAAATCCTCGCGTTGCACGGTGATGGTGTAGACATCATCGTGCAGCACTCTGTCACCGGGCAGGCTGGCGGTCTTTTCCTGCCAGACGGTCAAATCCTGATGGCCGATCAGCGCCGCCGGCCGGGTTTCCGGTTCACCGGTCGTTTGCCGCGTGGCTTGCGGTGGCGGCGCGGCGCAGCCTGCCAGCAAAATAATCGCGGCCAGGCTCAAAACGCGGATGAGGGGGTTTCGCATGATGCCTATTTTTTACCCATTTCGCGTTTGCTTTGGAAGAAGGCTTGCAGCATGGCCGCACAATTCGCGGCCAAAACGTCGGCGGTGATGTCCACGCGATGGTTCAAGCGTGCATCGCTGCACAGGGTAAACAGCGTTTGCACCGCGCCGGCCTTGGGATCGGCGCAGCCATAAATCAGCCGCGGAATGCGGGCGTTGACAATTGCCCCGGCACACATCGGGCAAGGTTCCAGCGTGACCGCCAACGTGCAATCTTCCAGCCGCCAATCGCCCAGGTGCCGGGCGGCATCACGAATGGCGATGATTTCCGCATGGGCGGTCGGGTCGGCATCGGTCTGCCGGCGATTGTGCCCCCGGCCAATGATCCGCGCCGATGGCGCATGATAAATCACGCAGCCAATCGGCACCTCGTCCAGCGCCAGTGCCGCCTGGGCTTGCAGCAGAGCCTCGGCCATTAGCGTTTCAGCGTTCATGGGCGATGGGGGTGGATTTCGTGTTAAGTTGATGCAACCTCCCCGGCAAGCTGTGGCTGCACAGCAGCGGCACATACGCCCCCGCCAGGATCGCGCCATAAATCGCCAGCCCCAGCCCGGCCCGCAGGCGGCGATCATTCCGACCAACCCGCCAGCATATAAACCCCACCAGCGCCGCCGCCAGCGTTGCGATTAAACCAATCAAAAGCAGCGGCCGCGCCGGTATTGCAAACACGAACAGCGCCAGTGCGACCGGGATCAAATAGGTGCTGATGGAGATAACCCGCTGGGCCAGATCAATGCCAAATGCCAAATGCCAAATGCCCAATTGAAATGCAGAAATTCCCTGCTCATTCGGCATTTGGCATTTGGCATTCGGCATTTCCTTCACTCCACCGGAATCACGCTGGTCACTTCCGGCACCCGCTCGCGCAAGTTCCGTTCGATGCCCATTTGCAGGGTCATGGTGCTGCTGGGGCAGCCAATGCACGCCCCATGAAAGCGAATCTGCACCACGCCGCTGGCGGCCGCGTTCACCAATTCGATATCCCCGCCATCCGCCTGCACCGCCGGCCGGATCAGATCGATCACCGCCTGCACCTTTTGGCGGAACTCGCCGGCATCAGTTATCGACGCGGTAGTCATCATTCACCTTTTACGACTGCACAACGACTCGAAGCAATGCGTCAATCATAGCCGCCAAAGGCCGGGAAGGCGACTGGCAGATTTCCGTGTGTTTAGCGGCCCCGCCCGATCAATTGCCCTGCTTCTGCAAACCAAGCCGAAGCTGTAGCATTTTAGCTTGAACGAATCTCACACTGCCGTCGCCATAGAGCACGTTCGAGCCGTCGCCGTGGATCTCCGGCTTCTCGTAGAGAACGATCGTTCCCGGTTCGACCCCTTGTTTCATCCCGGCGCCAATATAAACGTACGAACTGTTCTTGTTCACCCACGCCGCGGCGGCGTCGGGTGGGAGATTCGCCGGCACCGTCACGTTGGCCTCGGGAGCGACAAATACCTCCGCGGTGATGTCCTCGGTTTTAATCAGCGTGCCTAGATCGGGGGGGTAAGCGCCCTTATTCTCATTGCTATACAGCAGGATGGCCTGGCCAATCTGCCGCTCGTTGCTGGCGGATTTCACGCGGTTGGCCATCTCACGCGAGCGGTTCAGCGACGGCAGCAGAATGCTGATCATCAGCGGCCCTTCGGCCATGCCAATCGTGCCCGCCGGGCCGAACATCGCCGAGTTGGCAATCACGCTGCTGCCGGGATACGGCTCGATGCTCTTGACATGGAACCCGGCCTCATCCGTCCATGACACGCTGCATACCGGGCCGGTTTCCGCTGCCAATTTGTCCAGCGGGGGGAACACCATCGCCGGGGATTGCAGCCCGAACAAATCGCCAAGGCCGACATAAATCTGGCTCAGCATCAGCAAGCCTTGGTAGCCATCGGGCGTCAGCTTGGGCAGGTCCAGGAAGGTAACCGCGTTCACCTTGGCCGGGGCATTCAGCCGCCGCCGCGCTTCCTGATACGCCGGATTATCCAGCAGCGATTTCCCGCCATTGCCTTTGGCAGCGGCCACCACGGTTTGCGGATACGCCCCGGCGTACCACACACCGTTCTTCATCGTCCACACCGGGCTGACAAACGGCAACGCCCAGAAATGCAGGTTGGTGCCCTCCACCGTTTCCTGCCGCGCGCCCAGCGTCAATTTCGGCTCGCGCACGTTCTCTTTGATCAGGTTGTTGGCAAACAATTCCAGTTTGCTCAGCGAGCCTTCCAACGCCGCGGCATTGCGCGGCCGGTTGATGACCGTCACCCCCAAAAAACCGTTGCCCATCGTGGCCGGGTCGATATACACCGCCCATTCCGGCCCGAAGGCATCAACCAAATCGGTTTCGAGATTCATGCCCGTGGCCTGGTTCGCCTGCTCGATGGCATCATCAATTTGAGCATTGATCTGCGGCGGGGCCATTTGCTCCACCAAATTGCGGATCGCCTTATACCCCGCGCCCAAATCGCACATTCCCGCCGAGGCCACCGTGGCGCTGGCGGGAATCAATTTCAGCGTTTCCTCCGAAACCGGCGGCGCATTGAAAAACGCCAGCAGCCCGGTGCGCGTCGCCGCCGGGGCATCGATCAACCCCACCGACAGCCAATCCTTCCCGGCAAACCCGCTGGCCAGGCCAATATGCTTCAACCCCGGCAAGCCCAGCCCGTCGCGCATCTGTGGCCACATTTGTGCCAGTTGCTTGTTGCCTGACATGCGAATGCCATTTTCGATGGTCTGGTTCAATCCCGCGCCGTCGACATAAATCGCCATCACCGGATCTTTCACTAATTGCCCCATCACCGCCTGGAAATCCTTATTGGCCGCCAACGTGGCCCCGGCCGGATTGAGCGTCACCGTCCCCAGTGTCACCAGCCCGCCGGTATTGTTGACATTCAGCGGCACCGGCGCATCCTCCAGCAGTTGATTAATATGCCCCACCAGCAGTTCGGCATCTTTGCCGGCATTGCACAGGATCATGGCCTTGAGCGGCAAAGGCTGGTTAGCCGGATCGATCCCGCCAAAATAAATCGCCAGCGGATGCTGCACCAGAATGCGCGAGATATCCCGCACCTGCCCGGCCACCTTCTGCCCCGGCGTATTAACCGCCAGATGATCGATCATCTTCGGCAAACACTGGTTGAGCAGCTCGCGCATCTGCGAGGCATCCAGCACCGCCTTAAAATGCGATTGATCGTACCCCGACCCCAGATCATCGGTGCCGCGCCACCCGACATAGAGCACGGCATCGCCGGGCACGTGATCGGCCAACGCCTGAGCCAGGCAAACCGCCGGAGCCAACACTACGATAGCCAAGAGCGCAAGAAGGCACTTCATATCATCATCCCTTTCGATAAGTTGAGGTTGGTATTGTGCCGTGAAGGCCAAGGAATGTCCAGCGCGCCGGACGCGCGCCCGAAGGGCCGCTGCGCGGTTCCATGATTTTGGCGGCGTTTGCCCGGCATGGTATTCTGGCCGATCATGGATATCTTTACCGCCCCTGACCAAGCAACTCCCGAAACCCCGGCGGCGCCGGCGGCCGCACCGGGTGATGCCCTGCCGCCGGGGATGACGTTTCTGCGGCTCATGGGTGTGAACTACGTGCATCTGCGCACCGCCGATGGCGGCGATCTTTATGTCACCGAGCATGGCCGGCCGTTTATCGAGCACCTTCAGCCGGAGAATTGGTATGAGTCCACCTGGTTTGAAGCGCATCGCACGCGGTTGACGGGGACCAGCACGGTGTATCGCGTGCCCACCAAACCTCTTGCCGGGCGGCATGTGCGCAGTTTGGAACTGGTGGCCAAATGGTCGCGCGTTGGGCAGGATGTGCCACTGGATACGTTTACCTTGCGGCAGGCGATCAACGCCGATTTCAATACGCCGTTTGAAGAGTTCTCGCTAGTGGAAGAGCTGCGTAACAATGCCTACGGCGGATCGCTCCGCATCCTTACGCAAAAACCGCTGGCGATTTATGTGCCCCCCGAACGTATGCAGCTTTGGCAAACCGGGCGCTCGCGCAACAAGATCCTCAGCAAGGTGGCCACTCATGCCAGCGTGGAAATCGACATTCTGCGTTCGTATATTTTGTTGTATGGCTGGATCAAAGGGATGGATGCCGCCGAAGCTCGCCAACGCGGATTGCTCTATAGCGACAATCAGGATTTGGCGCTGACCCGGCTGACGCAGCGCGTGTTGGATGAGCTGAAATCCAACGGTTACACCGTGGCCGACCACAAACCGGCACATGCAATCTTGCGGCTGCATCATGGGGATCGGTTGCTGCGGCGGCGGGATGGGAAATTTGCCTATGCGGTGATCGATTACGAATTGCTCTCGCGCACCGAAGAACACGCCGCCAAGGTGAAACAAGCCCTGCGGAATCGCTATCTGGTCTTGCAGCGCGATCGTTTTCTGCCGCAAGAGCCGGTGGAAATGCCGCCCAATCTGCGGCCGGCAAAAGTGCTGGATGTGGATTACATCTTCGCCCGCGCCGAAAGCACCGGCGGCATCCTCTGGCTGGTGGGGCGCGATCCGCGCTTGTTCGACTACTTTCTACCGGAGCGGTGGCGCAGCAAAAAATCCCCGCTGTCGGCTTCCGGGCGAACCTGGTACGCCCGCACCAAAGACGGCATCCATCTGGTCTGGAAAGTCTCCCGCCTGGGCGAATTGCCGCCCGGCAATCCCACCGACCCGGCCACGGCGGAAATGCGGGCGCTGGGCTACAACAGCCCGTTTGAAAAATTCGCCCTGGCGCTGGAGATGCGCCAAGCCGGCATCCGCACCGTCAACCCCCGCGCCATTTATGTCACCTTCAGCCACAACAACTCGGCCGGCAGCATTCGCGACGACCGCCGCTTCAAGCAGTTTGCCGGCCTGCGCGATCCCGACGGCAATCCGATCCTGGCTCCCGGCCCGGACTACATCACCATCTGGGGCTACTGGCGCGGCTTTGAAGACCCCGACGCCGTGAACACCGAGCAATATCAAACCCCCATCGGCGCCGGCCAGGCGTGGTTGACCGGCCTGCTGACCGACAGCCAGCTTGCCGAGGTGGTCGAGCAACACCGCGCCCGCCTGGCCGCCGCCGGATACCAAGACGTGCGCCTGGAGCCGGACCACATTCTTTGCACCTACGTTCCCGGCGGCGACCTGACCCGCGACCCCGACGGGCAAATCCTCACCCGGCATTGCAATTTTGAGTTGGTGCGGAGGCTTACTGCTTGATGCCTTCCAACGCCACGGTCATACGAATTTCATCGCCGTTGTCGCTGGCCGCGGCGCCCCGATAGATCGAATATCGCGTTGACCCGATAGCCAGCCCGCCGCCAACAGCACACCAGCGCAGGGAGTAACCGGTTACACCTAACCTGGGCTATTCATGGCCGCCCTGCTGCCGCAGCAGCTCCGCGACCGCGTCCTGGTGATAATGCGTGGCGGTGGCCAATGGCGTCACGCCCGCCTTGTCCTTGGCGTTGACATCGGCGCCGTGGGCCAACAGCAGTTCCACGATATCCTTGCGGCCTTCCATCGTCGCCAGGTGCAGGGGCGTGCGGCCGGTCACCTCTTGGGCATTGACCGCGGCGCCGTGGGCCAGGAGCAATTCCACCAGGTCTTTGGCGGCGGTGTGCGCCGCACAGTGCAAGGCCGTCCGGTCGAAAAGCCCCTTGGCGTTAACTTCCGCCCCGCTAGCTAGCAGCAACTCCACCGCGGCCTTGTGGTTGTACATCGCCGCGGCGTCCAGCGGCCTGGTGCCCAGCGCGGCTTGGGTGGCGATCAGCGTGGGATCGGCTTGAAGCAGAGCCTTGAGCCGCGGCACATCGCCCAAGCTGGCGGCGTCAAGGATGCCAAATTCCGCCTTGTTGGCTAGCAACCAATCCACCACCTCCTTGTGGTATTTCGACGCCGCATAATACAGCGGTGTCAGCCCCTGCTGATTTTTGGCATTGACGTTGGCCCCATGGGCCACCAGCGCCGCCACCGCGTCCTTGGAGCCGCCTTCGGCGGCATAGTGCAGCGGCGTCATGTTTTGGTAGCCATTCTTGGCAACCAGCGTGGGGTCGGCCTGAAGCAGTGCCTCGGCCCGCGGCGCGTCGCCCAGCAGGGCCGCCTCGAAGATGCCGACCTCCGCCTTGTGGGCCAGCAACATTTCCACCACGTCCTTGTGGCCCTTTTCTGCGGCCCAGTACAACGGCGTCTCACCAGCTGAGTCCCTGGCATTGACATCGGCCCCGTGTGCCAGCAGGAACTCGACCACGTCCTTGTTCCCCCGCATGGCTGCCAGGAGCAAGGGCGGCGGCGCACCGCCCGCCGTGCTGGCGACCAGTTCGGGATTGGCCTGGATTAGCGCCGTGACCTTCGCCAGGTCGCCGTTCTTGGCGGCGTCATGAATTGCCCCGCACAAGGCCAGACTGGTCCAGGCCAACATCACCAGGACGACAGTGGCGGCGACGATTACATACCGCATAATTTGCTCCTTCCGGCTCAAGGCGAGCACGGATAAACGGACAGGTTCAGTGAGTCGATGTCTCCGCGTCATCGTTAACCAACCCGGAGACGCGACCCGAGGCCGCGGGCGACGGCCGGGGGCGATGGCCAAACATTGACGGGGACGATTATTCAGCTTTTCGGCGATGCTTGCAACTTGAATTCGCGGGACACAAGACTTAACCCGTGACCTGAACGGAAGGGCTACGGTATGATACAAATATAGTATCAGTTAGACTCATTGTTATGCCTGATCATGACGCCAAGAATGCGTTGCACAACAATCCTAAAATCAGAAAATCAAATTATTTTTGCGGCGTCATAACTCGTGTCTGGACCGTGACTTACAGACAAGTCGGTTTGGCTGCCTTTGCCCCAAAACCCCAAACTCTTGTATCTTTCAAACGGACTAAAACGGACTAAAGGGGACGTAGCTCTTTAAACGGACTAAAGGGGACGTAGCTCTTTACCGGCGGAAAAGTGGGTAGATTGGGTGTACTCGCCCACGGCATTTGCCCACTCGCCTGCGGATGCGGCAATATCTTTCTGCGCCATTGCCGACACCGCCTTGGCATTGGCAATCCGGCGGTTGAAGTGGATCGAAGCGAAACCGGTGGGCGAGTACACCCACCCTACCGCTCAATTACCCGCCAGCGCGGCCCTGAGTGGGCCTAGATGCTTTTCGTAATGCCGCCAGCGCTGCAGCGATGTTTGGTACACCGGTTTGCGGATTTGTACCATGCTTGCCGTCATGCAGGCACGCTTGGTCTCGTAAAAGCGCAGGCAGCGTTCATCCCAGCGTAGCCCCAGGAATTCGATCATGCGGCGCGATTGCCCTTCCTGATCGGTAATCATTTGTTCGTAGTAAACGTCCAGAATGGGCAAATCGATCACACTTTGCCAATGTGCCATGAGCCGCTCGTGCTGCCGATAGAAATGTCCAAGGTGAGCCAGGTCGTGGGTGAATTCATTGCCCTGGGCGAAGCTGGTCATAAAGCAGGAAAGACACGTATCCATGGGATCGCGAATGCAGCGGATGATTCGCGCGTCGGGAAACAGCATGCCGATTAGGCCCAGGTGCAGGAAGTTTAAGGGCATTTTGTCGGTGATCCGCGCCGCATGCGGGTCAAAAGCGTTCAACGGCAGCAGATAGACTTCTGCCAGCCCGTCCAGATGCGCCGTCGTGAGTCTGTCCAGACACTCAGGAAAATCGGCAATGTTGGCGCGCAGCATATCCAGCAGGCCAAAGAAAATCCGGTTGACGAAATCCAACTCGCCGGCCCCATAAACGGCGGGATGAGAAGCCAGAATCTGTTCGACCAGCGATGTTCCCGAGCGCGGCATTCCCACAATGAACACCGGTTTTTCGCAGCGAACCGTGGCCTTCGGCAGGGAGAGCATGCGCTTTCGCGTGAAGTAAGCAATAACCTGCCCCGTCCATCGCTCCTGTGTCGCGGGATCATACCCGGCTTCTCGGTGGGCGGCGTGGGCGATCTTCGCGTGCGCAAAAGCCTCGTCATACCTCCCCTTGCTCTCAAGCAACTGGGCCGCGGTCAAATGCAATACTCTATCGGTTTGCGCTTGTCCCGCCGCCATCAATTGCTCAATGGCTGCCAGCGCCTGCGTTTCCTGGCCAAATCGACTCGCCAGCCGTCCGTATAGCCGGGCCACCGAAGCATTCATCTGCCCTGCGGTAACCAACCGCTGTACCAGATCCCAGGCCCCATCCAAATCCCCCGCGGCTTCCAGAACCCATGCCCGCGACAGCACGCACTGCACATTTCCCGGCGCCACCGCCATCGCCGCGGCCGTGGCTTGCAAGGCCTTTTCGATGATGCCGTCCACCATGTACCATTCACCCAGCCAAGCGTGCGCAACGCCGAGTTTTGGATCAAGGTGCACCGCCTGCTCAAGATATTTTCCGGCGTCCTCCAACTTGCCAATGGTCCAGTTGCACATAGCCGCTTCGAAGTAAAAGTATCCGAAGTTTGGCTGAAGGCGGGCGGCTTCCAGGAAATGCGCAAGAGCCTCCGTCCACCGTGATTGTGAAAACAATTTCTCGCCGATTAATGCTTCGCGCTGGGCTGCTGGCAACATATCTACATTTCCATCGGTGTTTAACCGCCAAAAGGCAGACCACTTATCTAATTACGCTGGAGTTCGCGGTTTATTCGCGACTTTCTCAGAAAATACCGCTGAATCGATCCACATGGCAACCGGCGTGCGGGAATTCGTATTTCTTGTTTGCGAATAATCAAAGAACAAGCACGTTTTTCCAAGGCGTAACCCCTTACGACTTCGGTGGCCGCGAACCCCTGAGGTTGTTCCAGACGCAAAATCGAGTATACTCCGGTTTCACCACGCGACCGTCATGCGGTATACGTCGAGACGGAAGTTCGTGGTCAAGTGTCCATGATCAAGGTGACGCGCTAACCCAAAATGCTGCCCTCAACGGCACTAGCTTCGCAAGAACGTCAACGCCATGAAATGGCGCTGTGCTTGGCAACGGTGTTGATCGCCTTCGTACTGGATTTATGTCAGCTTCCTTACAACGCAGCCATTTTGTACATCATTCCATTGCTGTTTGTTTCAAAACTGAATCGCCGGGAACTGCTGGTGGGCTTTGGCTCGTTGCTGATCGGTCTGGACTATCTGGGGTATTTTGCCAAGTTGCTGATTCATGGGAAGAGGCTGGATATGTACATGCCCAACCGTCATCTGGTGGCGCTGATGCTATTGGTGATCACGGCCATATTGTATCTTTGGCAAGGGGTTGTTCTTCGGCTTCGCGACGGCCGCTACGTGCCTTTTCTGCAATCTTTCGAACCTACGATATTTGAGGAAATTGAGCTTTCCCTTGTACGCCTTGTGGTTCTGATGTTGTGCGTTTTACTGATCGGAATGTTCCTGGCGATGGACCTGGCAACTCCGGCGGAGGTCAACTTCCCAATCCTTTTTGCCATTCCTTTGGTAATCGCTGCCTGGGCGCGTAGCCCGAAGCTGCTCTGGACGCTGTTTCCAATTCTCTGCGTATGCACTTGGGTTGGATTCTTTTTCTCCCCCCCGGCCAGTGATCGCATCAAGAGCATCGGTGTGAGCAATTTGGATATTATCCTCAATCGCGCCGTGGCCAACGTGGTGGTTTTAGTGGTGACCACGATTTTGCACCCGATGATTATCCAGTGGAACAAGCCAGCACTAAAGTAAGCATGGGTAAGCAGGGCGTGTTTGCGGCGATTGCATGTCTATGCGTTATCAGCGAGTCTGCGTGTGATATTTCACGGCAAAACAAGATATAGCCAATAAAAAATCCGCAGCAATGAAAATTATTGGATTTGGCGTGTAAGTATCGATGAACACTGGGTTTATGAATTGTTAAATTTCTCGGCAAACGCCGACTTCCCTCGCCAAAACCTGAAAAACTTGCCTATCCCGGACCTATATTAGAGGGGTGATGCCTTTTTCCGCATCACCCGGTGCCTGGCAGCCAGGCACTTGCATTGCCGCCGCGGCGTAAGCTGCGCTAAGGAGGGTTCAATTAACCCTCCCAGGAATTCCCTTTAGCGGTCTCTAACGGTGAACAGCGCCGAT